>Ga0065711_1032169_pt1 | contig 27866 bp, 29 predicted proteins | sample Hoacrofraction12_FD_59098 | JGI IMG/M metagenome (GOLD analysis project Ga0065711, IMG submission 59098) | Hoatzin crop microbial communities from Cojedes, Venezuela - Epithelial fraction 12 v2 (version 2) | ecosystem: Host-associated > Birds > Digestive system > Esophagus > Crop | place...
TGCTGTAGGTGACCCTGCTTCGGCAGGGGGGTTGGACTAGATGACCCACAGAGGTCCCTTCCAACCCCTACCATTCTGTGATTCTGTGAATCAGGCTCTATGCAGAACGGATAAGTCTTCCCTGCCAACAAGGAATCCTTATGGAGAATTTCTCCTCAAACCACCAGCCAACATGTTTAACATTATCTCACCCCTATCAGCTCAGGCACTTTACAGTACAATCGATGGTGACAGTTCATAAACAGGAACCCTCTGGATATTTATTCTTTCCTCCGCTCAAGAGTCCCCACTTGCCTCATATCTGTAACACTGACATCATCTTTTTCTTTCAGCTTTAACATCTGTGAATCTGCCATGTTATCTAACAAGTCAGTAAAGAAATCCCAGCTGTATCTTATTTCCTCTCCTGTGGAGAAAAAGAAAAGCAACCACATCAGTCAGTTCTCAAAAGAAACTCCGCAGAGACACATGCACCTCTGACTGCTGCATCTGCTCTAGGACTGCCCAGAGTACATCAAACATAGCACCTTTTTTGCCTGTTTAAATATCTTCTTACCTTTTGCAATGTGGAATTTTACCCCCAGAGTAACATGCAATTGTAATGTAGAGGAACAGCAGATATAATGCCTTCCAGCTTAGGGGCTTAAAACCCGGAGCTCATCAGTGAAGGCAATTTAAACAAACTCTCAGTTCGTGTTGAAATGGAAGAGAAGTGCTCACCCAGTCAGTTCACATTTCAGTGAGACACTCCTCTGCCCCAACAGAAATTCTGATCAGTGTCGTCTCCCATTAAAAGCTCCATGTGGAAGGAAATGAACTACGTGGTGTTCACCCATGTGGCTATTCCAGGTGACCATACTTGCCATAGCCAAACATCCCTTCTGTTCTGACTATGTCTTTTTGTGAACTGAGTGATAATTCCTACTGAAGTTGTCTATGGCCACCCCATGCTACCCGAGCAACTGTAGCAAATGTCTCTTCGAACATTCCTCCCCACAAAATCTCCTGGACTCAAAACCATATCCACCTCAAACATGTGAAGGAACTCTGGACTGGTTGGTTTAGTCTCACAAAATATGAAACACTGACACTCCTCGGTTAAGTCCTGTATTTGTCAGCCATCCACAAGTTGAGTCTTTCAGAAGCACTGTGATGACTTTTTAAGTTCTTACCACCTTTCCCAGGTGGTTATCACCAGAGCCAATGATTCTCTCCATTGAGACCTAAGAACTTCCCTGCAATATTAGATTTGATTGCAAATTTGCAGCACCTCCTAGTAGAGACCAACAAGCAAAAATCACTGATGAAGCATCACCTGACCAAATTTAGTCATACCTCATTTATATTTTCTTAGTTATTTCTCGTTTATATTTAAAACATTTCAAAAAGATTCTCTTAATATACTCACCATTAAATACTGCGTAGGAAGCTGCCCATGAATGCCTTCAGTATTCCTAAGTAGACTGCCCATCCTGAACTCACAGTCGACTTTTTGCCACTCAATTTGTGAGATAAAAGCAAACTCTTAGTCTAGTTGAAGCCCATGTGAGAACCCTTTCTCATGTGGTTCCCTTCCAACAGCAAGGGTAGAGACCAGTTCTGCTGAAGCTAGTCTGGAGCAATCGCAGTGCTCGCACAACACTTGCGAAGAATCTGGACGTAATTACTGGGTTTGCTTCAACAACTGTACAGAGGTAGAGATGGGGGTTGGTTTTGTCTTTCACGTTAATTTTCTCTCCTCTTTCACTACAGGTCAGAGCCCTAGAAGAGTAACATGAAGATCAGCAATACTGAAATACCTGAATTTTAGTCCCAGCGTTACGGAAACATCCCAGCATAACTTTTTCATTTATTTAATCACATTAACAACAATAAATGTTTTGTCTGTCCCCTATTAATGGGAAAGGTGTTCCAAAAGTTGCACAGCCTTCTGATGTGGCTGTCCAAAATGCAAGCAGTGGAAAAATTACTGTATTTCAACCCCAATGTTTGATACTCTGCACTTCAGAAGAATGCCGAATGGTTCCCAATAGGTATATTTTGTTTTTAAAAAGGGTTAGGTTTCTGTAACCTGCGCTGAGGCACCTGAAATCTTTTTTAAGTACTGAGCATGCACCAGGTGTCACTGAAGTCAACTGTGATTCTTCTAGAAATTGCTGCTGATCTGCTCTGGTCTTCTAATCCCGAAGTTTCTGTTTGCTTTCACAATCGTAGGCTTAACTTTCTGTGTGTTCACCTACCTTTAATGAGCTGCAGACACCAGATAGGGATTACAAGGACACAAAGTTACACTTGACAGAGAGGAATTCACAGAGAGGGAATCTGCTTATATCCTCTTGTTCACTATCAGACATGATCATCTTCAAATGCTCACCTGCCTATCTCTCTTCATAGCGGAGGACTGAGCCACTTGGAGATGGCCTTTTATGCAGTAGTGACCAAAACAGCTCAGTCTCTGTGAAACACCACATTTGTATATCCAAGTGCAGTTCTGCCTTCTTTTTATGAATTCATTTCCAACAAGGTGCTTTCCTGTGCTTCATCCTTTTTTCAGCATGTGACATCCTGAGACAGGGAATTTTTCTTGACACAGGCAGATGACTTGTTCTCATAACACTTTACAGTGACTGAGAATCCCATGATTGGGTATTAAATACCAGCTTTCACCACTATGAAATACGAATGCCAGCTTTGGACTCGCCCATCCACACAGTTAAGTGAGACACATATTCTAACAATGCAGATTTTAAGTTGGCCCAGTATTTGCAAGTGCTTTCCTGCTCAGGTTTGTAAATCCAGGGAATTTCACCTAAGAAAGGGCAAGCTGAGGTGACCAAGGAGATCAGAATTCTAGTGTAGCAGTGGACTGTTGGCACAGGACAGACCTCTTCCGTTTAAAGCATATGATGAGCTCCATCAGTAGCAGTCCAAGTACTGCACTGGTGTTTTCCACTGGCTCACCAGACATGGCTATCTGTCCAGCAAGGTGCCGACACAGATACCCAGCTGTGGACACTGTTTACGCCCTACATACAGATGAGAAAACACCACAAGCAGCAGTGTCAAACTTGATCCAGGATTCCCCAACACCAATGATTTTGCTAGTGACTGCTGATTTCTGCCCTGATGCTTTTCAGTTTTGTGCAGACACAGCCAACAGTCTCCGCGGTCCCCTTGGACGTGCATTCTGGGTACTGAGGCAAGCCACTGTTGCCGGTACAGACTGGTCACAAGTGAAACAAATCAGAAAACCAGTGGGAAAGTGCAATGGGGAAGCCTGTGTCAGCACCGATAGAGAAAGGACAACCACCTTTCACCATGTCAAAGACCTTTGCTTCCAAGGATTCTTCCCAAATCTCAGTGACAGCAAACAAATGAGAATTCCACCTCTTCCAACTTAAATCAAAGGAGACACCTGTCATCATCATGAGAAGACAACTCTGCATCCCAAGTCACTCTTCTATACCACCATCTACACTCTTGTCATCAGTCCCTGAGTTCATGTGCACCTGTGACCATGTTTTTTCTCCCAGGCCTCCCAGAGAATCAATCATCAAACAGCAGCTCGTGACACAGGTTCCATAGCATTTATCTCCCTGGCATTAAGGCAAACAGAGCACATCACACAGAGGCACAGAGTCAACCTTCCCCTTTTGGTACCTGGTTTTGCTATCTGTCTCCTCAGTCATCACTGCTGAAGGTGCACTGTGGTGTCACAAGCCACCCCTCCACTTGTAACCCCTTTCTTTGTTTTCCCAGGGGGCTAGCTCATTTCAGCAGCAGCTGACATGGATACGAGATGTCAGCTGAGATTATCAGCACAATTCATCATCCTACAGTGCCTCCTCTCCCTCCCACTGCAGTAATCTCTCTTACCACGGTCTCCTTTCAAAGGAGTAAAGGAATATAGCAGAATGAAATAGAATAGAATACAGAATACAGAAGAGACTATAGACTAGACTATAGAATATAGACTAGACTATAGAATATAGACTAGACTATAGAATATAGACTGTAGAATAGGTCAGGATGGAAACATGTTTTGAGTGGAACTGTTTCATCACGAGTTTCATCCATATCTGGACAAATACACAAGGACAGAGGCACCCAGAAACAACTAGCAGAGCTGTATGAAGATTGCTGTTTTCCATAAAGAGTCCAAGACCCATCTCCTGGAATTGGAGCATGAAATGCTGCTGTAAATTACCCAGACTCTAAAGAAGCAAGTGCACCATCAGCCCCATGACAAAGTTATTTACTAACAACAGAGGTGTGGTTATTACACCTGAGGTGCTGCCAAAAGACTGACCAGCTGAACTGTTTACCTTGTGCATGACTGCTAGTAATAGAGAACCTAAGTCAAAGGCAATAGACAGTAACAACTGGGATGTGATTAAAAATCCATATGAAGGTCAGACAGAAGCCCAGCTTTGAGTACCCGAGTCAGACATGTAAGTCCAACAGTCAGCAGAGTACTCAGGAGCAGCCCCCACCACATCCACCAAACCTGGGATTACTGGTAAAAAAGACAGCATGTACTACAAACTAATAACTTACCAACAGCAGCAGAGACTTGCTCACTTTATCCTGCCCCACTGCCCCATTGTCTACAGGACAAGTACAACATTGCAACAATTCAGTGCAATTTCTAAAAACTGGAGCAAGTACAATGCAAATAACCCACGCCTCTCATGCTCAGTCTGCCACCTCTACAGAAATCCCGGATGGCAGCCCTTTCATTTGCTCCCACAGATTTTATTCTCTGGAAAAAAAAATCCTCTGAGAACTGACACACAGGTCAAGGCAGTTGAGGCTTTACTAGAGAAATATCAGGACAAAACTCCATGAACAAAGTTGTCTCATAAAGCATATATAAATATGCGTTTAATAGGGTGCAGCCATGTTTTTCCCTGTCCCACTAAAAAGTGAGTGGCTGTAGACCAAGTTCTCGCACTTTGGCAGAAGTCGCATGCTTTGCCGAGAGGCTCTGAGCACTGCCACAAGCCACCAGCAGGTGTCAAAACAGCAAGACATCTCCTTGCCAGCTACCTTCCCGGCACAGAGCATGGTCTCACCAGCAGTCCGTGTGCTGGATTCCCTCCACTGAGTCAACACTGCCAGAATGAGCAGATCTCTTCCGTAGGAGAAATCAACTCCATTTCTAACGGGCATTCCACTGGAGGAAAAGCATGTACCTTTGACAGCCACCTCAGAAACAGTTCAAATGCATACATTTGCAGCAGACTGCATACAGAGAGCTCATCTCGGAGACAACCATTCCGAGCTGGGCTTATATGCTGGGTTACACCACATGGGGAGGGGACAGACTTTCTCCCAGTCACTGGACATCACAAATGTTCAGCCACAAGAACACTTCCATGGCCAGCACTGAGGTTACATGACCCCATCCAGGTGCTCTGGGTCTTGGGCAGCAAATGCTAGAGCACTGCAAGAACCATCTTCTCTTTCTTCTTCCTCTTCCTCTTCTTCTCCTCAAAACGGTCAGTAGCATCAGCAAAAAATGTCACCTCATCCTTGGCCTCAATCTCCCTCTTCAGGTACTGCAGCCCTGCCATGTTGAATCCCAGCACATCCTGTAGAGACAGACCAGTGCCACACTGTTGGGTACATCTCAAGCTTGTTAGGGGTCAGAGGGTCCTGCAGCAGCCACCCTCTACTAAGAAATGATGAAAGACATCTACAGATTTAAATCAAGTAACATTATTTAAATGGTAAGCTTCATCTGAGTAGGAGAACCATCAGTCCTGCACTCTGTTCCCCACAGTTTTATCTTAAAAGCAGGTATAGTCCACTGTATTTTCTGAAAGACAAGTTGCTTGCAGGCACCTGAAACTGCCTCTGGGATGATGCACAGTCTGCATTATTTGAGAGACTAGCAGCCCACAGAAAAGCCCGAGAGAAACAGAGAGTTTATTTACCTCCTACGTATTTAGAAACTAGCAGGCCAAAGCCCAAACACACACATCAAAGAAAAACAAGAGTAAATGAGGGAGGGAGCAGAAGTGCAGGACCATCACTGGGTAGTCTCATCCCAGGAACAACATAAGGAATAGGCAGCCTGTTTGCACAGAGGGATGGTGAAATGGGCTCAGATCCCCAACCAACCTTCCCACTGGACACCACAGACACTCCCAGACTTGGGCCCATCCTGTTATTCCAGATCCTGAAAAAGGGCAGCGTGCAATACTCACCCGGACCTCACTGACTCTGGAGATGGTGGTTTTCTTCAGATTTTCTATCACTGTCACCAGCATGTGGTTGCTTGTGATCTGCCCAAAATGTATCCTGGGAACAAAGCAGGCAGTCATGTATTGCAGCGTTGTTCTTAGAAGCAACAGACAGCTCTTCTCCTGAGCCCCTCTACATTCTGGACATAGGTTCATAGGTTTTCTCTTAAATTAGGCCTCCCCAGACAAGCCTTATATAACAGGCATGGGCAGATTTATCTGGAAAAAGTATTTTCTGAAGCTTCTCTTCAATATAGAGTGGCTCAAGGGGAAGGTCTCTCCGAGGCACTCTCTGAGGGCATGGGCTCTAGACCAGAAGCAGCAACCCTACCTGGGCATGTCAACACTCCGCATCCAATCAATCCACTCCCATGCACCATTTGCTGCACGCTGCAGTGATTCCTTATCTCCTGCAGAGACCACAATTTTATTCCCAAGGACGCTTCCCAAGAGCTTCAGAGCCAGAGACATATGAGAAAGTCCAAATTTTCCACACACTCTTATGCTACACGCGATCATGGCAACCAGTGTCACCCCTGCAGCTCCAGCGCAGGGCACGTTTCCCTGCTCTGTGCTGTCCCAAAGCACCGACTCTCAGCACAGGAGCAAGGAGTACCCCTCTGTTCACCTAACTGGCACTAAGTGAATTCATGACATGCACCAGCACAAGGGCCCAGAGGCTTCCTCGGGTCCAGGTTCTGGACAGCAACAGCAGCTGAACGAAGACTAGCAGATCTGTCTGGGCAGATGGAAGACTCACTTGAGCAGGAAGAGGAGAGCTCGGCACAGGAGTTCAACTTCCAAACCCAGGTGAATATATTCATTGAAGAGTCTGAGCAGGTCAGGGACATAGGAGAACGGCAGCACCAGGAGAGACTCTTCTAGCTCACTGAGGAGACAGCAAAGGGACAGAAGCATTAGTCTCAGTCACTGCACTGCTACAGATGAGGGGGAAACACTTCTGTATAGGAAGGCTCTGGTACAAAAGCTGTGCTACGCATTCATCACTGCTGGTCTGTGACTGCCCACAAAGCACAGTGCAGCTGCACAGAGTAGGGCCCAGGCCAGCAGACATCATCTTGCACACCATCTTCCCTCCTCAGCACTCCCAAGCTGCTCTTCACATACATGTGCACACATATACACAGGCTTTACCCAACACTCCCAATGGAAGGAACAATTTCCATTCCCCAATTCTATGCATGCTCCAAAGGAGGCTGCCAGAACAGTATCTCCAGCACTGCCCATACCCAGCATGAGAGACTGTCCCCAGACCCTGCCAGTCCTGGGCCCAGAAATCCAATACTCAGTCACAAACCTGTTCAGCAATAAGGCTCTTGGGACTCACCTCGACTTGACCTTCTTGAAAACTTCTAACACGTACGCAGAAGGCTGTAACAGAGGAAAGACACCAGCTCTGCATATCAAGAAACATTCCAATACAAATGTGTGCCGTAAGGTCCATTTCACCCAGTTAAAAACATGCAATCACGTCTTGCGAGATGGACAGACCAAGCTCAATATAACAAAGAGGAAACCCTTTCAGCTTCAGTCAGCTGCCAGTCTGGGAAGTTCTCCCTCCCCAAAACATAAATCCAGCCTTTTCAGGATACTCTTAACTGGTGAACAGTGTTGTGAAAAGTCTATCTTATATTCAACCAGCTAAATTATCTCATATTCAATTCAATGAGTCTTGTACAAACTGGATTAAAAACTTAGTGAAACAGCCAACTACATATAAAACCTTACAAAAACTCATGTCTCAGAGACTTCATTCCTGCTACTCCTGTTTATCTGATGAAAGTGTTTGACAGATGCAGAGCACAGCTAGGAAGTCTCTCCCAAGAAAGAGGATAACAGACTGTCAATGCATAAAGTACTTTGTTCATGGTCTGACATACTAAATGCTCACTGTGGTCATTCCACCATGTAACAGAACATCTCATGATGTGCTGCTGTGTTTTTACCCAGCAGCCTAGCACTTGGGCTTTATTCCAGGACCTTGAAAACAGGTTCAAATCCCTTCTGTGTACAGTGGGATTCAATCCAACATCACCTGCCTCCAAAGAAACTGCTCGCTGCTAAGCCACAGGATTCCATTCACCCCTGTTCCATCTATTCAACTTGCAATTAAATATGCCTGTATTCACAGAGGAAGTGAAAATGGCTCTGGCTATGTGCTTACTGATGTCACATGGCAGGGGGCACAGTGACATGGGTTCTCAATTACCCATTCCAGTGGGTGCTCAGGTATTTTGTGTTAGATGGTGCAGCTCCTCTGGAATATACTATAGCATGGCAACTGCACCCTCCTGGCTGCAGGAAGATGTACCCTTAGGCACAGGAAAGGTTTGAAGCAGCTTTCCCATATCTTGGAGAATACTGTTAACCACTGGCTCATGGTAAGGTACATGATACGGTCATGGCTACCATCACAGTTATGCTTAACCCTGATGGGGTTAAACTTTTGTAACATACATGCAAGACACAAAAAAATCCCACAAACACAAATAACCGAAACCCTGTTCACTTTGCACAAGCAAAAACACTTAGTTTTCATTTCAAGTTGAACCAAATAGTCCTCCTTCCCCACAGCAACCCAGTGTTTTCACTCAGCCAGCAAGTCAAACAGCCCCCCTTCAGCTGAGGCCCCTGCGGCCCGGGCATTCCACTTACTGTGATATTTCCATAGGCACCGAGGATGGGATTGACAGGAAAGGGAACCTGGAGACACAGAACGGGTTAGAATGAGGCAGGTATGTGTGCAGAAACGCATATTCCCAGAGAAACTTAACCCACAGTAAAAGAGAGCTTTTATCAAGTGTCTTCCTGCAATTTTCGTATCTCTGCCCTTCCCAGAACATCACTGAAGGCCTCATTTGCAGCCGCTGGACAATCTCATTCTCAGGCGCATATGACTAACACGCACAAATTTTCTTCCCCTTCTTAACTGTCACTTTTCCCACTTATACCACAGCCCGTTATTCCACAAGGAATGTTCAGATGAAGACAAAGAATAGGCTTCGGGATGACTTTGCAGCAGCATGCTCTCCAAGGGACAAAACTGATGTCCTACAGTGACTTTAAACCTAAAGATCGTTAGAAAGAACACACCACTAACCACGCCCCAGGGCACAGTGCCATCTTGTTCTCCAAAAGATTTCAGCAAATCTTTGCTATGTCCAGCTGTCCTGATTTTATCTGTGTGCTGCGCATGCCACCCAGACGAGCTGTAAGGATATACCCACACACCATGGACTGGTACATTCCTTGGTCTTTTACCTCTTTTCCTGCAGCTTTGCATATGGCCTTGTGCTCTGTTAGTTTTGTCATCTCTTCTCTATACAGCTCGATAGCTTCCATGACCCGCTCAGCCTGTGCAGCACAAGAATGGCACATCAGTGACACCAGACAAGCCAAAGCAGAGCTGAAGTCCAACCGGTCAAACGGAGGGGGACACAGGAGGGATGACATGGAGCATCACAGGACATCTTGCTCAGAAAGGCAACCTCTGCTCCAGACTGCACCACTACTCTGAGCACATCACTCACGTCCTGAGGATGTCAAACATCATCCACATTCCCCCCACTGCCCCAGGTGCTCTCTGCTGCAGCTTCACTTGATGCCTTCACATTGAACTGCAGCCCAAGCAAGCAGTACCCCTTCAAGGCACAAGCCAAGGTCAGGCCATTCTGAGTACTCGGACTGAGGATTTCCTCTGTATTTACAAGAGCATCAGGCTGTTGAAATCTGCAGCCATGAAATTGCCCTCCCCCACACCTTCCTGGTATACCTCCCACCTCAGGCACTGCAATAAATTTCCCCTTGCCACAAATGCCCACAGGACAGGGCAACCCTTGGGGAAGAGACCTGATGCCTAGAGAACATCCAGCTGCCTTGTGCTCCTTTGGACTGCAAACCCCAAAGGGCAAGAGCAGCCCTGCCTGTCTCACACACGACAGGCAGAGAAATCTGCAGCCTGAGTAGCTACAGGGACCTCACACCTTGTTCCCTGGAGAGATCTTGGGAGGAGGCGATTCCTGGTGGGTGACTCTCCAGAGTCAGACCCCTCCCTGTTGGCCACAGAGCAGGACAGACTGCTCTTGCAGGCAGAGGCAATTCTGCCCTTAAGTGACAGGACAGGTTACTCCTCTTCAACCCTGTGACAGCCCCCCTTCCTTGAAAGACTGATAAGGCACAAAGCAGTGCTGGGGGACCCACACAATCTTACCGCCTTGATGGTTTCAATAGTCTTCTTTCCTGCCAGCCCTGTCTCTCCTTGCGTCTCTCCAGCCACCTACAAAATACAGAGTTTACACCTTCCTCCTTCAGCAGCTGAGCAGCTGATACACATAGGCACCCTCTGCATCACATCACACTCTGTGCTAAGAAAAACCATCAGCCCCATTCCCTAAACTGGCCATTTATCTGGGGAAATACAAGATTTCCCAAATGCACAGCTCTTCCTCAGGAACAGAGGCACGGTGCTAACCCTGAGCTCGGGGGGGACAGGTGAACACAGCTTTTGATTCTAACAACAGAGACTGAGTAATCCGATCAGTGTCAAAACTATCAGCAACACAACCCAAGCATCTGAGCGGGAGGGATCAGGCGTCCCCACCCATCCCGCACTACATGGACCTGCAACCAGCTGTCAGAAGACAGCCCAGCCTTGGTACAGAGCTGGTGTGGACCTGAACTGGGGAGCTAGGAAGGGCAACAGTACAGCAAGGTTTCAGTGTCCACAGCGACCCTGTACCAGCTTGGCCACCTCCACACACTCTCCTGAAGTTGTCTGTGGGAAGTATCAGTGTCAACTGCATCATGGGGCAACCACAGCTTCAGCAGCACCTTCCCCCCTGCACCTCCTCAATGCAAGAAAATTATCAGTCCTCTTTGACACCTCTTCTATGCCTCTTACAGACAGTTATTCCAGACTTCACTCAGTCAGACTGACACACACTCAGATGGTGCAACTCACCACAGGCTGCTCTTCCTTCGCCACACTCTCTTCATATTCAGCCTCTCGTTGCTACAGTGGATGAGAACGCAACATATTAACACAGGCAAGCAGGCAGCAAGCAAGGGTACAACTTCCTTCCAGACTGGTTGAGCAAGGCAGCCTGCAGCTTCATGCAGCCCATTGCAAAACTAGGACAAATCCACAGAGATCAACAACCCCAGTGCAAAATGCCCACTTGGCCCTGATCCCAACCCCACGGAGAACTCTGGAATCTCCCAGACAGAAAGAAATCAAGGTCTCTGCTCTGTGTGCCGGAACAGCCCTTAAGACAGCCCACCAAGCTGAGACAGAAACAACAGCAGTTCGGCACCAGACCTTCCACCTGGCACACAGAACAAGCCTAGAAAAGTCCCAGGGTTGTCCTAGCCTGCAAGAGAAAAGAGCCTCCTGTCTGGCATCTCTCACATGAATAGGGCCCCATCAGTATGCAATTCACTACTGGTGTATTCATGCCCATCTTGTTACTCAAACTTGACCCAAACCACACTTTCTGGCATCTGGAAAGCACGCTGTCTCTGTCTCTCCTTTTACCACCATCGTTCCTAGCACACCAACCACTGCGAAGCAAGGTGCTGCCTATGGGTCACCTCAGCTCTCTGCAAACAGGCAGGGACAAAAAAAAAAAAACTATTTACTGCGTGTTTCTCATCCACTCCTGCTTCTGCATGTTTCTATATCCTTCCCCCACTGTGGTTTCAGAACTGCTTTAAGAAGGGGAGACAGAGCCAGACTCCTCTGAGGGATACAGTGAAAAGACAAGAGTTACCAATGGTTCCAAGGGAAATTCCAATAGGATATGCGAAACAAATATGTCTGCCAAGCCCAACAGCGGTTCAGGTGTTCAGCCAGCCTGGAAAACCGCCTTGCTTGGAGACGTTCATGTATCAAGATGAGTCTCTGAGCAGTCCGATACAGCTTTAAGGTTATCCTGCAGCGGGCAAGGGGTTGGACTAGAAACCCCCAGAGTTTCCTTCCTAATGAAGGTCTTCGGCGAGTCTGTGATTCTTCACTATACATGCTCAGAGGAAGAAGTAGTGGCTTCTTCCAGCATGCCTGAGCTCTGGGGCCTGCTACTGAGGTAGAACGGACCTCTCATGGTTGGAAAAGCAGAAACCAAGACAAACTGCATTTAACAGGAGCAGTACTCTCCACTCCACAACAGCCACCTGCTGACCTGCCTCCAAAACACACCTGAGATGAAAGGAGCACAAGAGAGTAAGAGAAGGTCAAAGACTGCAGCCAACAGACCTGTAGAAAACCACAGCTATAGAGGGACAGTTCAGGGAAGCAAGAGAGAAGCAAAGCAGAGAGCAAGTTAACCAGGCATCTGCAAAGCAGTACAGACAGGCAAGCATCTGCAACACCTGTGGTGCTGCCTCCAGATATCTCAAGGCAACATTTAAAAGTTGCCAGTCAACCTTGTGCACCCCAACACCAGGCTGCGGTTAGTAATCAGCAAGTCTGCCAAGTGCGGAGCCAGACTCTTCCACAGTGAAAAATGAGGAATCTGCCTGCTGGGGAGAAAACAGGTCTGGAAGTTGTCTTTGGCAGGAAGGATGCAACTCTCACCATCTCCCTCTCCTCTTCCAAAACAAGTGGCTCCCTCGTCCTTTCCCAGAGGCGCAGGGACTTGTCATGAGATGCTGACACCACGTAGTCTCCATTGGGACTGAGTGCCAAACCCCATACCTCCTGGTGATGCCCCTGCATGGTAGACAGAAGAGATAACACATGACCACCACCTAGCTCCCAACCCCTGAGGGAAGTGCTGCTCATGCAGGGATAATGTTTCCTTCCAACAGTCTCCAAAACTTCTTACCTCCAGTGTCTGGATGTGCTCAAATTTATCTGCATCCCACTGCTTAATCTTGCTGTCCTTCCCAGCTGTGAAGAAGAGATGGGATTTCGCCACAAACTGCAGATACATCACACTGGAAGAGAAAAATCCTCAAATTCACCCACTTGGATAATGCTGCAGACCTCCCCCCATTCTATGCTGGACTGAAGTGTTATTGCTGGATCACAGCCCCTTGGAGGTAAGATAGCCCACAGCCCAGAGATGCTGTAGGATTTGACTGACCTGTCATCATGGGCAAAGAGAGAGCGGTGACAGTCCCCAAAATCCAAGCCCCAAATCTTCACATTCCTGTCAGCAGAGCCGGTTGCAATGAGAGTCCCATCCTACAGAGCAACAAAGAGAGAGGAGGGTGTACGTAGCTGGCTGGCAGCCCCCTGAGGAATTGCTGCTGAACCAGGGACTAAGCAGTGCTGATTAGGCAGATACCTGGCTCCTGAAACATGCCCTCCTGATCCCTCCACTTCCTCTCACCAGGGTGGCCCACACTTGTGCTACCAGCACAGCCCACTGACAGCACCCTGGCTCTTTTCTGAACTTCTGCAGGCATTTATGACCTCAGCTATATCTTGACATTTTTGGCTTCCAATGAGCCTCATTTCAAGGACACCCCAGAGCAAGATGCAGCCCAAGAATGAACAGGCATGAAGAGGCTGCTCCACCTCAGCACTTGCTCTCTGCTCCCAGTAACAAAGAATTCAGGCTCCTTTCACACAGTTAGTAACTTTAGCAGAGAGCAGGCTGTGCCTCTTAAAATGAGTGTAGGGAGCCACCACAGCATTTTGATTTCCATTCCCTCACTGCCCTGGTCAGTTCTGTCATGACCACTACTCCGTGACCCCTCCCAGTGAGCACAGACTGTGGGATCAGGAGGGGCTTGCTGTGTCCCATCAACAAACTGCTAAGTCGGGAGCAAGTTGGTGACAAGAAAGCATCATCCTAGAGGCCTTGCTGCCAGCAGAGATTGTTGCAGTCATCCATATCACCACAGTCCCACCTAACACACAGCCCTAATGATACTTACATAGGAGATGTCCATACACAGCACTGGCAGCTTGTGTCCATACAGAGAGAGGAAAAACTGAAGTAGAAGAAAGGAGTCTCAGTTAGACATGCTGGCTAGAGATGTGTGAAAATCTCAAGCTCCAGGCTAGTTCTGCTCTGCCTCGAGAGCTCTGTCTTTCTAGCACCGCCCCACTTTCATTCTTGCTCTGAACATTGTTAGCAGCAGGGCCATGATGGCAGAAATGTGAGAAGGGCTGAAGTACCCAAGCAAGCTGAGCTAACTCCGGTGCTCATCACTGCTGCCTATGGAATTTATCTCTGTTTCTCTTTGCCTGTCTGTCAGTGCTGGTCGGTCTGGTGTCATGCCCTAATGTTCATGTGATAATACACAACTCACAAAACCACACATTGCTCGCAAGGAAGATTCTCCTCCCCCCAGCTTTGCCTCTGCTATGCCCTATTTAATGTCATGTGTGACACATCCACCCCCTCCCTTACAGTGCCTCGCAGCTCTGGGGTACCACCATGCCCAGCAGGGTTTAGAGTGAACCTTGCCACCTGCAGGTTCACAACACTTTCCATATGAAAAATGGATCTTCTCCCCAGTGTGGGCCAGCCAGGGTTCTGGCAGGTTTCCTAGCAAACAGGCACCGGAAGAGGGACACGTGGTCTCTCTTTGGTTGTTGCTAGTGTCCCGCAATACATAGACAATTTTCCTATGTATTCCTGATCTTCCAAGGCTTACATCACTCCCTGTGTAGACCCACAGCCCACTTCATCATGCACCTTGAGCGTGTCAATGTAGAAGATCTTCACAGTGCAATCCAGTAAGGAGACAGCCAGCAGTTTCTGGTTGGGGCTGTACCGCACACAGAGAACGTCTTCATCCAGCTGCAAAACGCGCACGTGTTTCATGGAAAGCCTGGCAACAAGAAGAGGAAAAAAACAATTGTTATCCCAAACAAACAAGTTGGAAGAGACACAAATACAACTCCCATATTGCACCCTGGGAAAGTAAGTTAATTCTAACATGCAGCATCTCGTTCCTCATCACAACTTGAGCAAGACAGGACTGGAAATAAGTACAGCACTGCAGGCTGATAAACTTCACTGCTAAATTTACTGCTTAATGATCTGGAGGCCCACCCTGTGATTAGCAGCTAAACTCACACACAAGCAAGGGATCAGAATGTGACAAGTGCCCTTCCTCAGCTAAGCTCAGACCTTCACAAAACAGCACTGAGCTCACACTCTTCTCCATGTGTTCCACGTCCATGGGCACTTCTTACAGTGCACAGCAAAGGCCAAGGCATCCATCACTGACAACAGATACTGCAGCCGAATGTAGTCTAGAAAGGTTTCTTTTCTCACCTTTTCTGAACACTGCTCTCATCCTTCACAAGCTCAAACTCCCAGAACTTGACACATTTATCAGCACCTCCTGACACAAAGCCACGCTGCAAGCGAAAACAAAAAAAATATCGTGAAACTGGTTTTGCTATAACCCAGAGAAATTCTACAGCAAGGAACTGTCAACACACAAGGAGATTTTGGAAATGTCCCACATTCCTACAGCATTAACAATCAAGTGGACACCACCAGGAGCACTTGCTGTGGTTGAAGCATGCATTACGCATTGGCCAAGAAACATCAATTTCAAAAGCCCTGGCAGGGAGGTCTAAGACAAAGACTCCAAATGTAAATCAAGACATGGAGCGAAACTTTGGGACTGAAAGCAGTCATCTCAGCTGCAGGTAATGATGTGCTTGTGTTCTGTGGGCAAGGTGACACACTCACTGTTACTGGATCACACACACCTTACCACCACCCCACAAGCACAGTGCTCTAACAGTTCAACATTATCCCTTTTACATTAAGAACAAAGATAAAATCCATCCCATATGTTTTAATCTGTAGGGTGAATGAATCTCAAGCAGGTTACTAGTGACTATGGTATCGATTGCACTAAAAACCACTCCAGCTTCTAGCACAACATGACCATGTAAGAAAAATAAGGCAGGCATACACAACAAACAGAAGAAAGTGGAAATTGATAGAAACCAGTATGAACCTGAACTGTGTCAATGGAGAAAAACTGATACAAGGAGTAAAGGACACAAACAGATTTCTGCAGCCTGGGTGGTTAGGCCAAATGGAGTAAGAGTGTGCATGTAAAATGGGAACACAAAAAGAAAAAAAAGAAAATTTCAATAGTACTGACCCATTTCTAGAGGGAAGTATGAAAGTATGAGAACTATTAAACAGCAATGCTCAGTAAGCGTGGACTCAGTAAACATTTCTCATCTGTTTTGCTCAGGGAAAATAGCATTCTATGATTCAAATTCACGTACTATAATCACATTACAAAATAGTGATGACACTGTTCCAAAAACTCACAAGGCTGTCAAAAAGCAGCTACTTTTGTCAAACATTTATAAATCAATGGTTCAGATCCCCCAGATTCAAGACTTTTACAGAGCAGAATGAGGTGTTCTCTAAACTGTCAATGTCCATGCTCAGCAACTTTGGACATACTGGGGGAGATCCAGTAAGAAATGAATGTAACACCATAATTCAGACAGAGTAAACAGGCACGCCTGGTAACTGTGAGCATGATCAACAGAAGCAACAGGTAAATGCAGTTTCCATCAAACAAGTAAACTGAATATGGAGAAAACAGCTTATGGAAAATTAATTTGACAGGGATTATCCTCTTCCGTAAGACTAGAGCTGTAGTTGATAATTGCAACAGTGTTGCTCATGCAAGGCATGGATCTTGGTCTTGTGTTACATTTTCGTTAAAAACTAGGATAATATAATTCAGTAGAGCACATACTATGTGGATTAAAGACTAGTTAGGAGGTTTAAAAGCTCAATCTTAAATGAGAAATACCCAGTAACTTGACACTATGCTGCTTAGAGATTTTACGGATTACTAGAAAAATAACCAATTAAATATATCTCTATAATGTCAGAGCTATTCAATCTATCTGAAAAAGAGTGCCCAAACAGAACCAAAACATTAATTTATACGTTAGGAAGCAAGTACCTAAGCCCCACATATTTGCCTTCTGTGAAGCAGTGCCCCAAAATGGACTTTGAGGGACACAATGGATTATTATCTGAATACATATTCTCACTGCACAGCTATTGCCAAAAGAGTTAAAGTCCTCGGACGGATTCAAAAGGCACTGGTGCCTTTGGCACTGGTATAATTCCTGCCACATAGTGCATCCAGATCCTGAGGCCACCAGCAAAAAAAGACTGCAGTAACTTTAAAAGCACCACAAGAACACTTAAGAGCCTGGAAAACACATCCTGCAGGGACAGGAGTTCAGCCTAATGACCGTCAGACAGATGGGGAGGGTGATTTGGTCACTCAAGCAAAGTGCAACACAAAGAAAAAACATCACTATGCTAATGAGATCTTTAATCCAGCAGACAAGCAGCAAATTCAACAAGGAGGATGATCAGCCACTGCAGCAGGTTACCAGGGGCCGAAACTCTCCACAGCTGGAACACATCTACAAGGTATGTACTGCTGCAACACACGAGGGAAGTTCGAGTGTTCTCAGTCACACAGAAACCAGATAAGATGATGAGTATGGCCCCAGTCAGCCCAAAGACTCACTGTCATGTGCCACACAACTGAAGACATATTTCATGAAGCTGTGCACGTGTCCACAGTTAAACTTCTTAGACACTACCAGCTGCACCCTCCACCTCCCAGGATGAAGGGTTCCCATGCTCCCATCAGTAGTGCAAACACAGCACTACAGGAAGGAGCTACATGAAAAGATGTGCAACAGATGATACTTAGAAGGGTGGCTGAGTTACCTGGTCTGGTGAAAGAGCAATGGACCACACTGCCCCGTCGTGAGCATTAAGTGTCTCCATGAGACTCCCAGAAGCCAGGTCATACAGCTGCAGCTTCCCTGTCTGGGGAGCAAGATACATCAGAGGACAAATCAGCCCCTCCGCCTTCACAACACATGATAGCTTCTAGCAGAGGAGCACCCCTGCCACCCATCCCCTGAACAGCCAGCTGGCTATTACACACAGATGGCCAAATTCCTGATCTCCATCAGAGACTTCCCAAAGCTCTCCCTAGCTGTCCAGCTCAAGCCACAAGAGCTACATAAAGAGTCTGGGAACTGAGCAGAACCTGACTGCCAGAGAGGTTTTCACACTTAACGCAGAGTGCTCCAGATCAGGAGATGCCATGCATTTTCTGTAAGGCTGCTTTAATGACATTTTCACAACATATCTCCAGACCTGGGCAGCCTGGAGCGCAGAAGGACACTATTTACCTTGGTGCCAACGATGACCTGCCGATCTCCTGGGACAAAGAGCGAGCAGAGCGCATACTCACAGTCCATTGTCCGGATGCACTGCAAGGTCGATCTGTGGACAAAGGCAGAGCCCAAAACCTCTTAGCACACACTAAACCTGGCCCACTAAGTGAGACATGCTCCACAGTGGCCTCTGCCCATGCTATCTTTTCAGCTGGGGCCAGAAGATACACCACCACCATCCCCCTATGACCCAAGTGCTATCCAGCATTACTGCTGAGAACATTTCCACAAAAACATGCCATTACACAGCCCACCATCGTAACTTCTTGCTGTTATGAGCAAGAACAGAGGTCCTGTTCTCAAACAGCAATTCCTGCCATTCAGGAGAGGAGGAAGGAGTATAAGATAGCATGATCAAAGGAAACAGAGCATGAAATCAGCACCACTAAGGAAACACTGGGACAACACTCTAGATCAAAACTGCAGCCTACCCAAGTCTAATACTAGATCCTTCAGATAAGATGCCAAAAATCCCACGTGTTCGCTAAAGAACAGGCAGTAGCTAGTTTAGGGTAACAGTACTTCTTATTAAAAAGGAAAAAAAAAACCCAACAAAATACAGTCTATACTGCCCTAGTATGTATGACCTTTGTGTTTAGAGATCTGTCTTTCGATCCCTGCCGCTAAATGTGGCCTCAGTGCTGCTTTGAGGCATCAAACTCCATGAGTTAATTACGCTGTTTTAGCTCTATAGCTTCTCAGTTTCCCTAATGAGGAAAGAAGTCAAATAGCTTTCTATTTACTTCCCTTATTTCATTCACTATTTTCTATAGTTTTTCATCGTCCCCTCTTCCTTATCACTGCCTCTCTGAACACAGCATCCCTGAGGTCTGGGAGACGGACACACATAGGGCAGAGAAGACTGACACAACTGGACTGGTACCTGTTCCAAATCTTTACAGACTCTGCAGCTGCTGAGAGAATGGCAATGTTGTCAGAGCTAAAAGCCAACGTCCTGACATCACTGCGGTGGCCTCCAATGGTTATCCTGGATGCACGGACAGCCTGTGGCACTTGTGCTGACAGGTTCAGGTTGTACGACTCAATGACGTTGTTCTGGAGCAGCAGTACGATCTTCAGCTCTCCTTTTGGAGAGAGAATCAAGTCAAATGACCTGTTTGATAAGACAAAATCAGAGCTGTACTCAAGGGCAACAAGACAAAAATGTAGCAGTGATCAAATATCAAGAACAACTGAAAGAGAGGAATATAGACAGAGTGCGTGCCACAAGCAAGTGCATACTAAGCCACAGAGGTGTGCAAGCAGGGGACCACTTGTAGAAGAGGTGTGAATGTACTGGAGATCATGGTAGGCCTCTCCCCAGCTCAAAGCTGAACAGATGTCAAGGGTGAAACTTCTTCCACCTCTCCATATATTGAGCTGTGCAGAGCTCTCCCCAAGTGCTGCATAACCACAGCTCAACCTCTACACCAGGCTTTCCACTCACTTGATTTTAGAAGAAGCTCTAATGTTAGCGACCCGCTGAATCTCCTCCTGCAGGCTCAGCTCCACACTCTTTTCAGGCTCCTCTTCAGAGTTCTGTCTAGAAATGTCAGATAATGGAGAAGAGTCAAATAACCCAGCACAGCCAACATAAACTAACACAGAGACAGAGAGTAACATAAGGAAACCACTTAGCCTGCTGAAAACAACTGCTCTCTTATCAAGCAGGGTGAGACAGTGAAGCTCATGCTGGTATGCAGACTACTTAAAGAGATAAACTAGCCTAAAAATGGCAATCTCCTCTGAAGCCAAAGCACTTGAACAAGATACGTTAGAAAGATGGATACAAAATATACTACAGAGAACTGTGTTTGAGAGGGAGATCAGCTTCTGCTCATCTCCTACCACTCACCAACAGTCCTCAGCCATCTCCAGATTGATATGCCCTGTGCTTCAGTTTCTACCCTGGAGCCAGGCCTCTCCCTAAGGGCTGTTGTGAGGCACCTGTTAAGTGCCAGGATACCCAGAAAGACACTTAACACGAAGTAAACGTTAAGAAAGCTCTCACCTGTACCTCCCCCTGCTGTAAAGCAGAAGATGAGGTATCAGAGTCACTCTGACTTCTCAGATGAAACTCTCATTCCTGTACGTCCTATCAAAGACTTTACTCGATGCAGCAAGCAGTGTAAATATCAATGTCAGGTAGAAGCGAGCAGCTCTGAAAAACTCGTTTTATGTCCATTCTTTTGCACACATTAGCTTTTTTTACAGTGGGAAGACTCATAAAGAAAGGTATTTCCTTAGTCTCTGAGAGCAGTGTTGCTCAGACAAGCAGCAAGGATGCACAGGAACAGTGACCCCAAAATACAACAGCTAGCAGAGACAGAATGATCAGCAGCTTGGAGTTCAACCCCTGTGTCATGCTGCTGAAGTGCTTTTCTAACTGTTCTCTGGACACAGACAGCATCCAAATACATGCAAAAGACTGCTTACTTGGCTTTTTTCTTTGCTTTCTTCATTTTCTTTTCCAATTTCTTTTGGACTTCCTCTTCAGAAAGAACAGAGAACACTTCCAGAACAGCATCTGTTCCCTAAAGAGAGAGCAAGCAAAGTCAAAGGCACGCAAAGCCCTGGCTGGCTCTTACAGAAACTACCCAAGGTCTCTAACTGCCTACTCTATAGCTCGGTGGCAGAGCTGCCCATTACTTACATGGCAGGCCAAAATCTTGCCCGTGCGGTCTGTAGCAAGAGTAACCACTCGGTCTCTCCCTTCCCGCATGATGGATCCAACTTTGCTGCACTTTACAAGGCGCTGTAGGGGAAGAAGAACAACTTTGGTCTGAAAGCTCAAGTGATCTTCTCAAGCAAACTCAGAAACCTACTGGCAAGGGAAGTCAAGAGGAGAAGACGGGGAAATGAACCTACAGGGTCCTGGCAGAACACCTAGCAAGGATCATCTAGGGACAAAACAAGCATTTGTGTGAGCTACAGGCTTATCTCCTTATGTTTTGTTGTATTTTAGCTGAAAATAATCATTGACAGTCTCAGTGGAAGAATAACTTTATTGGCAAACCATAGCCATTTAAGAGACAGAGCTCAATTTTTATGCTACAAAAGCAGCAGAGCTCAGTTCCTCTGCCACAAGAGGCAGAGAAGGTGAGAACAGAGACTCTTAAACAGATGGCTGAAGGGAGAGAAATCCTCTGGAGGGGAAGTCAGAAGAGTATTTAACAAGGTCAGGTATCTACCATAACTATAGGCAATCTGAAATTCTGACCCCAGAAAGTTCCACCAGAAAGACAGACTGAGTAAAACCTCCACCAGCAGCACAAGGGGAAATGGCTTTCTGCAGTCGAATCTCACACTGTATTTCGTTATGGTGCAACTCGACCTCTCAGTTTTGCTGCTGACCTGCAAAGCTGAGCATCAGCACTGAACTCAGCAGCTGCCAACCAGCTAGTAGCTGTTTTATTCCTGTGTTGTTTGATAAAGGAGCTCTGTTAGCACTGTCAAACTTTAAACATTTGCCAGTCCTACCCAAACAGAAGGCAAAGAAAAAGCTTTCAGTGGAGAACAACATGTCTACGTGTTTTGGCACACACACTTCTGCTGATGTTTTGCAGGTAGATGAGGCAGCAACTGCTGCTCAGGAAGATGTTAAAAGCAAGACAAGAATTACAACATTTTCCCTAACAGGCTAAATATAACACTCAGGGTATAAACCCAATACAGAGAAGCAACGTGTGAGCAACTCAAACTCTGCTGGCTCTACAAGAAGCACCATGCAAATGGGGTTAGATACACCATCCCATAGACAGCACGGAAAACTGAGCTTACTTCCTCAGGACGCTCATCCAACTCTAAGGTCTCATCCTCTTCAGTGTTTTCTTCTGCTCCAGGTGAAGACCCTTTGCTTTTCTTGGATTCTGGCTCATCAGGGTCTTTTACCTGTTCACGAACAAAAAGCCATACAGACTACCCTAAACCACAAAAGCTACAGTGTTCTGAATTCTGTCTCACATTTCATTTCCCTGGAGGAACAAGTGGTTAGCCTACACTGCAACAAAGGAGTGGCCTACAGCATGCCTGTAGCCACTAAACACTCTGGGTCCTCCCCTTCTTATCATCCACCCACAAGACTGTCTTCTCCAGCCCTAAGCCAGAAGGCAGGAAGATCTGACACACTCTGGAAAACTTGTTCTGGAAGTGCTCACAGCTTCACCTGAAAGCTCAAAACACAGAAAACAGAAGAGTACCCCAAGAGCAGTTTCTGGACCACTCAGACAGCAAAGACATTGCTTTGGCTCTGTTTCCCAGAACACCAAACAGGTTTAACGTGTCCGAGTCCCTGCTTAGTCCAAAGACAAGCAGCTGGGCAAGGCTGCGAATGGTTACAGGGGAAATATCTCACCTCCTGGATGTACGTGATATCCCACACCCGCAGCTCACTGTCAGCACTCCCAGTGATCAGACGCTTCTCTTCGGATATCAAAGCCATCCCCCAAACCTGTCCAGAGGCACAATGTGAGGAATTGGCTTATGGCTCCTTTAACTATCGTAACAACAGCAGAGCATCTTTAATTGATTTATTTAAACAGCAACCAAGAAGACACTGGATCTAGCTGGGACCTCCTCCAGGGACATTTGTATTGGAATTGTCACCCACTGCACATTGATGAAAGCTCCTGAAAAGTTTGCAAGCTTCTCGTCTGCTCATCCGTAAAGCCTAATGGCAAGCAAAATGTATCACGGTGCCAGTTTACAACTCCTGAGCGCAGGGAAAGCACAAAGTGAGCCATGACATGTAACCCGAAGTCCCTCCAGCCCAACAGCTCCCCACACATCCTCTTCACCTCAGTACGATGGCCAACCAGAGTTTTGAAGCAGTGCTGGGTGTCCAGATCCCACCATTTCACCAGTGTGTCTTTGCCGCTGCAACAAAGAAGAAACACTCTAGACATGAGCAAAGACTGCCAGAGCTCACATGCTTAGAAAAGTGGCAGAAATACAAAAAATCTAAAACACGCCACAACGTATCACAGAGCAGCTGCTCAGACACAGAATTTTGCAAGTTATGCAAGAACAAGTATAGCAGTACGAAGGTGCTGCAAAAAAAAATCCAGCAAGTCATTGAAAACCACTTCCTTCTCTGGATTCAGCTGCAAGCTCCAGTGGGCCCACAGCCTCCTTTCTCTCTTATTCAAGGTGAGAACAATACTCTCTACTTAGGGTGAGAACAATAAGCACAAAGTGCCAATCAATTCTAAAGCTGCCTTTAAACCTCCCTCCACATTCCAAACCTGCGTCGTGCCTGTGCACTGACCAGGCTACAAGAAAAGTAGGTGCCTTCACTTTGAGGCATCTAAGTGAAGGATGATTTTCTCCTCCTAGGGGAGCATTACAGCTGTTTCAGTCCTTCAAAGCCCCCGTAGGATTAGAACTCCTTGAAAACGCTTTTCTGGCTATATTATGCTACCCCGACACTACAACAGCACCGGAGAAAAGTAATTTGAACATTTATACAAATTCTTTCAGTACACCCTACAACAATTAATACTTTTTTCATTTTTTGTAACTTTGTTAGAGCCTATTTTCCTCAATAAGTTTCAACTAAATCAAAATATAAAACTTGTTCCATTACTAAGGTCCCTCAAAACAAAAAAATTCTGATTACAAGTGATATTTAGTTAATCCATCTCTTTTGTTACTTAGGATCCAAAGGTACCTGTAAATTGGACATATGAAAAAATCACAAAAAATTCTGTACACAAAGGACTGCAGTTAGCTTCTTGGGCAAAATAAAAAACAATCTAATGTAAGGAAGCAAAACTTTGCATCTCCAGAAGAGCAACAAGGCTGGTGAAGCATCTAGAGAACAAGTTGTATGAGGAGCAGCTGAGGGAACTGGGGCTGTTTAGTTTGGAGAAAAGGAGCCTGAGGGGGGACCTTATCACTCTCTACAACCACCTGAGAGGAGGCTGTAGTAAGGCAGGTGTTGGTCTCTTCTCCCAAGTAACTAGCGATAGGACAAGAGGAAATGGCCTCAAGTTGCATCAGGGGAGGTTTAGACTGGATATTAGGAAAAATTTCTTTACTGAAAGGTAGTTAGGCATTGGAACAGGCTGCCCAGGGAGGTGGTGGAGTCACCATCCCTGGAGGTGTTCAAGAAATGTGTAGATGCAGCACTTCGGGATATGGTTTAGCAAGCAGGGTGGTGTTGGGTTGACGCTTGGACTTCATGATCTTAGAGGTCTTTTCCAACCTATGATTTTATGATTCTAAGATTCCAGAAAAACAGGATAACATCTCTACTCTGTTAATTTAAAAAAAAAAATAAAGGCCAATTATTTATCTCAATTTAGTTACTAGGAAAATTAAGAAGCATTTCTAAAGCTGACCTGCAAAAACTTGAAATTGCATTAAGAAACAGGCACCTTCTATCAAACCAACAAAATACTACTTTTTCCATTGGAAGCAACAAAAAAGGCACAAGAAACTTCTTCTAATTTGACACTGAACTGATTGCATGCACTTTTGTCCTAAGCTATTAGATGACATATCAATAAATAAAAAAATATTGACTGATATTTGAGCAAGAGTATCTTCCACCAACCGTTTATTACTAAAGAGATATAGTCAACTAGCAGGTCATGCTGAATAACTAAAAACCAATTCAAAAAACCACCTCTCATCTTTTAATTCCTGTAACTGCAGCTTACTAGGAAGCAATTTTCCGTCACATTGCTGTGCGAATTACACATACAGAAGGTAAGTCTGCTTAATTGTTCAAGATAAACAGCAGAAATGATTACATACATAATTAACATATTCTAACATGGAATAGTGATAATAATTCTAAGCTGCCATATTTACCAGCAAGTTAAACCCTTTTCCAAACACTGTTTTTCAGGATAGCCATTTCAGTTCCGCTTACTACATCTGGATTCAGGCACCAGACTTAAGAAATATGTGGATGTGACAAAATCATATTCCAAGATGCTGGTGGGTCTGAGATATCATGAGTCAAGAAGGAAAACACAAATGGCTGTAGCACCAAGGATGTCTAAATTGATAGTAAAACCATGGCTGCCTTCCTGATCGACCACTACACTTAGCCTGGCTCACCTGGTGACCAACAGGTTCTTCTCCTTCAAGAAGAGGACTTGAGTGACAGCATCCTTGTGTCCTCTCAGCCGGTACAGACCGCTCTCATTGATGACATCCCACGCAATGACTTCTGTATCCTGGAACAGACAGAGCATCTCCAACGGACTGGCATTTGTCTCTGCAAAATGTCTACATCTGCTATGAGACTGAAAAGATTACCCGAGAACACGCTTTCTCACTCTGAATTTGAATGTCAAGGATGATTAATGTAAGTGACATTCCTTCCCCAAAGCTGTATTAGACCAGTAAATGCACCTCTGCCCTGGTTTGAGTCACTTTTGTTGTTCCTGACTTCACAAGCTTCTTCACCTTTAACAGCTCTACTAGTACCCCACTCCCGTCCTGCAGCCCCTGCTGCTCTCTCAGCCCTGGGCTCCCCAACTCCATGGCTGTCTTGCAGCCCTAGCTCCTCTCACTGCCAGCCTCTGGTTACAGACAAAGGCCACATAACCCACTTAAAATACCAAACAATTTAGCGCAGGTCAGCCTTCTCCATGGAGCATCTCTATGAAAGGGCTGTCCTCCAGATGTGCAACCCTCACCTTCGAGCCAGACACCAGCCGGCCACCCAGATGGTCATACTGCAGGGCTGTGACTGCAGCCTTGTGTCCATTGAAAGTGATATTCGCTTCTCCACTTAGGAGGCTGAAGACACGAATTGATCCATCTTCATAACCAACAGCCAAGTGCAACCCGTCTGGAGAGGGGCAGAGGCAACTGACCTCCTGCTTGAGACCCTTCAGGATAAGAACCTGCAATATTTAGGAGACAAAACACATACAACGTTCATAAACTACATGTCAGAGCCAGACACACAGCAGAAAGAATATACTCTGCTTTTCTACTGAGCTTCCAACTGAGCATTTCTGCCACTTTAGAAGTTCATTTTTCAGCTTCCTGCACCGAATACAGTGTCATTAGCCCCATTTTACAAGGCAGACAGCAGCTAGAAGGGAAGTAACTTCTCATAATCAGACAAGAAACTGGTGCAGAATGAGGCTTGGAACTCAGACGCCCAGGTTTCTGCTCCAGGATTTTAATTGCCAGAGAGCAAGTAACATTGTTTGAGCACAAAGACTAAAAGCTTCTGCCTGACTCATCCTCTCTTGCTTGGCCCTTCTCAGGTATAGGACAGAACTGCTTTTTCATAGACTGCACAAGAACTTGAGAATGATAAAAACATCTCCAAAACAACATGCCAGAAATCATCACTCTAGTAGCTGCTAAAGCAAATCCTAAATTCAGTTTGTAGTGGGCAGCAGTAATTGTCAGAGAATCACACAATGGTCTGGGCTGGAAGGGACCTTATAGGTCATGCAGTTCCAACCTCCCTGCCATGGGCAGGGACACCTGCCACTAGTCCAGGTTGCTCAAAGTCTCATCCAACCTGGCCTTGAACACTTCCAATGATGGGGCATCCACACCTTCCTGGGCAACCAGCTCCAGTAAATTACAATGATTTCAGAATCTGACGGGAGGAAACGTGACAAAATCCTTGCAGTTACAGCTCGCAAACCCCCTGCGGGATACAACTTTCACACGGGAAGCCCAGTTCCACAGCTGCAACACAAACTCCACGGCGTGTCCCTTTCAGCCCAGAACTTTCACAGGGTGCTGCTGCTAGTGGCCAGCTAAGCAGGGCACCGCGTTCCAGCCACCCCAGCAGGAACTGCTCTTCCCCAGCAACTGAGGTGCCAAGGGCAGAACTCAAAGGATCAACAGCGAGACTGGGCCAGGGCGCACCCGGAGCTGCAGACTCGCACCGCGAGCAAACGGCGAGGTACGCTCAGGCCGCGGGAAAGGGGGAAAGCCGCGGAGGCGACGCTGGCCTCGGAGCCAATGGCTCCGCTACCCCTTCCCCCGCCGGCCCCCCCGTGCCACAGGCCCCGCTCTCATCGGATCACAGAATGGTTTGGGTTGGAAGGGACCTTAAAGATCACCTGGTTCCAACCCCCCTGCCATGGGCAGGGACACCTCGCACCAGACCGGGTTGCTCAGAGCCCCATCCAACCCGGCCTTGGACACTGCCAGGGAGGGGGCATCTCACCTTCTCCCCCTTCCGCGCGTCCCACACGAAGACGTGCTCGCAGGCCGGCACGGCCACGAAGCGGCCCCGCTCGCCGCGCAGCGCCACGAAGGCCGCGTTGCCCCTGGCGCTGGCCACCAGCCCGAAGAGCGCGGCCGGGGCGTACCGCAGGTACTGCCGGGTGAGGCCCATGGCCGGGCCGCGGCGGGGGAGCTGGGGAGGGCGCTGAGGGAGCCCCGGCCCG
>Ga0065711_1032170_pt1 | contig 27866 bp, 14 predicted proteins | sample Hoacrofraction12_FD_59098 | JGI IMG/M metagenome (GOLD analysis project Ga0065711, IMG submission 59098) | Hoatzin crop microbial communities from Cojedes, Venezuela - Epithelial fraction 12 v2 (version 2) | ecosystem: Host-associated > Birds > Digestive system > Esophagus > Crop | place...
TTTAGGCTGGATATAAGGAAGAAATTCTTTACTGTGAGGGTGGTGAGGCACTGGAGCAGGTTGCCCAGAAAAGCTGTGGATGCCCCCTCCCTGGCAGTGTTCAAGTTCAGGTTGGATGGGGCTTTCAGCAACCTGATCTAGTGGAAGGTGTCCCTGCCTACGGCAGGGGGTTGGAACTAGATGATCTTCAACATCCCTTCCAGACCAAATAATTCTGTGATTCTATCAAGAGGCAGGCTCTATTAGCACCTAGCATAGAGAAATTGTTTTGTTGGAACTGTTGGTAGAAATGCCTTGACACATATCCACCTGCCTTGGGTCTCAGAGGATGTTGCCACCTTTGAATACCCGGTGATCCAGTACACCCATATACCCTGCTACATTTCCCAGGGCATATTACTTAGGACTGGCAATAAAAGCAGTGTCTGTTCTCTATGGTAGCACGACTGGTACTTCACCAGCAGCCTGAGATTTTTTTCAAAGGACAACATCAATAATACCATCCACAAAACGACCATGGCTCATTTTCTTCTCTCAGCAAGTAGTCTTAATTTCTTGATGTTTTATAAAGCTGTAGTTATCAAAGGCCAGTGCAGCCACACATTGACTGGTCCTACTGTGCAGTGCACAGCACAGCTCTGACCAGGGCAGTTCAGAACAGTTAGTCAGTGATTAAGTGGTTAACACAAACCCCTAAAACTATCTTACTCATCTCCCAACCCAACAGGATATGACTGACCCAGTAGGATCTGACTATGCTGATAAATCTATGTGTTTTTCTGCAAAATTTCAGGTGTGAGTACACGTTAGTGTCATATTATTTTTAGCTTGGTATCTTCTAGTATTACAATTCATTTTACTGAGAAGAAAAAGGCAATATTTTCCATACGGGCAGCGATGAAGACACATTGTATGGATTATCTGGGCCTCTTACCTAAGATGATTATAGGATTAATAAAAGCCTACTCCTTTGAAATGAAACTGGGTTGGATGAAAGGCAGAAATTCTTACTGCACTAATTTCTTACACTTGTTAAAAGAACTGTGAATAAGAAAAAATTTAAAAGAAAATAAGTACAAATAGTGTTTAGCTTCAGAGTACAGAATCCAGTCACTTACTGTTCACAATACAGACTGTGTGCTTAACTCTCTTCTCTTTGTTTATTCAGGACTCCACGTTTCTGTAAGAAAAACAAATGCATGCATTTATCATCTCCATAAAATAAATTACCTAGTTTCATTTGTGCCATAGAAGTTTCCCATTTCATATTTAGTTTTGGTTTACTCGAAGATTTAAAGCCTTGGGTTTTTGTGAAAGCATCCAGAAGAGAAAATTCACATTGCTCCGTTTCCTTAAAGGGCAAAGTTTCCAATCTTAGGAACCACAACAGCAGCAGAAATGGGAAATCCACAGGTTTAGGGGACAAATCTCTTTTGAAACCTCATGCCAAATTCTGGGCATCTGAATTGCATCCAAGCACCTGCAGCTCTCCCCAACGCAGGGAAGGTGACAGGCTTTCACACCTGTGAGGCTGGCAATCCTCCGGTCAAAACGAAATCCTCACGCCGTGTTAGATCCTGGCTGGATTACCCCTTCAGACTGAGGAGTTAAGGAAGAAACAACACGGGCCTCCAGCGACAGCTACAGCCTCTCCCACCACTTTCAGAGGAGAGCAGGACGTGCTGCAGAGGGGTGTTTGATGCCTCCCTCTCACTGTTTCATGCAGACAATTAGCATAATAAGCACTGATCACAGCACACCACCTGCTTAGCCTCTCTCGGGCAGTTTACAGGCATCACAACAGAGGTGAATTTTAAGGCAGGATTTGAAGCCACACAGCATAATGGCTTTGCAGATTTTTACTATTAACAATCTTCATGAATAAAGGTTGCATGAGGGAAGGGAGAAAATTGGGACTGATGGGCAGTAAGGGTTGCAGTAAAGGCAACATTGACGTGAAAGAGCAAGCAGGATCAAGCTGTGAAGGCACTTCAATGTGAAGATGACCAATTTTGATGCAGTTAAAAATGGGAGCCAAATGCACCGTTATCAAGATAGTTAAATGTATTTTTAATTTTACATCAACTTTGCCAGAGGAAAATGGAACTGCTGTTATCTAAAATTACCAAACTATATCACGTCAACCCTTATTCTGGTCTTTAAAATAGGCAAATCACAATTACATCCAGCATCTCACTCAAAATTAACCAGGTTACCAGCTTTCATGACTCAAATAGCGAAGGATTCAGAACGTACCTGATTAAAAAAATCTAACTTTCTCTTTAAGTAAAAAATTAATATTGCCTTCTGTATAGTTCTGTCAATATCAGTGATACTGCAAAAATCACTCACTTGGACGTCAGTCTACTGAAGAAACCTGTTAGGCAACAAGTAACAGCTGTTTGGAGCTGAGGGCTATACAGGCCATGATTCTGAAGCACACAATATTATGCTGTTACGAAGTTTTAAACTTATTTGAACTGTAAGGATTAGCTCTTCTAGCTAACAGCCTATTTCATTATGTCCTAGACATCAGTGAGGAGCTGTGGCGCATTCGAACACTGCAAAGTTAGCCACACAATGCTATGAAACCCTGATTTAAAAAGGGTTTAGAATAATTCAGATGCCAGTGTAAAACACAGCTGTGGATCAACTCTCTTCTTTCCCCGAGTTTCCAATACATCTGACAACAGTCTCAGCAGGCCTTGCATTGCTTGGTGCTCCTTATCAGCTGTACAAAACATCCTGGTACAGGCCATGACAGACCTAACCTGAACTACTGTAGTGTGATACCTCTTGAAGGGGTTCAACCAAAACTTTGCCTCTCCCTGTCATCCAAGCCCTCCCAAACTGAGGGATTTGAAATTCAGACACGCTCAGAGACGGGTTTCAATTCAAAAACTCTAATCCCAGCCTCCTCCCAGGGTCAGAGCCAGGGTTTTGGTTCAGGTCTCTGTGCACATCTTGCATTTGAATCGAGGTTGCTGCAAGCACCTTAGAGAAATCAACCCACGGAGTCACACCCGTTCTGCGGTGCACTGCCTCAGTCCTCCCCTGTTTCCCCAAGCTGGCTGTCTCAAGCTGTGTCATATCATTACTGAGCCTTTCAGGAGATTAACCATTTCCTTCTGCCGCAAAGACAGAAAATGGAAAGGAAAGACAGATGTTTACTTGAGTATTAATTGGAAAAAAAATGAACCAAAATACAGGTTATGTGCTAGATCAGAGAAGCAAATCTAAGCGAAGCCATGAGTAAGTGTGGTGCTTCGTTAAGGGCAAACAGAGACAGCCTGCCTGCTCCCTTGAAGCTGACAGATGCGGAGTTCCCAAAACATATGAAAAACATAATGCAGATCTGGAATAAATATGTAAAAAACAATCAATAAAAATCAAGAGTAATCAAGGAGACTAAATATCAGCACTATTTGCAAGGATTTGCAGAGCTAAAATATACAGAGAGAAATAAACAGGAAAGATTTGCATTTCTAGCGAAAGATTAAAAAAATTACCAGAGAAATTTAACTGTGTTTCTATCACTTACTATTAAACACAGGCTATTTTTTATGAGATGTATTGGAAGATTAATTCATTCACCCTTGGTTATGGACTCCTGTGGGTCTTCAGTGCAGGAGATCCCCTGCAGTGACAACTGTATTTCCAGAGCTACAAATAGCATCTGTCACACCGCTGGTATCTTCCAAGGCTCCGTTTTCATTTCAATAATATTTGCAAGGGAAGACTTTTCCTAATGAAACCATTGGAAATACCAACAGAAACACATTTTGATACGCCTGAATACATCTTGTAATATCCCTTTGAAGCATAATCTGTATTTTACAAATGGTATCTAGAGAAGATACTTCAGGGCATGTAATTTTAGGGTAAGTAATCACAGAAATGATCTGCTACTTCAGTTAGTCATAAGCATAGGCAAAAGCAATCAAAACAAAGCCTTTTGTAGTTACTTCTAAACTCTCTGTTCCCAGTTACCTTTAGTGGTAATCAATTATGGAAATAATCCCATTAAACTGGGGTAGAAGAACTGAACCTCTAGAATAAACAAAGTTCAGTCAGCCACACTGAATTTAAAAATATACATACACGTCTTTGCTCATGAAATGCAACCCTAATCCATTGGAAGGAAGGGATTTGTTGCACTTTTTCACAGGAAATTCTTGATGAACTCCTACAGAAACAGAGTAGATTTACATTTATTACAGGTGACAAAGAATGTTTTTAGCATCACGAAATCGTGGCAAAAATAAGCCCCTCCTATTACACGTTCCACTATTCATTGTGAACTGTAATATCAAGACGAATGGGAAGTTGCATGGTAATTAAAGATGTCTCAAGATCTCTTAGGCCATCTGCAGCTTCTTTATTCTGTTACTATTTTTACAGCCAGGAAGAACCATGTGATCTTTTACAAACTCCACGAAGAAACAATTTTTGTCTGTTTAGGATTACGGGCTAAACACTCATTAGAAGAGCATATGGCTGTTATTTGAATATTTTTCTCTCTCTTCTTTCAAACATTGAGGAATAATTTTGCAAACTCAATCTCTATACTCTGGAGTAATAAAGAGATGCCTGTACGTCATCATTATGGTTTAGTGACAATTCGAGAGCACAATTGGACAACATTTTTGTTATGAAAACTAAAACCTCTGGAAATCAGTTTCTGGAGGGTTTTGGTTTTGACACATCTGAAACTTTGCCCAGGTTTGCTGAGGAGTTTATTGATCGTCTTTCAGACCTGAAGACATCCCTTTATGTGGTTTATCTGGAAGGTTTTCAGTAAACCGTTTTGAAATTTTGGGTGGCAAAATGAGAAAATATAAACCAAACTTCAGACAAAAAGCAGATGGTGTTTAGCCTACTGAATTTAACAGTGCAGCCTCAAAACCCAACTCCAGCAATGTCAGAAATGAAAATGGGAATTTCAGATTTTATTCTCTGCTCTACCATTATTTATGAGAGAAAATCAGATTAATTGAAAGGGGAAGTCATACAGTATTATGACATCCTGTAAAACACAGAACTGAAATCTGGGAAAATGAGGCTAGCATTCGATTATGAAATTTAAATTAGCTAATAACCAGTACAGAGTCTGGATAATTTCTAGTTGCATAATGTGCAACAAATTAAACGTATTTTGAAAAAAATGGAGTTGTGGGCATTTATTAATGGCTTCGCATATTGAAACAGAAATTGTCATACGTTGTGAACTTTACAGTCCTTAATCACATGCATATTCTAATATTTCATGGGCTTAATTTGCTCAGCATAAACTTTTTACTGTGAGTAACATTGATTTTGTCGAAGCCTCAAATAAGTCACAGAACAGATCTGAGGATTAGTTTAGAAGGGATTTAAAGCACACACTGTGAATCCCTATACAACCACCACTTAAAACACTATCCGTTCAGGCCCAGATGGATTGCTATGGCAACAGAATCCCAAATACCAGGTTTGTAACTAACAAAAATGTAAATTATTGATGAACTCAGAGTTGTCTCTCTTGGACACCCTCCTATTCAAATACCAAACCTTATGGTTAGAGTACAGACAAAAGGTTGATATGCAATTTCCCCAGCCCAGTGAGCACTAATCCCAAGGGATTTCATTAAATCTTTTGGCTTAAATTTTTATTCTTGGAACAGCAGTCAGCTAGCAGGGATTACATTAAAACAGGCACTATTGAGGTCATTACTGACTGAATTCAGGCCTGTAATATAACAAAACAGAAACTAATCTTAACTACACCTCCACAAAAAAAACCCCTAAATAGCACTCCTCTAAGTTACCCTATATTAAATGACAGCATTGTTCCCGTTACACCCATCACCCTGCCTCCTTGCTAGTAAGAAATAATGGTGAAAAGTACAGAAGAGTGAAAAAACCCCCATATTATTTGACAAAAAGGTACACATATCATGGTAGAGATGATTGTGCACAAACAAGTGAGTAGCAGAATAATGGATGAAAGGAGGCTCAGTAGTCTTTGATAGTCTGTAAATCGAAGTCCAAACCAAAAAGTTCTCTAGCAAATAAGCAAACCAGATAAAAAAGTACTTATTGCCATCTTTATTGCAAATTGCATTAGAAGTCCGGTAAGGGAATAAATCGTGCTAGGAAAGCTAAGCACTTCTATGGACCCCCTTTTCTGGAAAGCCTCTCAGACTCTATACAGAGTGGGATTAACACAGTGAGTGCCACACAGAAATACACCCAGCAGCTCTCACATTTTGGACTGCAACAGCCCAGAGGGTTTTAAAACAACCTAAGGCCTTAAAAAAAAAAAAATCTCAGCCGTATGCCTGCCATTAGTTGTTAGTGTACAGAGAAGACAGATAGCAAACTTCTGCCTGCAAGAGCTTGTTACCAGATCCTCTTGTCCTCTCAAAGGCAGGAGACAAAAACAGGACAGGGAGTAAGCTTGTGGAAACGGATAAATATGGATGCATGCTGCTGGCTTTCCTAAGGGAAAGGAAACAGGAAATTAAATAGAAAAGATAAACAAAAGAAGGAGCCATTTTTTAAGACATCAGAGAAATGTAAAGCAACAGAATGGAAAAGAAAAGGTATGGGTTTTACCACACACTTCCTGATAGGGCAGGTGAAATTCTCCCATCCTCATTCACACACATGAGCATTTATTCAGCACAGTATGTAAAGACAGAGTACCTATACAGGGGAGCTGCCACTTAGACAGCCATTTAAGTATACAGTTATTAACTAGAGCGCAAGCTCTTTTTAGGTCTTTAACATAAAAGATTTAAATATTTCAGCCGACAATTTAGCAGAATACACATGCAGTGTCACTGTGGCCACCAGTGGTAAAACCACTATTTGGACCCTGCTGCCTCTGCCCATTCAGTCTGTGGCTCGGCCATCCCCACCCTCTGATGCACGTGGTTGAAGTCGAACACAGTTTTCAGTTCTAGGGATTTCTCTACCTAGTGAAGGACTCTGCTTATTGCAGAATTTGTCTCTGGGAGTACTTTTCACAATGCTGGTAATGAAGCTGCTTTTTTTGGCCTCTGTTCAGTTGTGTTCAGTTACCTGCTGCCTAACGTGCAAAGACGCTGCTCACCTGTGGCTTCCTCAAAATTTCAGTTCTTAGCAGATTAAAGATCCAAAGGTTTCAACTCCATGGAGGCTCTGCAGTTCTTTTCCCATAGCAAACTGGCTAGTCTTTTCTTGCTCATACTCCACACCTCCATCTGACATACTGTGTTTCTGCTAAACACAACTCCTAACACAGGCTAACAAGTAGCTACTAACCCTCAGCAAGTGCTAGCTGCTCCTCAAGTGCCCCTGCATCTCTCTCCCAGTTTTGTGATGCTTCTCACATTCTCAGCTTCTGTTTCTCCTAGAAGCACTGCCCAGAACATGCCTTGCTGCCCTCCTTGATTCTCAGTCCTGGTGGATTCACGTCTCCTGTTGCTCATCAACGGCCTTTTCCAGCTTCTGCTTTATCCCCATGCTTGGCTTGATGTTCAAAGAGCCATCCACTCTGATATTTCAGTCAACCACACTTAGGTCAGTATCATAACTTCCTGATCAATAAACAATCATATGAATCAGTGGGCACTAAAAGATTCTCTTTTCGTGAAAGAAAACGTATTAATGGTGGTAATACGGCCAGTGACAAAACAATCATAAATTGGTATCTGAATCAACTTCAGCCTATGTTCTTGTGACAGCTCTTGGCCATACACAGGAATGTCAAAGGATTACCAGAATTTCGGGCAGCGCTACCACTCCCCCCAGTATCTATCTACGACAACATATGGCTCTTCCTCTACCAACACCTATTTCACAGTGAAACTACTACTGCCCTGCTGTATAAATAGGATGTCAGATGTGCCAGAGATGTGGATGTACACCAAGCACGGCACAGGCTCCCAGGAAATCTTCGTGTATGACAGATCATTAAAGTAGACAAGTTGGATATGTTCACACTATATAGGGACACTTCAACCACTTTGCTGCATCTGCCACGTAGTTACTGTGGAGCTGCTCTGGAAAGAATCTTCACAGTCTATAGCTTGCCATTTCTGCTTTGTGATCGATGGGTATGTCTGTCTCAGCCATTTTCTTACAAGACAGTAGGATTTTCAAACTTTACATCAAGCCTACACTCATCCATTTTCAAATACAAACACATGAGAATACAACTAACATTTATTAGTAATAAAAAGCCCTAAAAACTTTATACATTGGAGGGTCACTTCATTTGCCTATGTGACAGTTTTCAAGGCCTCAGCCAAAACAACCAGCACTCCTGACATGGCATTTCATCAAATTTAATTCCAAATATTTTCAAGCTTTCCTAGACAAAAAGATAAAGAGCTACCATTATTTTCTGAGTCATTTCAGAAAAAAGAAATCCTGTCCTCCATGAGTTGCTTCATAACACTATTTAGTGTTTAGATTTCTTAGATTATATGAAGTGATAAAAAAGTAGTTCCTAGCAAAATTGGTTTCAGAAGTCATATTTAGGTTGCTTGTTGCATCTACAGACCAAGTTTTTTTTAGAAGCATAGTGAAAGTTTTTAACCAGTCTCTCAAATCCTTCCTAGAAAGATAACATAGATCTTTACCTTAATAGCTGGTGTATTTTATGCAGCTACACAAGCCATCTAACTGTAAACACTTCGAAGAACTGCAGTACCTTTGATACACACTTGCTGCATTCCAGTGTTTGGAGATTCAAAATCTAATTGCTTTTACTGCAGGACAAAAGCACCTGCTGCAATATCCACTGCAGGCAGTGATTATATGTTACGTAACACTGCTAATCTTTTTGTTCTGGAAGTTTGGCATGAGGGTTTTTTAATTTATTTCTCAGGTCTGCTTTACAAAAATGCGCCAAGGTGGGCAAGCAATTCACCCATAAAACCTGATACTGAGTATCAGGACCTCAGCAGATTAAGCAATATAACCTATAGATGAGCTGTTGTAATAACTTTTGTATATTACCATAAAGAGACTTGTAATGGCAACAACTTCAATATTTGCTGCCCATTTAAATGCATCCCTTCAAGGATGACTTTTTAGACTAAGAGAAAATCCTAAACACACTTATTCTGAGGTTCACCTGGATATGTACACTAAAAGTTGATAATTTACCACTGGTATAATGTTAGCCCACACTTTCTGTCATATACTGTAAGTTTTATTCATGTTGCTGTTTTAATCCTCCTAAAGAAAATTATTAAAAAGAAATAGGAAAGTCTACCAAGTCTAAATAGAGACAAAACCAAGTCACTGCCTACTCCTTCCTTTACTAATCCAAAAAATAATGGACTACCTACTGCTCAGACTTCTAGTAAGCACCAAAACAAATCCTATAAAAACAAGTACATCAATTGCCGAAGCCGCTATCCATGATCTCTCACATTCATTTTAACGTTGCTTGCTCTGCGCCCACCATGCAACATCTTTTGTTCTACACCAATAGCTCTCTGTTCCCTTTCACCTTCCTGTAACTATCTGGAGGTTCGTATCCCAGAACTACTGGTTTTAACCTTCACATCAAATTTCACTACCCTCATGGTCACAGCTGGCTTTTCCTTTTTGTTGAACCGCGTTTTAAACTAATAAGAGAATGAAATGTCATAAACTTAAATGAAGATTTTTCTTTACAAGAAGAGATGATGCATTGTTTCTTTCTGTGCTCAGTAGCAGCAAAAATGAAAAACTCCAAAACTAAACTGGAAAGTATTCATCTTTTGTACTCGTACTAGAATTTATTAATAATAGGATCACTAAATAAAGTAAGTATACTTGAAAATTTCTTTCCAGTTACAACATATAATACTTCATTACTTCATTTACTTTAATACTTTATTAATTCATTTACAAAAAAAATGTTTGTAATCACTCTGCTATGGTTTAGCATTGAATCAATTTTATCATAAGTTATACCATCATCAGTGGAAATACTTTACAACCTTATGGCTAGACAATTAGGATGACAACATCATGAGTAATTAGTTAAAAATCCAAAAATGTTTGCAGCCTTCCAATTATTTATTTAAAAAAAACAACTGTGCTATTTCTGTCTTTGATGCGTTTGCCACAAGAATGGATTACTATCATGAGTCTGTTGTATAAACATCACAAAGTCTGCTGGAAAATATGAATTCATCTTGTGCCATGTTCTTTGTCTTGCTCAGCATGCTACAATATTAGCCCTCCTTACAGTTAGTAAAAAAAACAACTTATTGTTAAAAACTGCATTTTGATAAGTTACGGTTCTATAGTACGAAGATCTAAAGAAACAAAAACTAAAAGGGATTAGCATGAAAATAACAGGATTTGTGGAGATGCCTCTGAAAATCAGAGAACTTGAACAGACCAGTTTTTGTAAAATTGTCTATTACATTCACATTTGACACATTTGTCACAGTCTACTTCTGACACTGTCAAGTGTCTGTCTTATTTAGTGCTGCCCAGAACATTATGTTTTCAGTGACTGTCACTGTGGCAGACAGCAGAGTCTCCTGGAAGGGGCAGTATATAGCGCCATTGCAGAAGTGAAAATGAGATGCACTGATCAGTATCACCAGTCCTCAAACACAAGTAATGAGATGACCAGTCAGTATATCTTTCTGGTTCTTTAGTGTTTTTCCTTTTGCCTAGACACAGAGGAGCAATCACACAGACACAAATGAATAAGCCAAACCAAACAAAAAAACAGTAGACAGAAGCATTGTCTGGGTATAAAACACATCAATGCCAAGAGCAATGCAAACTGGAGTTTACAGACAGGCCACAACTTGCTGAAGAAACGTATAACCCAAAGGACAAGAGTGAACCTGGAGTGACAAATGACAACAGCCTGTGAAAAGTACTGGGTGGGTATGTGACTGGCCACAGTTGCAAATGCTACCTTGTTCCTCGGCAGCCGCAGTCAACTGGGCAGCAGCTACACAGTTCAGTGGAAATGTCTCACACCCCTGAGATAAATGGTCATCAGTCTGGCTGGCTGTGCAAGGGGGAGAATTTAGTCACCAGAGCTTTTAACCAAGCGCAGGTGATGTCTCAGTGCAGCGTGGCTAAGTCACGCTACTTTCCATAGTTAGTGGCACATAGTAACATACTACCAGGCCACCCTGGCTGCCTTCCCTGGTCAGCAAATTGGGTAGGGCTGGCATCTGAAGGAAATTTCATCTCCACACTTATGGAAGCACCGTAAAAGTTTTAACTAGCATATTGCTGCTGGGATTTGGGTCTAAATTTGTAATTGCATAACATCACCTAGAGATATCATTTCAGCATCTTAAAGCATTTCTTTACACAGTAGGTGCACTTGCCTGACAAATGTGTCTGATTTTGCAATCGTAGAGATGGAACTTTGAAGCATCATGACTTTTTTCATGTTGAAACTACAAGCAAAAACCTAGATACTGGGGAATTCAGGCAGACCTTTTAATCACAGGTGACACCCTGGGCTGTGACAGAAGAGTTTCACAGCCAATCCTTGCAGATCACATGCAAAGACATTATTACAAAAAGCAGGATAAAAGAGAAGTGGTGGTTTTGCAAGTCTACATGGAAGGAAAAAAGGAAGCATCAAGTCCACATTCAGCAAATCTGATAGCGTAATCAAAAAGTAGCACATCACACACTGCAGAGTGTTGAGGTACAGATGGCTAGGAACATTAAAAGAGGTAGTTATCATTATTGTTCCTTACATTGTTGAGTAAAGAAAAGACATCTTGATATTGTATTTGACTATAAAATCAACTTCCTCCACTAGATATTGCCAGAAGGACTCTAATGGAAATAACTATTTAGTGAAAATCAAATAATTACCACGTAATTACCATCTCATGTGTCACATTTAACGTTAGCATCTCTGAATCAAGGAAAATTCAAGAAAGGACTACTTAAAATCCCTAAAAAACCCATATGGCAAATATTTTAATTGGGCTACTTTTGCTAATGAAGCTAAGTATTCCACACAGCAATATTTCTCACTCTTTGTAGAGCCAAATGTCAACGTAAACCACCCTGTAATTTAATCTTCCTATCCATCCTGAGGAAACCTGTTTAATTTTTGATCATTAAGTTCTCTGAAATATTGCTTATTCAGACCAAACTTTAGCCACTTCATAAAAACTACTGATTTGCACTCAAATAGCACACTGGAGCAGTTTGAAGGGAAAAACCATTTGTTCTGTCTCAGCTGATGTATAGCATAATTTTCTGAGATTCTTTCATTGCAATTTGCAAACACATTAGCTAAGACTATAAAACAAAAGCAATCTGTACTACCCATTGCCCAGAAGAGGCAGAGGCAGAAAGTTAGAAAACATAACAAATGTCTGAATCATCTTGAGGCAGGGACACACTCTACCTCAACGCAGAACATCATTATCCAAAACGTGCCTCATCAATTTTAGTAACTGACAAGGCATGCCTGGCCACGGAACACCTAATACTGCAACATATGCTTAAAAGAAGCCGTATTAGACATTTAAGGAGGGGCCTAGAGCAGGCAAACTTAGGCTAGACTAATTCAGGGGAGCAACACTGCAGCTAAGTTACAAGAATTCTTCTATTCCCTTTGTCCAGTTCCTTCAGTTCCATGCTCAATTCTATAGTCAGCCTAGCTCCGGAGGAGGATTTATTTCCCTTTCTTCTCTCTGTATCAAACTGCTGTAATGCCACAGATCTCACAGCAACCCCAAAAGAGGGAAGCTGCTTAACACTGAAACACTGAAGTTTGCTGCTGAATGATCCAATGCAGAATTTAGCAGGTACCACTAAGCACGTTTTAAGAGTATTTTTTTTAAACAAAGCAGGTGTAAGGGAATAGATTGTGAGTAGGAAGGTGCATGTAAATGTAGCTTTGGTAAACAGTCAGATGAGAGCAGAACCACATTCCTGGATAGGAAGGGACAGCATAACAAACATCACTATGCAGAATGATTGTTTCAGTATCTCTCAGCATGGATTTCAAACAAATCAAGAAAACACCACATGATGTATCTAAAATTGCATTTCAGCATCTGGCAAAAAGGGAATATCTGTTGAAGATCATCTAGTTCAAGGAAGTCCTTAATATGAGTTTCTGTAAAAAGAGAACTTGAAATTGCCTGTCAACAAATCAGCAGATGCCCTTTCTGAAGCTGACAGGTGCTTTTTGGCATTAATGTAATGACCGTAAATACTTCCTTGCACAGGGTACAATCAATAGCTTTAATCAATTTCTACTATCACTTATGAAGTATGCAGACAATTTTCTAATCTATGCTTTGCAGTGACATAAAATATGCATGTTCAACATACTCTCACAAAGCTGACTGTCAGTTTGTTTTCCTTTTGACAAAAATCAGCATTTTGCCTGTAAGGTTACAGTCCTGTCTCAAGGATAACTGAAGTGTGGGCTTTTAGGCAAAATTAATTCCCCTAGAATACAGTAACACAATCCACAGCAGTGTCAGTCTTCAGCAAAGCTCTGTGATACATGGAGATTTCAGGATGAAATGTGAAATGTTGCTTTATGAACAGAACAACCTGACAGCTTAAAACAAGAACATTAGGGGTGCATTCAGGTACATGGATACATGTCAATAAATCAAATGCCTTTGTTTACTATTTTCTTAAAGCTCAGTTCACATATCAGAAAATTCAAGACAATAATTCTGTAGAAGATTAGAAACCAGTAAGAGTCAGAGAGAAGACAAAATACCAAAGAAATCAAATGTCTTTTCCCCTGGCCCTGGTTTCACTTGCTCCCTCATGATGTGCTCTGTCTCCTCCTTCTCCACCTGCTCCTTAAACTAAAATGGGCAAACAGAGCTGATACTTGCCTTTCCTTGCACCTAAACAGTTCCTTGGAGCATATGCTAAGAAACTTCTTTAAAGTACTTTTACACTGAATCTTGCAACACCCCTAAGAATAGGTAAAAAAGAAGCAGAGAGGTTAAGCCACCCTACCTACAAAGCAATTCTTGCTTGACATGAAATCCAGATGTATTGTCTTGTAATTTACCCAATACTCTCTCCTAAATACGAGTTTGCAATGAGATGTAACAACAAAACAGACCAATGAGACTTTTGGTCTTTCAGCTACTATCTTCTACACATATTACAGACAACACCCCTATCTTGGCCTGTTGAAAAAATACATCTGCTTTCATTTCTTGTTTTGTAAATATGAATAGTAAACCATTTGAACAGATCATGGAAAATGTTAAGAAAAGCAGAGAGGACCCTCAAAAGGTAGGTTTTGAAGAAACGAACCAGGCGCATAGGTACCGTCAAAAAACCAAAAGGGCTGAAGCCAGAGTAGGAAGTATCTGAAAGACTGAGGTTTGGACAGTATTTGGCACATGACCAGCACTGTAAACAAGCATAACACCATAGAACAGCGAAAGAAAGCACTGGCTGGATACCAAAAAACCCTTCTTTTGCGCTAAAATATTTTAAGGTAAATAGTAACATTCAGCTATGCATGAAATTTAAAGCTGGACTAGGAAAAGTATGACAAAGTAGCTAGTTGAAACCGTCTTACATTAGTTGAACTGAGGACTAGTTGAACTAAATATTTATTTTATTGTTTCCACCTTTCTCCTCAGTGAATACCAAGCTATTATTGTGGAGGTGAGTGGAATTACCGGAGCTAATACAGGGTTAGAAGTCAAGAACTCCAGAGCTGTAATTCTGGATTGGTCTCTGACTTGCTCTGATACCATGTTTATGTCACTGTTCAGTTTCCCTACTAATAATGCAGAGACAATAATATCCAACTCATGACAGAGCCTGGAGGATTAAAGTCTGTAGTATTTGGAATAAACGCTGTCACTTTTAAGTTTTCTGCAGTACTTACAAGGATCAGACTATAGAACTGGGTCCTAGCTTACGTTTGTAAAAATGTTGACTTCAGCAGGAGAGAATCAAGGCAACCCTGAGTGTTTTTAAACATTTCACCTTTGCATCACTAATCTGCTGGCCATGGGGGCTGAATGTTTGCACCTCTGGGACTTTGTCTGATTTCCAGAATTACATTACAGGACAATCTAACTTCTCCTTTGGCCCTAACGCCTTAAAATTGCTTTCATAAAGCATTATAAACAGGAAAATTTTTATCCCTCTCTCCATTTTTTTCACTATCTTGCTTTACAAAATTCTTTGAAGCTAAAAGCACCTCTCACTATTCATTTGTAGAGGGCTCATCACATTTGACTCTCTGGGCCAGGCTGTATCACAAAGAAACAACATGTTTGATAATAAATGTAACATGGTTCACCTACTATTACTATTAATACTACATTTGTCCCACTAAATCCCAAAGTAGTAGCTCTTCACCAGCATAACAATTATACAGCCAAAAAGTAAACGTACTCTTAAATGGAGTGGATTAAACAGAGATGAAGAAATAGTACAGGGCGGCCAAAGGACTGCAAGATCGTTACCGGTATTTTCTGTTGGTGGACAGCATTTGCTGGATTGCTTAAACATAATGAAGTGACTAACAATTCTAAATTGTTTACTGTTCCATGTTTTACTCTCATAAAAAAATTGTTTTGGTTTTTTTGCTAGTTGCACTGACTGTGTATGTAATTAAAATACTAAGATAAGGAATTTTTATGTTCAGCAGCCCTAAATGAAATCACACTACCTTATATATAGGCACGTATGTGTATTTGTCGGCATGTATGCCTTTGTCAAGCTGTATTTACTCACACATACATCCCCCCTTTCCTTACTCAGTGCCCCCAGAAAACCAAGCTCCAATACCTCTTGCATATAGCTGTTCTGGATTTATTTGGGGATTTTTGGTTACAAATTGGAGTGCATCAAACAAAGATTGGATAAAGTCCATACATATGTATATGACAGATATAAATTATATTCTTTATATGATTAAAAGATTGAGGCAGAAATATTTACTTTGGATAACACAATGCAGTCACACCAGTATGGCCATAAAACTGAAAGTGTGAATAAAAAACACATTAAAAATGTAACTATTGTCATTTCTGAATATATAGAAAGGTATAGTCTTTAGAATACAATGTCATGTGACATTACATCACAAAACTTATATTGTCAAAGGATCACCCATACCTAAGATACTGGGCTACAGAGTCTTGAATTACACAAGAGAAGGGGGGAGATGATCCCAATTTAGACACCTCCATGGCAGCAGTTAAGAGATTTATATCACTCTGTGCAAAACCAGCGAGGCCTTTGATGCCCAGGCTGTGTGAAAACCTTCAGTCAGGTCAGTCTACTGTTCTGAAATAACGCTGTAACAAACACTATATAATTCCTAGCATAAGAATAACAAAGGAAGATGTGCTCCAGCCTGGATGTGGCACACAGAGACTGAATGAGAGACGTTCTTTAACAGAGTTCTAGGACTTTATTCTGTCTGGATGCCTTCTGAAGTCTTAAGCAATGTAACTAAAATAGAGATTGAAAGATATTGTCATTGATAGTGATAATTACCTTGGCAGGAGGCAAAAGGTTGTGCTGCAGGAGTACAGGAACATCTCTTTTGGAAGTCCACTAAGTATATTGATTTGACATATTCTGTACCACAAGCCTGTTTATTAAAAACAGCACTTTACTTACACTACTCTTCCAAACATCAATAGAAAACTACATGTCTGAATTTTCTGATTTAACATAACAAATACAAATAATAGCTTCCTATTTTTTTCCATTACATTACCTAGAATGAAATGTCTAACTCATTTCAAATAAGGAAGGAGTCAGAAACAAATTAAATTATCAGCTGTCAGTTATTGCCTGTGCATCAAGAGTACATCCATGAGGCAATACCATGCAAAGAAACACAAGTTAGATCTACTCAAACTTGGGTACCATATAGCATGATTTTCTGCCCGAAGGTAACAGGTAGCCCTGCACTGGAAACTGCAGCCCCGCTAAACCTGTCAAGGCTGTTGGGATTTCCCCTTAAAGGAGGATGGCCAAAGGCACGCACCATGTTAAGACTAAAATGACAAGACAAAACTGAGTCAAGTTCAGCTGGGCCAAGAATCTCAACCTCTGCGGCCTCCAGGGATGGCACTGAGCTGGCCAGACTGCTGGCTTTAGCAAGTCATTAGGACTCAAGACTGACCTGCTCTGAAATTTTTGGTAGAACATAGAAGAAAACTTTACCCTGGGACTCAAAGTAGCAGGATTATTAAAAGAGGTAGAGGATCTAATGTTTTTTGGCTGGGACAGCCTAATTCATCTTCCTGCTTAGTTCAACCTACCTTGTTTAAAGCAAGACCAGACAATTCTGTGTAACTTTACAGTTTCCTACAGAACCAACCCTAAGACACCAATGCTGCTTTGAAATAACAAAGAATGAAATAAGAAAGTCCCAGGACTTCCAGTACTTATCAAGGAACTGTATCAGAACAAGGAAATTAACTACCCGAGAACATGGAAAGGATCATCCTGGTCACCAACTGCAGCTCTCTGCAGTCACAGACAATCCTGGAAAATCCCTTGGGCCAGAATGGCCTTGAATATTCTGCACATTGCCAAGACGACGAGGTGCAGAACACACCCTACTACCCTGAAACAACTTGACACTCATCTTGCAAGCAACCAAAAGCTACAGAAATCTCTGTGCCACTGGAAGGATGTAGGAGAGCTCAAGAACAGCCAAATGTCATAAGGCTTTGCAATAAGAAAAGAATTTGTTAGGTGAAAATACCCAGAGGGTAGCATGGGGTGGGGGGGAGGACTAGTCTACTTTTTCTACTGTCTTTTTCTACTGTTTGTGGGGTGGAAGCGAAAATGGACCTGTTTGCATTAGCTTTGCCCTTTTACAGTGATCATGTAACTTTTGTGAGTTCTTATTCAGCTCAGTGGAAATTAGGGGGCCTGGGTCAGTTCACCAGATGGCTCAATAAAACTGGTCTGTGCAGTTTTCACATGGTGTAACACTGCATCCCAAAACTTCATTTGTGCCTCGCACTGTGCCTCTCTATGTTCCTTTGCAGAGGTAATATTCCTCCTCATTTTTTAAGGAGTTAGTAAACTAAGTGTTTGGTTTGTTGGTTTTACATTTAGCAGCTTAACTTCATTCACTGCTCAGTTCTAAACATACATGCTTCCCCCGAGATCAAGATACAGCCATTTGCTTTATATTTAGTCATCGGAAGGCATTTTCCTGTGAGATGTCAAATTCTCTAAACAATAGCTATAGTTTGTGGAGAGATAAAGACACTCAGTTACATGATTAAGCACACTCTCAACTACTTTTAGTAGTCTGAAAACCCCTGAGACTATGTCTGTACTTAAACATATGTTTGTATAACTGAATCAATGAACAGTACTCAGTCAGGCTAGAGGAGAGCCATAATGGTAACAATTGGTCAAAAAGGCCCAGATGCTTTCTGACAATAAATCAACCACAAAATCACAGCATTTTAATTATGCTTTGTTGTTCTACTCAGGGGTACTTACAGTATTGATTTTTGATGGCTGCATGTTAATTTAATTCTGTACATGAACCATGCATGCCCTGAGACAGGTAATATATCTCACCATCAGACATAATTTTCACACGAGACAACACATTAGTTTCTGCACGTTGTGTCTCATCTTGAAATTAATTCCATTCCCAGTATGTCAGTAAAAGGCAAAGAAACAAATGCTAGAATTCCCTCAAGTGTAGCATGCATGTAGCAGAGGCCAGATCGTCTCCTGGATCTTCCTTCCAGAGACTCTGAACACCCTATTGTTCACCTTGTCAGTACTGGTTATGTACCTCTCAGACCGACCACATAATTTCATTGTTAACTTTTGGCTACACTCCTCGGCGTCTCAGATTGAACAACATGTCTTGCCATCGGTCTGTAATGATTATATAGATAAAAAGAAGTGCTTTTAGATTAGAGATTCGCCTTCTCTCTTCAAAATGTTGTTACAATTGTAAGCAGACATTCATTTCAACTAGCATCTAACTCCAAAACTAAAAATGACCCCATGCTGACAAAAGTTAAATTTTGAAATGTTCTGGAACAATTAATCTTGCTATTTCAAAGAAACAATAGTATCTTCTGAAAGAAAAAAATTTAACTGGGCTTTTCTTAGAAAGTCTTTGTCTTCCACTGTCTCAAGCCAATTATAATAAAATTTGGGTATATTTTTAAAAATAAAATAAATACTACAAAGCAGATACCAATACCCTCAATTGCTTTGTGTGGTCCTTCACCTCTAAATTGTCTCCATTCATCTACCTCTGTAATGATGTATTACCTCATTTGAGAACTAGCTCTAGTTCTTTGTCACTGAAATTAACATTGGCATAATAAAAGAATCTGATGTATTAATAGGAAAGGAAAATACTTGAGTTATAAAATAGAAATAAATTACACAGGTGTAAACTCTTATATCTGAATCTTCTTATCTATCTTATGTCTTCCTATACAAGATAACTCTTATATCTTCTTAAATTTGCATCTTCAAGGAAATAAACCTGTCAATCCTGTCTTCATCTATAGATGAACTCTAACTCAAGACTAGTAACCAAATTTAAAGAAACCCTATAAAACTGCATGGCTAGTATATACCTTTTATCTCCCAAATGCTACCACTTCATGTTTGTCTTGATTTGGGGAAGAGATGAAAAGAATTTAAAATGGTTCCTCTATTCTAGAATTACAGAAAGAAGCAAAGATTCCAGATGCGAAAGGAACTCACCCTCTACCAGGGAAGCTAATGAGAATATTAAAATTCATTAAAACTCATTTCAACCTTAGCAAGATTAGATTTGGCAAGCCAGTTTTTTTCGGAAAAAAAAGTTAGGCTGGCTTCGCTATCAGGTCATTTCTCATTCCTTTCTAAGCAAAAAAGGACATTCTGTAACGAAAAACATAAATATTCAAATACATGAAAAGTATTTCAAATAACTAATTTTGATAGCTAAAGGGGTCGTTTGGTGAGCTGTGCAAACTGATACTGAAGAAAAATTAATCTTTAATGATTTAAAAATTACTGCATTGATAACTAGAACATTTATTAAGTTTAAGAAAAAAAAAAGTATTTAATATGTCTCCTTCATACAGTTCTTTCAGCATGCCTTTTCCTATACCATGGAATTACGTTTGTAATGCTGCACTGATTCCATAAGGATTTTTTTTAAATGGAAGGTTTCTAAAATTTACTGTTACTTGAAAGCAGATATCACTTTAGACAATCTTGTATACTTTCATTGTCCAGCTACCTACTGTATAAGAAGTACCATAAATCTTAAAGCCTAAGGAATGCTTTGCATTTAACCTATTACATGAAAAGTTGTTGGAAGTAAGGATTATCTTTTCAGTTTGGGTTTGTATATTCCCCTTGTACTAACAAGGCTGCTTCATAATGCAGAGCCTTAGTTGCTGCCATTGCAGGAATAGATTGTACAAGATAATAATCATCCTCCTCACTGCTATCAATTGCCCAAAGACCTTCCATTTTCTTTGGATACTTAACCTTGCACATTACACAGTTTCACGACAGAAAAATGAAAGATTTATGCTTTCTTTAGCTATTAATTATCTTGATTTTTAAGAAATGGAAGTTTGTATACATTGTGCTAGAAAAAAATGATTGTTTCATTTTAATTAATTTGGCTGACTTTTTTTAAAAGGGAACTTGGAAAGTGATTTCTATTTCAATTTTGTTGAAAATACATGCTTTTAGATAAATGTGTTAATAGCACTGACAACACTACTCAGGGACTGAAAGGACATCTTGTACTCTGCAAAAAGTAAATCACCCATTAGTTCTGTGCTAGGTCAGTTTTTACAAGAGATTTATGTTTTGAGGTCAGGACAAAGCTGATGGATTTCATGAAATATGAGATTCCTTTTAAAACAATATAGAGCTATTTTCAGCTCAATGAACATATATTTTGCAATCCCTCCTCCTCCTCCATTCTTCTTCTGACCTACAACCTCGAAATTCCATTCCCTATTTCTGTTCAGTCTGAATGCCCTTGGGTGAAAAGCTGGGACCAAATCAATTTCTTTCAGTACAAATCTGTTCTGTCCTTTTTCAGCTCAGTGCCTGTCCTGGCCAAGAAGCAATTATTTTCTGGGCCTAATGAACACCACACCTTCTACTTATATATAGTTTTCACTTCACCTCCACCTCTTCTGCTGTCTTGTGATATATCAGCTTCTTCAATCAGTTCAACAGGAGTCATCCTTCCCTTTGGGTCTTTTCTATCTCCTTCCTACCTTCTCTTTGCTTTTCTTCTTCCATTTGCCTTCCTTTCTCCAGCTCCCAAGTCAAATCCTTCTTAAACTCTTATTCTTTAATCTATTCCATATCATTCTGTGTCTAATTTTCACCCCCTGACAATGCTGAAAAATACAATTGTCCTTTTTGACTCTTCTGTCCAGTTTCCAGCCCCTCCCCAATTACTTTCTTCAGCATAATTGTCCTGTTATTTCCCCCCTGCTCTTTGACCTCCTGGTCTCTTATGTTTTTCTGAATAACTGTTTTCAAACACTAAGCAAGAATGAGGCAATTTCTAGTTCCAGTACTTTTTTCCTATGATTTTACTACTGAAAATATGTCTCAGCTACAGCAATGTGAAAGTGTGGATGCTTCAACATCCTAGTTCGTAACTGAGAGACTTCTGGTCAGTGACGTCAGTTTACAAAACCAGAAATGTTTTTAGTTCATACTTACTGTTAGCCTTGAAAGTGGTTCAGTTCTCCGTACAGTAACCACAAATGATGACAAATGATTTTGCATTTCTCACAGTTTGGTTTTATCTTCTGAAATTATTTAAAAATTCCTGATGTGAGACTATTAAGCACCCTTCCCCAGCAGAAAAAAAATGCTGGTTTATTTTTGGACATTGAAAAGAACATCATCCTGAACCACCAGATCTTTTGAAAATCGCAGCAGATATGTATGAATATATGGATTATTTTTTTTAATCAAGTAATAGATTTTACTGTTGGTAACAAGTATTTGTCACCCTGAGAGCACAATTATCTGAAAGCATGAAATTCCTTTAGCAGACATGTCACTTCGAGACTGATGCTAGCTCGATGTAACTACAATCTGTCTTGGAAGTAAAGTTTATAACCAACCTGCAATTTTGAGTGACCAGAGCAGGTCAGCAGGCTGTAGAGGTACACTACCAGGGGATACAGAAGGCAGAACTAATAATATGGAGCATTTTTAAGTCTGCGAATATATTTCTGTAGTTAGAGGTCATGTTCATATTAAACTGATCACGTACAACAATAAAAACATTTTTGTCTTATGTAACATGTAATATGTGGTAGGGAACAAAATCAAACCCACCAAGATATATAACTGTTTTTTGTCTCTGGATCTTCAAAATGAAAAGTGAACAACCCAACCTAGGCTGCACATTAACCAGTCTTTCACTGAGGGCCATGGTGGGGTCATAATATCACATGTCTTAAAATCAAGTGCAGTTCATATTCATTAGTCTCAAGCCATCCCTAAGTATTGTTCAATTTTCTTTGCTAGAGTTCAAGAGCACTTCCATTTATATTTGTTCTTGCTTCCCATCTAGCAGCCTTATAGTACTCTTTCTCAAGAATTTGCTTAATAAAAGAATGTGAATCAAAATCCATTCAAAACACAAATAAAATAGTTTTTACTAATATTCTAGCCTATCCTTTCAGATATGACCATACTGATTTCCATTTCCAAGCTTCTAAAAAGTGATACATGTTTTACTGAAAAAATAGTGGACACAAGAAGAAACTGTTCACTTCAGCATACAGTTCAGAATGCAGATCCTGTAATACATAACCTCTGATTTTGGCAACTGTGGATTACAAAAAAATAAAAGCAATTTTCTTCCTAGGCATCTTTTCACTTTATAGTATAGTTATATTCCAGCCCTAGCTAATATTTTGCTGTTACCTATATACTGCAGTGTACACAAGAAAGCTTGACTTACGATGCCAAACACAGAAATCATGTTTTTTCAGGCCAGGACTCCAGTTGACTGCCATGAAAGAAGGGACAGAACAAGGTACAGAGAAGAATAATTTTTCTAATTCAAAGCTGGAAAGCTCTTTACAAGAAGTGCTGACTGTCTTCCATCTCAGAATTACTGAATCCCTTTCAACTTACTCTCTGTACAGCCAAGCAGGGAGAGCAGATTATCATAGTTTGACTCTGTACTGACTTCATGTAATTGTGTTTCTTAATCTGTTGGCAACTGAGGAACAGTTCTTTATATTGCCATCTTTTATTTCTACAATTACCTCCATTTCATAATTTGTGTTCCTCTTGTTGTTACAAAGTAGAGCTACATCAGAAACAATCTCTTGGGGTTAAAGGAAGAATTATTGGAAGGAATTGTCCCAATAGCTCTGAGCATGAATAATGTATACATCTCACTCAGATGACATCTTTTTCACACGCTAGATCCCATGCTTGGACATTAGCTGCTGTGGAAATTTTGTCAACTGGAAACAGCCAAGAAGGTTCTTGGGCACACAAATCTGTCAGAATTTCTTCCTTTAGCAGCATAATGCTACCCACTGGCATGAAGCAAATGAGTCACATTCTAGCCTTGTCTCTGGTTAAGTTGATTTAGGTAGACTGAAATTATATGTTTGAAAATAACCAGAGTTCATAGACAGGTAAATTAAAAAGCTGTTAATTCATTTTGATGGAGAAGGACCTTGGTAACGTGTTTCATTTACATTCCAGGGCACAAACATTATTAATATCAAGGTCAATGAAGAAGAGAGTTGACCTTCCAAATAATTTGCTTTAGTTTTGAACTGTCAAATTCTATATGAGGTATGAATGTAGTACTCACTCTCTTGCCATATAAAGTGACATGGGTTTTGTTTCACAAAATGAGGTTTTGCAACAGCTCAGAGTGCAAGTGTCACTACACAGTGAAGCGTGGCATTCCAAAGCAATTTTTAAGGTTATTGGTAGAAAATATTATTCTACTTTTGCCAATGTGGAATAGCTGCTAGTAAAATGAGGTATAAAAAAGCAAAATATTTTATACCAATAAACACAGTCACATAATCTTTCTATATTCTTTCCCACATTCTGTGTCTGCTGCAATGCAAATAAAAAGTTGCTTAAGGAACATGTTTGGGGTAGACTTGGAGACAGCACTAGCACTACAGCATTTTGTAAGTATTCGTTAAGTTGTCTAATCCAGATACAGTGCTTCTGTCAGACACTGGTAACATGCTTTGACTTGTAATGTTTATGCTGATGAGCTACGTTACTGCAGGCTCCAGTAACTCTTTTTCCTATCCATCTAATGAACTACTGGACTTAAATTAGCTACTTGTTCAACTACAGTCATTTATTAGTTACCTTAAGGAGATCATATTTATAGAGAAGCAACAGGAAGCTCTTGGTCTAATATACAGGTTGCTCTACCAACATGCAGAATTGTTTATGGACTCACATGTACAGATTAAACAAATTTCAGCAATGATTTTGTCAAAGCTATGAAGTCAAGCAGCTGGAAGTTTAGAAATGTTGTGCCCCCTAGTTAATCCATCTGTCACACTAAATTATTAATATGGTATCTGAATTTCATATCCACAATGGTAAACATGAATGTTTTGGAGGATGCATTTGAGCGGCCAAAGCAGTTCACAAAGTCATTCTCAATTTTTTTTAAAGCAGGCAAATAAATATATACCACAAGCAGAGTCTGAAGTTCGAACTGTTCAAAACCTGCAGGGGAGATAGGATTTTTTTCCTATACACTTTAACATCCACTGCGAGCTGTAGTTACCCAGTCGAGAGATGAAAGCTGGTATTCCAGCTGAGAGGAGCTCGGGCAGAATTCTGTGTCCACCTGGAAGATCCACTAGATGATGGGAGAGAGGAGAGGAAAAGCACCGTTTTAAACAGCTCATGCGGTGGACACTAAGCAGATAGGCAGAAAGACACCATGGGGAATTCACTTGACTGGACTGCCTCTGCAGCTCCTGGGCAGTTCAATGCATTCTCACTGTACTTCTATGCAGCTCTTCCATCTCAGAGCAGATGTTTCAAATCACAAAAGCCTACCACAAAAGCTCTTAGAAAGGATATTACCACTATGGAAATTTCCGTCAAAACTGAAAAAAAATACTCATTTTGAAATGGACGAAGTGGAAATTCAATTTAATTTGAGCTACAAAACAAACATTTTTGTTACAGATAGCCAAATTAAAGAAAGTTTAAATGTATATTGTGAGACTCTAAGCAAAGAGAAAATTCAAAATTTTGCTTCCAAGATGTCTACAAGCTCCAGCTCAGATCTTATTTTTAGTGTAAATTTGAATGGTTTTGTTCTACTGAATCAATTCTAAGAATTCCATTAATACCACAAATACCTGAATGAACCTGAATAAAGTTCAGTGAAAACTGCTAATTCAGAATACTTCCTCTTTGACTTTGACACAGCATTCTGCCTGTGCTGGCTCTTTATTGGTTCTAGAGCAGAATACCAGTACTCAAAAAACAGGACACTGAGAAAAAGTGTATCTTTGACAGTAGATCTCATTTTATATAGAACTGACATTCATCAAACACTTTAAGCTGGCGTACATGCTAGGGCACTTGACTGCAGCCACAGTGCAGTCAAACTTGGGCTGGGAATACTGAGTGAGTCTGGTGACCTTTCAGTTTTTTCACCAGAAGGAAGAAGTAAGAAGGTAATTGTAATAGACTGTATTTCAGTCAAACTTGAGGAGCATTTCCAAGGACAAGTGAATAAGTTCTCTAGGGCCTTAAGATTAGTTTATGAATAGAAGTACTAAATGCCAAAATGCAAGGGAACAAGTGAAAGCTATTTGAGGGATCAGGAAGAAACAGTTTAGCTCAGGAATTTAGAAGTTAATAGAAATGTGACACTAAATCATAGGGCACAGCAGAAACAATTGAAAAGTTAGACACGTATTAAAAAGGGGAAGGAAATTTTCTGAACAGGGTAAGGGAGACATTGCGCAGGAATTTTTTTACATTTTATACTTCTGATAAAGGAAAGTATTTCAGTGGTTTTGGTCTTCCTCAGTGGAATTAGTAAAAAGGTAAAAGAAAGCTAGTAGCCAACAAGTTTGGCAGCTATTGATTATGCTTCCATACCATTAGAGAGGTAGCAGATTTCACTTGTGATTACTTCCTTTAAAACACCAAGCACATGACTAAATATAAAACCTGAAAATCATTCAAACACAAAAAGGAAGCCTACAGAGAGTGGAAGCAAGGACATGTGTTCCTCCTCCTGGGAGGAATACAGAGAAATTGTCCAAGCAGCCAGGCATCAGGTTAGGAAAGCTAAAGCCCTGACAGAATCAAATCTCGACAGGGATATCAAAGGCAACAAGAAAAGCTTCTGCAGGTACATCAGTGATAAAAGGAAGACTAGGCACAATGTGGGCCCCCTCTGGAAGCAAAGAAGAGACCTGGTTACCCGGGATATGGAGAAGGCTGAGGTACTCGAATTTTGCCTCAGTCTTCACCAGCAAGTGCTTCAGCCACACCACCCATGTTGCGGACAGCAAACGCAGTGACTGGGAGAATGAAGAACCACCCACTGTAGGAGATCAGGTTCGAGATCTGAAGGTACACAAGTCCATGTGACCTGGTGAGGTGCATTCGTGGGTCCTGAGGGAACTGGCAGATGAAGTTGCTAAGCAACTATCCATCATATCTGAGAAGTTGTGGTAGTCCAGTGAAGTTCCCACTGACTGGAAAAGGGGAAACATAATGGCCATTTTAAAAAAGGGAAAAAAAGAAGACCCTGGGAACTACAGGCCAATCAATCAGTCTCACCTCTGTGCCCAGCAAGATCATGGAGCAAATCCTCCTGGAAACTATGCTAAGGCACATGGAAAACAGAGAGATGATTGGTGACAGCCAACACGGATTCGCTAAGGGCAAATTGTGTCTGACAAATGTGGTGGCCTTCTACGACAGTGTTACAGCACTGGCGGATAAGGGAAGAGCAACTGATGTCACCGACTTGGACTTGTGCAAAGTATTTGACACTGTCCAGCACGATATCCTTGTCTCTAAATGGGAGAGACATGGATTTGATGGCTGGAACACTTGATGAATAAGGAATTAGCTGGACAGTTGCACACAAAGAGTCGCAGTCAACAACTTGACATCCGAGTGGAGACCAGTGATGAGTGGTGTTCCTCAAGGGTCGGTATTGGTACTGGTGCTGTTTAATGTCTTTGTCAGCGACACGGACAGTGGGATCGAGTGCACCCTCAGCAAGTTTGCTGATGACACCAAGCTGTGTGGTGCAGTCGACATGCTGGAGGGAAAGGATGCCATCTAGAAGGACCTTGACAGGCTTGAGAGTTGGGCCCATGTGAACCCCAGGAAGTTCAACAAGCCCAAATGCAAGGCCCTGCACCTGGGTCAGGGCAATCTCAAGCATAAATACAGGCTGGGCAGAGAATGAATTGAAACCAGCCCAGAGGAGAAGGATTTGAGGGTGCTGGTTGACAAGAAGCTCAACATGACCTGCCTATGCGTGCTCGCAGCCCAGAAGGCCAACCATATCCTGGGCTGCATCAACAGAACTATGGGCAGCAGGTGGAGGGAGGTGATTATGCCCCTCTGCCCCACTCTGGTGAGACCCCACCTTGAGTCCTGCATCCAGCTCTGGAGCCCTCAGCACAGGAAAAACAGGGTTGGAGCAGGGCCAGAGGAGGGTCACCAAAATCATCAAAGGGATGGGACATTTCTCCTACAAGGAAAGGCTGAGAGAGTTGTGGCTGTTCAGCCTGGAGAAGAGCAGGCTGTGGGGAGACCTTATAGCAGCCTGCCAGTACCTGAAGGGGGCCTGCAAGAAAGCTGGAGAGGGAATTTTCACAAGGGCATGGAGTGATAAGACAAGG
>Ga0065711_1032171_pt1 | contig 27863 bp, 26 predicted proteins | sample Hoacrofraction12_FD_59098 | JGI IMG/M metagenome (GOLD analysis project Ga0065711, IMG submission 59098) | Hoatzin crop microbial communities from Cojedes, Venezuela - Epithelial fraction 12 v2 (version 2) | ecosystem: Host-associated > Birds > Digestive system > Esophagus > Crop | place...
AGGCTCTATGCGTCCCGCTGTTCTCACCTGCAGCGGGAACAGCACGTGCTGCAGCGCCAGCGGCCCCACGACCGAGACGTCTCCTTCCAGCTGACGCCCCAGGACACCAGCCGGAACGCCAGCCAAGGGACGCTGACCTCCCGGGCCGCTTCTCCCGCTCCTCGGTGGCACCGGCAGGGTTCCCCACCCCCTGCGCCTTCTCCGTGTCCCAGCAGAGGAGCTCACACAGCCACGGCAAAGCCGAGCTCCTCGACTCCGGTCCAACACTTCAGCCAACGCACGGGACGCTGCGCTGCTACGGCCTCCCACCGACGACCAGCGCCAGCCCTCCTAGAACAGCGTTCTCTGGACGCAAGGGACGAGACGGTGCTCTACAGCGACCCGCACTCAAGAGAACTAGGGACATGGGTAAATGCTGCAGACATCAGTAGTTTATTGGTATGTTTAGTCAAAACACATTCAGAATGGAAACTTAAAAGTAAAAATACTTTCCACCTGCAACAATTAAACTAGAATCTACTAGCATATAATGCTGGACACGTTACAGCAATAAAGATGGTAATCCACTGTCTCGTATACCTACTAAAGCCAAGATGGTCAGCCAAGTTGGTTGAAACAGAACTGTAATGACAAAACACTCCCACCACCCACGAACCAGCAACTAACAGAAATGGTCAGTGACTCCCTTCCTTTGCTCCACGAGGTACGTTTACTGTCGAGAGGGTCGCCAACACGTAAGAGTCCACAGTACAGAGGTGAGCGATCACCATGTAAACTTCTCCGGATGACCTTCCAATGGTTGTTCACGCCACTTCAACAAGAAGCAAGCCAGAAAGCAGAATGGCTCAGTAGCTCTTTTTAATACTCCGGTTTTTGCTGTTGAGATCGTTCCCAGTGCCATTTGCCATACAAATGAATTAGGTGGCAGCAAAACACCACAGCACTACCAAAGGGGAAGGAAAACAAATAAAAAAAAGGCTACACCAAACACACTGGTGGCCAACTGCTCGCTGGCGACAGCCGTCGTCCGGAGGCTTCAGACCTGCGCAGCGGTGCTGCGCGGCGAGCAGTTCAAGTACTACAGATTTCCAGGTAACAGCTGAAAATGCCAAGACCTTCAACAAAAAACTGAAATATGAAAATGGAAACTGGCAGAAATGTGCCCCAGAAAAAAAACCGTACGAAAATAGTGCAAGACTTACCATCGAACACAGGAGACCTCGAGTCTGGGCGAAAACCCGCAGACGCCACTTCACAGCGCCTCACGTATCAGCAAAGTACGTGCAACATCTTCCAACTTGCTCGCAGACAGCGAGCGATCGCCCAACCCAGAGACAGACCGCTATGATGCCCCCCCTGCTTCCGCTTCAAACTGCAATTATTTTAGCCGAGGTCTTCCGTGCTGAGCAGCAGCTTTAAGTGGTCGCAGTTCCGCACGCGCCAACGCCCCCCCTCTTCCGCGCCCGCCGCCTGCGAGCCGGCCGGCACTGCCTGCTGCAGCCGCAGCTCGCGGGAACGCGCCCCAAACGCCCCCCCGCAACGGGGCTCTCCGCGGGGGAAACCCACCGGTCAGACGGACGAAGAGCGCGTCTCCCTCCTGGCCTTCAGTCCGGAGCCACGCACGTGCCAACTTCAGCCGAGAGTCGTGTGCCAAATGAGTTTTTTAAAAAGCGCAACTGGAAAATGCAAATACCCAAGAGCTGCGGATCTGTCCTCTGAAAATTGCAGTATCCTCGTCTGATCAGCTCACCCTCACCAAGGAGGCTCAGCTCTGCCGATCACGAGCTGGCCAAAAGCGCTCTCCGTTCTTGACCGACTCCTGAAACTCACACCCGAGAGAGATTTCACCTCTGTTTTCTCTGACATCGATCAAAGAGGAGAGACAACCTGGAGACTACCTGGATGCCTCCCTTCCCCCCCTCTGCAAAACGCCAGGCGAACTTGTTTACCGAAGAGCAAGGTGGGTGATCATTTCAGCAACGTTTACTGATTGAAAGATACTGCAATTTTTTTTAATACAATTGTTCAACGATTTCCTTTAAACGCTTCACGGCCGATTGGCTTTGCAGCACAGCAATTCATACACTGTACAAAATCACCAGCAAGACTGGAATGATGTGTTCATAGAAGGCACCATCATGCTTGTTACATTACCAGAGAACTCAAATACAGTCAAGACACGTTTCACTGTACAACGCTTATCGAAGGGGAAAGGGGAAGGGGGAGTGTGTTGAGCAGCCATCCCTGTACTGGAGAGGGGCAGATAGAAAAATCTGACGTGAGCTATCAAACTGGTTGCGTGCCCAGGTCTGCGACTTTGAAACTCTGGGTTCTGTTTAGTTTTCAGCTAAATGGATTCCTTCTGGAATAAACTTGTAGTCTCATTAAGGTTTGTGTGTGTACACAGGTTGGTCACAGCAAGCAGACCAGATGCCCGCATCGTTTCACAAGCTATTCTGTCTGAGTAAGAGGATGAAGGGTTTTTTTTCCTCCGATGCCTCCTGCAGATGTCGATATAAATGAGTTCAGAGTACCCATTAGTGCATTTTGATGAGTGCGTAAACACGAGTTTGTCTGGAGCCGAGTGTTCTAAGAAGGAAAAAAAAACCACGGCAAGCTTCTCCAATTGCACAAATTGCACTATTTGTGTTTCCAAGAGTAACAGGCAGAAACAGTAACACTGACACAAAATGTGCAGCAGAGCGTTTCTGACCGAAAGAACCTGAATTCTACTGGGCACGTCCTTTAGTTCACTTTTGTTGCAGATAGTTAACCGGTCTTTTTTTTCTTTTTTTTTTTTTTTTCTTTGCCAGTCCTCAATTCTCCAAGTCTACATTTATAAATTAACAGCGTGACTCCTGTTGTGAAACTGGGGAAAGAACATCCACCTCAATTTAAACTGGAAACCAAAGGATGCTTTCACATCAAAGAAATGATCAGAAGGGCTGTGTCACATTCCAAAGCCAAAAAAAATTAACAAGAATGCAAACACGATGGATAATGTACCACTGCCAAGACTGTCTGCCCGCAGCAGAGATCTCAGCGACGCTGTCCGGTGAAGCGGCCTTCCATCTGCCCGGTTCCTCGTCCAGAGCCAAGTTTCTGTGCCATGCCACCTCTCGGAGGGGGTCCTCTTCCGTCACGGTCTCGCATCATGCCACCACCCACTATTCCGCGGGGACCCCCGGGGCCTCTATCATTGCGACGAATATCCCTACGATCATCGCCTCCGCCTCGGGTCTCTCGCTCACGAGCGGCTCTTGTTTTTTTCTCTTCTACGTTCAAGCGCACCTCACCCCGGAACATAATGGGCTTATAGGGAAAAGTTTTCAAGGCACACGTTAGTCACCGTTTCACAAAGTCCGTTTACACAAGGCATATGAAAACACTGCATTTGCTGCATGTCTCAGCCTACCTTCACTTACATGTGAAAGACAAAAATTAACTGTTAACAGCTCCCTGCAGCTCACCACCTTAGCCCTAGAGGTCTCCGGTAAGCGGAACAGCATCTTTAAACTCATTTGGCATGCAAGGAATTAAAATGTCTTTCTCAAGTAAGGGCAGGGCTGTCTTTAGCCTCTTTGCTGCTGGCTTTAGGCTTTTCACTTCAGGGCTAAAGTTCCCGAAGAATTGCTCTACCAGATCTCACTCCCACATCTAGAGATGAAAACTGTTACTTTCTCCTCTCAAATTCCTGAAGTCACAACCACAAATTACCTCGCTCCTTTTTCTCAGCCCCAGGACGCAGAATTCAGAGATCCACGTGATGCCCTTCAAAAGGTTACGCACTCGACTTTCAGCTTAAAAGGATCTCTAAAAGTAAGCACTGAGCTCCATGTGGTGTCTATGTGCAGAGGTAAAAACCCTGAATTTGGTACGAGGAGGTTTGGGGCGTGCTGGCACAGCTTCCGTGAGCTACAGAACACTCCTGACAGAACGAGTGTGCCGAAACCAGGCTTTTCTTCCAACTGTTGTTTGTGAATGAATGCTAGAACCAACAGCAACGCAAACTGGCATGGCCCACACTGCTTGGGGCTAACGGCGTTCGATCCATCCTTTGAAGGCTATCCAATGCCAATACTTACTTTTGCAACTAAAATTCGCTGGACTGGCTCAGAATCGTCAAACACCACGAACCCAAAATTCGGCAGTTTTCCTCCCACTCCTTTCGTATTTATGCGAAGTTCTACCACGTTTCCAAAGCCTGGGAAAACAGCAGGGAAAAGCCACGTTATCAAAAACCACAGTGCCAGCTCTGCCACCCCTCCGCTTGTTCCAGACAACACCTGTAGCGTTGCACCAGGGAGAAGTTCCCGTGTGGCCCTCAGAGAACGTCACACGGCTTTTCAACACAGTTTTTCTTCTTAGTCTCCGCAGCTGAAATTGCTACTTACTCATGAAGAACTCTTTCAGTTCACTCTCATCGATATCATGCGGCAAATTCCCAACAAAGAGCTGGTGGCTGTCTGGATAGCGAATTATCCGACGATTATCCGACTCATTCTGTTCCATGTCCCCTCTCCCTGTCACCAACACAAAGAAGAAGGTAGAGCCACTGAGGTGAGAAGACGCGTGTAGATTTGGCTGAACACATCGACCAACAGCACCAAGCACGTTCACTCAGACAATTCTGTACCTTCAGCTCTCGAGCTTACGTTTACCACGGGTGACATGGCAGAGATGGTACCATCTTCTTCTTCACATAGCCCTGACAATTTTGTAATAATACCACAAAGTATTTGTTTTCTTTTTGTCTGGTTTCCCTGGCTAGGTTAAATAAATCCAGGTTAACTAAAACACCTGGCATACCGGGCAAGTTTGTTTTAGAGGTTCTTGTCATATCTTAAATCATTATACTGAAAAGGATCTCACTACCTACCAAAACATGCTTTTTAAAAGATTTGGATTTAAGCCACCTCTTCATCAGTTCCTTAGCACGACAACAGGATGCTTACTTGGGCACTCATATTAAAAACAATGTTTGGCAGTCACTTCTTCTGGCTTTCACCTTTCACCATTTTGTCCCACATACATGTGAGAGCTCCTCATGTTCTCTCCAGCCCAACTGAAGTATTAGCACGCTCAGCAGCACGCAAGATAAAATCTTTCCCGGTACCTCCCTACTAAATCATTACCTGCCTTGCAGGGTGACAGCAGCACACCGTTACCCCTGTTGACCCTGAAGTCTTACAGCGTAGGTGCGTACCCCCTTCGCTCCTCAGCTTCCCCTACAAGCCCATTTACAGCACGCTCGCTAGCTCGTCTGAAAAATTTCCTTCAGCAGATAAAATGGGTCGCTGACTTCCTTTGCAAACAAGACTGCAGGGCTGAAGCTCTACCATTTGGTCAACTGAGGCTTCCGCTTTTTCTCCCCTGCCTCTGCTACCCCTCAGTGTAAGATCAGAGTTAAAACACTCGGACTCTGTTACACACTTTCTGTACGACTTGTATTACATCCAAGAGTAGTAGATATGCAGATTTGCAACTTGATTGTGGCACAAGTCGCAGCTTTTGCTCCCTCCTGAAGATGACCTGTTCAAAAACCAAGAAATGTTAACCTATGACGGATACCCTCGTTCTTTCTCAGTGCCTTCGATGCCTTCCGTTTCAGTGCTGTCCCCGAGTGAAGATACACTTGCATTGATCAAAGCCACCAGCATTTTTCAGCCCAGAGCTGGCGGAGATGCTTACAGTCACTGCTGCAGGCAGCGCTCCGCCGGCTCCTGCCAGCCCTGCACTGCCACGCCAGGGTACTGGCCAGCACCACCCCCCGGTTAGAGCTCCTGGCTGAGGGAAGGCGAGGAACCGATCAGCACCCTGTGCCTAACTCGGGGCCTTCGACCAGACAACTTCTGCCCAGCGCTGCGCAGAGGTTTGCCAAGCGACTAACGAGTGCAACTCCAGAAGGCTGTCACATCTCCACACCGCTTCTGGCAACTGTCAAGTAACGCGCACATTTTCCAGCCAAACCATCCTACAGATCTGGATACTCCGGGTGAGTAAGAAAATGCAGAGAGTCGGCTGCTCATAAACTAAGAGAAACATGCGGCAGACAAATTAAGAACGGTATTTTAGACAATTACACGAGATGGAAAAATACGTGTAAAATTATTAACTGACTGAGGCTGACATGGTGGGAAGGTTTTCTTCCAAAACAAAGAGCACCAACAGGTATTTAAGAGCTCGCACTTCCAAGGTTCAGCAGAACTAGGGGACATGGAAAAAACCATCAGATTTCCATGTCAGCTTTTCAGAACTGCATCAAGCCACATGAGAAGCACTCCAGCGTATAAGCGAGTGGCCTGACGGTTAAAAAACATTTCAAAAAAACAGAAGCTTGGAAATAATGCCTGATCTTTGCAATAACTCATCACCAGCTTGCACTCCAAATCACATTCCCCCATTTCTAGTTGAAGGCAGCAGAAACAGACAGTTCATTATCAGCCAAATACAACACAGGTACAGACAAGACTTGTCAAGGAGATACCTCTCCAACTAGACCCAAGCAGACACACAAGCTGACCCACGTTACCTGGTCGAGGTCCTCGGGGTGGAAAACCCGGTCTTTCCCTGGGACGCTGTTCACGCACACGAGGAGGTTGAGACTGAGCTTCAGGCTTAGTTTCAACTCTTGGCTAAAACAGGAGGAGAACATGCATTATTAAACACTGGCCAAGTGAAAAAAAAAAACAACCAAAACCCAAAACTTGCCAAACCAAAAAAACCCCACAACACAAGACACAGTAAGTGGCATGCACAAAACAAACTCCAGCAGATGTACATCCCTGCCAACGTGTTTGGGAATACATTTTTTTCACCTCTATGAATTCCTCTGTACCAATCCAGGACTGCCGTGTTCAGTTATCACTGCTAAACGGTGCAAAGCAAACATCTCTCAATCAGACTGTCTCCCCAAAACATGGCTAAGGTGAATTTTCCATGTTTGACCAGGCATTGAGACCCCAACGCTCTGTTATTCAAGAATCCCTCAACCTGACTAAAAACCCCACATAGATGAAATAAAGCTTCCTGATGCCAAGTTCAAACTTCACAGATGAGGAGGTAGTCCGAGACGAGCACAAAGAGATGGGCAAATCACATTTTCTGTCTGAGTCCCTGAGGGATTCTTTTCCTCGAGTGCAGAACGACTATAAGGAAACTACCAAAAAGAAAGAGGAGAAAATAAAAGCGCTTAGAAGTGTAATAAGTATTTCTGATACAATAAAGCCACCTGAAATGGCAATTTCCACAGACTACCTGCTGAGGATATTCTTCGACTTTCCTGATGTCAAGACTATGATGTTCAAAGTACACCCTTCATATTCTCAGGAACTAGAACACCTATTCCTTTCTTTGCAAGCAAAAAATGCTTTTAAAGATAATTTAAGAAAAAGAGACAGAACAATTAAAAATATTTCTATGCAGCCTGTTGATTACTGAAGTGATTTCCAACATTTTTAAAATTCCATTTTCCGTACACAGTCCAGCAGCTGCTGCTGCGCTGGGTTCTTATCTTAGGAAAAACCAAAATTGTCCTTAGGAGCATAAAGAAGAACACTAGCTTCCGAGGAAGATTAAACACAAGGACAACGGCTGCAGGCCCAGACTGCTGCAGAGAAATGGTTTATGTCAAACATCTCTCTTATTTTCCTGTGAGGACTCAAGACAACTCACGGTTCCAGCCAGAGAGTACCTCGCAGGGGTGAAAAGGCTGCATTTTACATGAAACATGCAGGTATTATGCACCAAATAACCCCTGAAAGCTCCTATTACTCGTGCTCTACCCCGCTAGGCACTAGCTTGTCTTTTCCGTTCCAAGAATAAGCTAGGAAAATCAGCCTTCCTGTTAAATCTCTTTTCATTATGCCTCCTCACGAGCCACTGGGACCACCCTGCCACCTTTTACTCACACAACTTTACTGCATTATAAACTAAACCTCAAAAGCGAAACTCCATACATTCAGACCCCCATTTCTCAGACACAGCTGTCAGGCTTAAACCCTCAGTCCTTCCGTCAACCACAGCAAAGACATGCTAAGTCACCCATGTCCTTCTCTTAAACCCCGGGTAACAGTTAACTTCTACCCGCTTGCTTTGCCTTTCACTGAACTTCTCCTCTATCTCACAAATACTCTCTGTCCACCCAAACAACAAACAGCTCATCTCATTAGCTGCTTTCTAATCACCACCATCCCTTTGCGCAGGGGAAGCCTGCCTTGGTGCTCTCTGCCGCTGCCTGAAGAGGAAAGCGCTTGCGCAAACTCTGCTCCCCCAAAACACCACAGTTATTAGCAGCATCACAAGACGCCGACTACGGGCTGCCATTTACAGCCCAAGCAGCAGCTAACTGCAGCTCTCATTTCACAGAGAGCGCACAAAGTGGACTGGAAGGCACAGAGTAAGGACGCCTAGAGGAGCACTCAGCCCAGGAGCCAAACATGCCCCAAACCTTGGCCTAAGGGAGCTCCGAGAACAATTAAGGAAAAGGTGACATTGTCTCTTCTCTTCAGGAGCTCAGGTGGGGAGGGAAAGGGACCTCTTTCTGCTACAGCAAAGCTACTGGCAGTGACAGGAAAACTGGCCACAAGTCAGCCTTTACTCACCAACTTCGGAACTGAACACCCCCCTGACACAGAGGAGGATGGGACAGAAGAGGTGGCTCCAAAAGCTGGTACAATTCTACTTTTGAACCTTACAAGGCTTAAAAGCTTCTCCAAGTGAGATGCCTGCCACAATCAAAACGCGTGCATGCAAAGAACCAACTAGCCACGCAAACAAACAAGAAACCACACTTCACATGAAACAAAAAGGTCCACACCATCTCGCCTGACTTCCAGTAGCTGTTAGACGCATACCTCAGACAGCTACCCCGCTGTCTCCGAGGTGAACGTGGAGCACACAACCTCCTCAAGGCGCTCATCAGCCCCTTCCACAAAGGCGCTACAGATGTAGAAGAGTCTGTCCAGAGTCTCAACAGATTTCAGGCGGTGTGAGAACACAGTGTCTACAAACAGATCTTTCCCCAAACTCACCGCTTCCAAGCCAGCAGACAAGAGTCCGGGAGCACCCTGCCTGCCTCCGCCCCTCCGGCACCCCTGCGACAGCTGATGTGCTAATGCAAATGGGAGGTCAGAATATCTGATAACCCTATAAAGAGAAGGCCCGATGCATCAGCGTAGGCAGGTTGGTTTCTAATCGCCCATAAGAAGAAAAAGAGCAAGAAATGCTGACCTGTTTAACTGCACAGCTGCAAATAAAAAGGAACTGCACTGGTTTCTATCCAAAACAGTGTACATGCAGTCCTTTGAGGGGTTCTGAGTCAATCCTACAGAGGCTGTATTTTTAACTTGGTAAAAGAAGGGGGGGAAACTGGAGCGATGCAGAGAAAGGAATGAGCAGGGCAGTTAACAGCTGCTTTGTAGCACCACCGATGCTGGCTACAACAGCACCCCAAAGGAGCCACCCACCCACTAGTGCAATCTACCGTCCTCCTTTACATGCACACTACCTGTCATTAATGGATCCAAGACAACAGGAAAAAGCTGCTACTGAGCTGTAACCCCTTGTAGAAATTGTTCAGGTGCCTTTTCTACCAGCTTTCTGTATAATATGTCTGAAAAGTATGCAAAAAAAAGAGCTAAGAACTGACTAATTCTGTCTCCAGAAGAGCTGAGAGCTGAAATTGCCACTTTGGTATTGTTCACAAACTTCTACACACAATTACTTCAACATGAAGTCACAGCAGCAGTAATCTAAATGGCAGAAAGCACGGCAAGCTGCAGAGGCAACCCAAAAGAGTTTAAGGGGACATCTGTAAGCTACATTCTGCTCTCTCATACAGATAATTTTAAATTATTTTTTTCAGTCATATTACAAAAATCCACCCTCTCTGCTGCAAATAACTCAAAACCAATTTTGGTTTTGCATAAGGAAAATCTATTCTGTACTAGAAAAACCACATTTTTTACGGCTCACATATCTCCTAAATGCTCAAAGGCCTGTGGAAGACAGACAGGCTTCCCAAGTCATTCCATAGCCATTATTTGGTTTCTGCGACAGCCCTGTCAGACCAGAAGCAACACCACACAAGGTGGTGGTTTTTTGTCGCTTTTTTCTTTTCCGTTTTCTTCTTTAACACGCGTTTGGCTGAAGGGCAATCCGAGACAGGTACCTCTCTGTCAGCAAAAAACAGGGAAGAAACCAGTGCAAAACCCACAGCTGCGATAACCCAGCTGCTCTGCTGAAAATTGCAGTCTTCTGAAAAGGCTGGATATGAGCTACCACGACATACGGTGCTCTGGTACACAGCGTCAGCAGAAGAGGTTAAGCACATTTTCTGTTTTGAGGATTTTTATATACGTGGAGGCAGCTGAACTGAGAGTCTCAGATCCTCTCACACCAGCTTGGCATATGCAGGACATGAGCTACCACCCGGTCAAACTTTCTTTCCTCTTTCCCCTCCTCACCCAGTCAACCTAGGAATGGGAAGACAGCATTGTCCTGGCAAGGAAATGTGAATCCTTCCATTCCTCACACAGTCATAAGTTGGTACAGGGTTCTGTGACAAGTTAATTATAAATGGGTAACGGAATCCAGCATATTTCTGTAGACGTTAGCCTTACGAGGCAATCTTGCACCTTCTCAGAAATGGTGCTGCCTCTTTTCACTGCTGGGGCCCTTCCGCCAGTGAAATTCTCCTTTCAAACACATTTTAGAAAACTACCATTTTGTGGGGAGCTGTTTTTTTTGTTTTGTTTTGTTCTGTTTTCCCCTTGTAAACCAATCCATATCCCATTAAGATAGGTCAAAAAAATTCAGTAGTGATCTCCTGTTTCCATGCGAACAGATTTTAATGTCACCATCACCCAGAGTTACACCTGTTACGTGTACGTGCCTTGGCTTGCGACAAGAAGGTGAGCGCATTAACATTTAAGACACCATTAATTTGTGCAATTTAAGTCAAACAAATCGATCTGTTAATTTAAAAAACGGAAGCAGTTTGCAGAAGTAATGAGACAATCCAAGGTGTTCACAGATGGGTTACCTGTGAGACGGGTGCTTTAACATGGGGCGGAATTCCAGAGGAAGATACAGTACCACTAGGAGGCAGGTTTTTACTGGTCACTGAAGCCCAAGAGAAAGCCTGCAGGAAATGCAACAAACCTAGGCTACTCATCATGGCACACCACTGACATTCCTACAGGGAAACTCGTCTGCTGAAAATACACTTGCGGTTCACATCTGACTACTCAATAATTGTTGTGCAAGCATTACAACGCAGATACAGAAGGATTTGCAGTTCTAGCCGTCTGTGCACTCCAGCGGCGTGGAGCAAGTGTGTACCGTGCCCACTACTGCTACCTGAGTGAGCCCAGTCCCCACAGCACCCCCAGATCACTGCTTTCCATGATGTAACCAAACCTAGGACCAAAAATCCTGTAGTGTTAAGTGTCTTCTGCACAAAGAAAGAAAGCGGATGCCAGAAGTTAGAAATAAAAATGGAAAAGAGAAAAAGGATTTAAAAAACATGGGAGACACGCTGGAGCTAGACAATGACCTCTCTCCAGCTTTCACCAGTTCCTCCCATCTCTTTCAAACTACCTAAGTGTAACCATAGCAGATGACGCACGGTGTGCACGGTGGGTTTTCAGATTAGGCATCCTGCCTCTAAGGGAGACAGTCAATGCCCCCATACTGATTTTGAACCTATACTGCCAGCAATGTTGCAAGTGTCAATACATCACGGTTTTTTTCAAGGAAGAGCAGTGGTTCCCATTGTATGAGATTTTTGGTGGTGGTAGCTTGAGGTGTTTTCTTAACACATATTAACATCACATTTAAAAAGGTTTACACACGCATAACACCACACACACACACTTTACAAGCCAAGAATTAAATATACGATAGGTGACTTCAGAAGCACTTAAAAATAACACTCGTTCCTTTTTTAGTGAAACTCCACATTTTTACAGTTCAAGGTTCAAGTCTAGCTGTCACACAGCATGACACTGTAAAGAGGTACCCGTTTGGTCACTCAAAGAGGCTAAGTTCAAACCCAAATCTTCTGGTTTACCATCTGCACCTAGAAGCACAGATGTGACTTTTAACTAACCTTTGGTGGTTCTTGTGGTAGTGAAACAGGTTCTACAGGAGGTGGAGATGGAGACTTCTCTTCTAGCTCCTCAAGGGTCTTTTCTTCTACTTCAGCTTTCAGCTCCTCGGTTTTCGTTTCAGATTCCAGTTCTGGCTCAGGTTCATGAGACGATTCTTCTAGCGCCTCCTCTATCCCATTGCTACAATAACCAAACACATTTTACGCAGCTTATTGATTGCTTTGTATTTTATGACTTTCTATAAGCTATGCTATGCTATGCTAATGGCTAGTTTTGAAAAGATCATGCTGTTTCCAGTTGCTACCATATGGTATCTGCATATAGAATACTGTGAGAAGTTAAGCTATGCCCCTTAGGTGCAAAGCCAGATTTTACTCCTGCTGAAGCAGAGACATGTTTTACAATTCTCTGCAGAGAACGGAAGGTTAAGCTACACACATAAACGAAGCCATTTTGGAATGAAACCCGCAGCTCATGTACAAAAACGCCATACAAGTTCCTTACCAAAGGAGCTGTGAGTCTTGTTTATTGAAAATCACATGCAACCTCTTCTCTACTCTGTGCGTTCGAAATGTAAGGGCTCTGAAGTTCTTCACATCTCTCTTCAGCCACTCCAAAAGCTCACTAAATTCCAAATACTTCAGCCTATGCAGCTCCTGCCACAGGTTAGCATACGCCTACGTGACTATCTGACGAATGTTGCCTTTGCAACTTCTTTCCAACTAGCACAGTAACCCAAAACCAGGACCCGACTTCATGCTTTTAGGCCAGAAAACCTTCCTGCATTATCTTGAGCAAGTCACTGCCAGAACTCCAGCAGCCTCCCCTCTTCTGTAAGATTACTCACGAAAAGCATTATGTGACCATCGCTTAGCGTTTTCCCTGATGCGCTTAACAGACACTGTCTAGTGATGTTGTTAATGCTTTTTTTCAACTAGGAAATCAGGAAGCCAGTTCTGGCCCTTTAAAAGGCATCCCTACGTTTCAAAAAAACACAGGAGTTCGGTGGTGTTTGTGTGGGTTGGTTTGTTCTTTTCTTAAAATAAAATGCATTTTTCTTATAAAAACATAAAGAAACACTTTTTTTTAAATCCTGTTAAGATTTTAAGACACTCGGGACAGAGACCTATTCTTCCAACACAGCTGTACAGCCACTTCTCAAAAAGCAGACCTTCCTCTCAGGTTTAGGTGCTACCCAAACTTGAGGAGTAACATTAACCACCCCTTCGTTAACCCACCTGTTTACATAAGTTACATCATGTCAACTCACTGTTGTAAGTTTACACAACAAAGACTCCATTAAGCGTGCACATAAACATGGTTGCTACCTCTTCACCTCATATCTGAAACCAGAAGTGAAAATAACTAACAAATATAAGAACATCCCCCCCAGTCCCTCTCTTCATTCAAGAAGCAATGTTTCAAAATAATATAATATTAATATCGCACGATCCATATCAAGTTAAGTGTAGTTTCCTGCACTACCTGTTAAATCACGTCCAGAATCCAAAATCAAAGGAATTCTGTTGTTTTCATTTAAAAAGCAACTTGATATAATGAAACGGACTTCTTACGTGACTGGGTGGTTTTCATAGTAAGTACTGCTTGCATTCTCCTGCACAGGTTCAGGTGATGGTTGTCTTTCCTCCTGCTCCTCTTCCACCTCTTCCTCAGACTCTGACACAAAAAGAAAAACTTCCTTAAACATCTCGCAAGCACACACAAGCCACGCTTAAAACAAAAGCATTTAAAATACTAGTAATCAAAATAAAGCTTCCTCAAAAAAATAAGGCAAAACTAGATGCAAGAAAAGCCAGAAGACCCTTCCACTTGCTCAAGAAGCCTTCTCCCTGTTTTCACGAAATGGAGAAACCAGAGACATATCGCTGCTAGAAAGTTCTGGGAGGAGGGTTCGAGGGTCTTCAAAGCAGCAGATGCTTTTCATATGGTGGCAGTAGAAGAGAAAGATTGCACTATTAGCTCATAAATCGCAGTACCTAAAACTAAGAAGATTAAGCTCAAATACAAGTAGTACGATTGCCTAAGATGTTTTGTTCCACAGAACGGAGATGAAAAATTCCAGAATTATCTGTTGAACACATGTACATACATTCTGGCTGTACTCTGCTTTTCTTTGCCTCAGTGATCAGAGCAGAAGAAAACCACCCACGTCAGGCTCAGCCGCCATTCATAGAAATGAATTACTGAACATATGATGATGATATGAAAGTGAACTACATGCCGTATTTGAGAAGCCAGTTACATTTTTTCATGAAATCACTTTACCTAAAAATGCCACTGCTCAGAGAAATCAAGTCTACCTGATGAAACCGGTGGCAGCAAAAGTACTATTGCCCATTACTTCCACTCTCTGCCCAGCCCCCCCTGCCCTGAGCCAGTCCAGCCCTTCAAGGAATAAGGTACTACCATACCACCGTCATTTTGCAGCATGTTTGCGACCAGCAGACAGTTCCAGCAACACAACCTATCCTCCCTGCCTCAGCCCCGTCCCAAACTACGATGCTCCATGAGAATGCAATACAGTTTGTGTCTGTCTGTCTCCTCTAGACATTTCCGAAAGCTCTGCATACATGCTAGAGGAACAACAACACGACAAACTCTACACGTCCAGTTCTTCTCACCTTCATCAAGTTCTCCTTCCGAATCCCCGAATACTTCATCTTCGTATCTGAAGATATCATTATGGACATAGAACTTGTTTGGAACAGAACCCTGTAAAAGAGCAACGTGTGTTTTTTGGCATATACAACACAGTAGCAGTCAACAACTAGGACAGACTAGCGAGACAAGCTTTGCGGTGCACACCAACGTTCTGCAATAGGACTATTTCACTAAAGCCATTTTCCAAGTGGTACCGCTTCCCTAAGCAAACAATTGACTGGTAACTGCCACCCAACTGAGAAAGGAAGTTTCAAGCAGAAAAAAAAAAACCCAATTTTGCTCAGTCATGGCAGTCCTAGGTTCTAACTAAACATAAAGTCCCTCAGTTTCATCACGGAATTTGAATTTTCCCTGTTACGAAAACTTTACAATAAAAAACCAGAATGAACTTTCACAGGGTGACTGTATGCTTACAGCATTGCATAGGGAAACAACAAAGAAGTTCAGCAAGGCTCTAAAATATTAATCATCAACCACACAACAGTTTGTGATGAAGTAGGAGGAAAGCAGAAAGAACACAAGACACCCTTTACCCTTACACAGCTCTGCTCTCGCTAAAAGCTGAATCTGAGCAGTAACTTGTGCAGCATCAACCCATACTCACATTGGCCAGCAGACCTGAAGAAAGTACAGAGCTACACTAGAGACTTGATCTGCAGAGCTCAGCATTGGGGTTTTTTTTTTCTATTTATTTGTGCCAATGGCAGCTCCCAGACATAAGCTCCAATTTGCTTTGTGTTGCTGCTCCAGTATTTGAAGTCTAAGAACACAAACCAGCTCAGGCTAGGTCCAATACACTTGTTTCTCTGCGCTCACACACTGATACATTTAATGACAGCCTCCAGGCCAAGCTCTAAAAGCCCGATGGTATCTTTTGCCCCAGCATGACAAATTGTAGCTACAGGTCAGGTTTCCATCACTGCTGTTGAAAGTTAAACACAGTCTTACACATACTTACTTCTGGAGCGAGCACAAAAGTCTGCATGAACTTCCTCATGGGCTGCCCGTTGTTGGACAGCTCTCCCATGACTTGCACAACCACCCCATCGCTCAGAGTGGCGTGAGCGTCCACGTGACGAATCTTGGTGTGGCATTCGCTGAACTGTAATGACATCACCTTCTTGTGTATCTCCTGGAAACAAAGGGTTACATCTTAGCTACACTGAGTTGTGTACAGAGCTTTACACCTCTCAATACCCGAGTCTGAACTAACACAAAAGAAAAGCACCCCACTGAAGCTCAGAAGCTAAATACAGGAATCAAGAAGTGTCTTTCACTGAGAACAGTCTACTTGAGCTCATCTAACTTTTATTCTGAAGTTTTCCACCAGGATTCAAGTACTTCTCAGAGTAGTCAAATAGCGCACAGCTTGCCATCCCATTTTTCCAGCTGTAATACAACATATGACCTATTTTAAGGCTTTCTTCTTTTAAGGGCCTGTGAAAGGGACAGGATTTACCTTGTGCTTAAAAACACCCCACACCACGCCCCCAAACAAAAACCCCCAATGGCCTACACATCCATGCAGTACGCAGACATCACAGGAGTGGGTAACATCTGCACTGCCAGGAGTTCTGTGTTGCCAAATCACGATCTGCTGGTGGAAGAAGCAACTAAACCTGCCCTGAGCTAAAAGCCACACTGGTCAAAGATGTGGCTACCACACAAACAGATGCCCCTGCGTGATAGACATCATTCTAATGAAGAGCTACAACCAAAGTGAAAACTTGTGTTTCCTGGACTTACTTCACTTCTCTGAAAGTTATCTTCCACCTTAAGTAAACTCCATTCACAGGAGAATTTGGTAACATACAGAATTCCATGTAACTTGCAAAGATCAAAGTCCCCTTCCCAAGGAACCACTTCTAACTGAAATAAGATACGCCAACAGGGCAAGTCTAACAGGTCCTCTTGGTTTTGTTTCCCATCCTAAATACATTTTCTGCAGTCCGGGTGCAAAGCTGATGTATCAAACGCAACTTGCAATAAAAGCAGCAACAATCCAATAAAAAAAATTCAAGCCCACAAACTCCTGTCTGCCTCTGGACAGGAGGCAATATCACAACACATTATCTACCAGATAAGAAAGTCAAAGTAATTGGTAAAGGACAAGACTGATTTATACAGTAACTTCTGAACATCAATGAGGACCACAGGACCGATTTCGATACGCACAGCTTGACCATACACTGCTTCTTGCGGTTTCCCACTGGCATCCAGTCCTCCGTGGACATAGGAAGAATTCCTGCCGTAAAACCTGCAAGTGAAGAGACGTAAAGGTCATAGCCATGAAAAAACAGAACCAAATCCAACAAGTATTTTAGCCAAGAGGTTGCACAGCTCAATGCATCAGGAATGTCACCACAAACAGAAATTTAAGATATATTTTCCACCTCAGAGGTTCCAAGAACACAGGAAAAAAACCAAGCTTGATATTCAGCATTCCAGTTAGCCCAGGATACGTAGCATGCTTCTAAGTCAACCGCAACCTTTCACTTGCTTCCTTTAGGCACGGTGGCCACTTCGGCTTGAAGGTTCCCCAACGTCAAAACCAACTGCCTGTGTTAAAGCCGTGCTACGCAGCCAAGGCGTTACCTGGGGAGGAACAACCCGCCCGCCTCTCCTCTGAACCCCTGTTCTCTCCAAAACTTCGGGCAGCGTGAGGGCTTCTGCCTTGGATTCAGGCTGCACAGACAACTCGGCTGACCAGCCAACCCACCTCCCTTCGGTCCCATCTCTCTGCTGTACATGGCCGTCATTGCACACTTCGGCTTTCTCGGAAGCAATGGCCAAAGAGCTTGTTACAAACCTCCGAAGTATTAGAAAAGCCCAGACCCTGCTCAGGCTCACAGCTGAACACAAAGCCTCCAGAAGAAATGATGTCTGAAATCCAGTGTGAAAAACCAGCAGCAGAAAGGAGGCCCAACAACACTGCGTCCTACTGCTGCCACACCATGGGATAAACTCAGTACCAGGTGCAGCCCCAAAGCAGCGTTCTCGCTCTGTTTCATACAGTTAGGCTGTGAACAGTATTTCATCTGCATTAACTGCATCACTGTGTACAATAATTGAATCACCACTTACAGCAGCCTCCACTGTATAACTTTTGACAGAAAACTAATATGCCATATTTATGCCACCCAACAAGTAACAGTTGTGGTTTTGATCTTGTAAACAGGACAAACCTCTCAAACACTCCAAAAAAACCAAACCCTAAGGCCCTTCCTTGATCCAGCTTCTGGATTGGATTTCAAAAGCTCATTATTTTTTATATGTAATATAGGTACTCTTGCTTCCAATATTTTTCTTGTATTTCAGAGATCTTCTTGCACCTTCATCCCACTTTCAATGTTGAGCCTAGAACAGTCTAGGTTTTGTTTTAGATTTTTACTCACAGCTTATAAAAGCATTTGACAAATGCTTAATATTTTCTGTACATTTAAATCAATAGATCAGACAAAACCATCACATCACGCCTTTTTTTTTAATTTAGAAGCATGCTTTGCCTTGGGAGAGATTGCTGTGAGGTCTGAATGCTAACACTCACCTCACTTCTACAAGATTATCCACCCCTGTACTGTTTATATGAAATAAAATTTTCATTAAAGAGTCCTTAAGTCCTTCTATAAACTCACTGTCACACAGATTAGCAAGGATGCAGAACATTTCTCTCTAGTGAAACAAGCCAATGCAGAGGGTCACTGTTTAGACACAGAATTAAACACCAGAACTTCTGCATTCGCCATTACTTGGTTTATCCCACTAAACCTAGAAACTCCTTCCAGTTCTACTGTCCTCAGCACACCAACCCAGGATTTTAACTCCCATGACTACGTCCAGAAAGAAGTCCAGGAAACATTACATTGTTTTCTTTGGTACCAACTGCATAACCATGTTTTTGAGCACGGCCCAGCATTTCCTAACAGCAAGGAAAACCAGAAGCTTAGCTGAAGCAGTGCGCAAGCAGACAGAAAACGTTTCACACTCTAAATTCCAAAGCAAGCCTTCTGACAGTCAGCACGCCTTACTGAGCACTTTCACAGGGGGATGAAGAGTTCTAACCTGCTTTTCAGGAACTGTTCAAACTCTCTGGTAGGCAGAAAACCTAACAACTGGGAACTGCAGATCAGCAAAGGAGTAAACGGTAAGTCCCCACTTATACGGAATGACAGATATACGGTTAAGGGCCAGTAAAGCCACATAAACGCACCTAAAATGCAACAGGCACGAAAACTACACTGAGTAACACCGATTTAGAGGGCAAACTGATCTCTGCTTACCTGTGACCCCTGGATAAGCTTTAGATAATGACTCGCGACCAGATACTTGGTGCTCTTCTCAAGCTTTTACTAGGATAAACCAGTAACTTTGACACGTGCTGTCCAAACTCCCCTACCGCTGCAAGAAGGAGCACATCAAGCACCAGAAAGCCACAAAAACCAAAATCCTTCTGTGGCAGTGAGCAAGTTGTTGTTTAGACTAACAGCAAGACAAAGAGGGAAGATAAGATGCCCTCTCAGAAGAACACCAGAAAAAAGTAGCCGCCTCCGCAGCCCAAACAAAGGACAGCAGCGGCAGAGACGAAAACTGGCTAGAGGACATTTCACACAAGCAGCTCAAGAGTCAGCTATGCTTCAACCAAACCAGACCAAAACCTCTGGAACACTTACATGCAGAGGGATTTAAGAGAAATTTCACAGATGCTGCTGTTCGTGAGACTTGTGCCAACCTTCAAGTGAACAGAGAATATTTGTGAGCACAGAATATCACCTGCACCAGGGCAGCTTGCTTCATGAGTGCATACCCAGCTCCCCCGACCTCAGCAGGGCCACTCCAGGAGACAGTTAACCGACCAGTCACCAACAGCCCCTCTCCACTTTATAAAGGAAGAAAAATTCTGTAACGTTTCTGGACTAGCGCCCTTGATGAACACACAATTCTCTCAAGAAGGTATACTCTATGGACAACTCCCTGTTCCCACTAAACGTAGCAGGCACGCAGCATCATCTGGAAAGCTGCTTTTCAGAGTTGTTTGAGTAAAGCCTGAGATTTAGAGGGGTGGGAGTAATATCTAGTACCTCCTATAAAGCACCAAAACTGTCTTCAACGGGCTAAATGTCTCTGCAGGCACCATTTTTCCTCACATATACACTTCTGCCGATTTCATGTCACCTGAATCTGGAAACATCAGTCTACATCCCCAATGTAGCAGGAGCACCAGCTCCATAATGTGTTCATATTGATGCAATGGAAGTAATGTTGCCATACTAAGGGAAAGCAGGAGGGAGGGCAAACCTAGAATACTGCCTGCTTTCCTTTGACCAAAGCAGTTAGGGAGGAAAAACACACCAACCGTATCTTGCTTCTTAAATCAAAACACACACGCCCCCCTCCAAATTCTGCCAAGGTTACAGTCACTATCATTACAGGCAAACGCTCTTCTGAGCAACACCAAAGACTATTTTCAACACCGTGTTTGTGGTACGGGTGACTGACCCCAATATACAATTTAACTGCCATTGAAAAGAAATGTCACAAAAGGCAATCTCACTGTAGAATCGATACAATCCTCCCTCTGCCTTTGGCATTAAGTGGTGCAGCATGGCCTAATCATCCCTTACAAGCTCTTCTCTGTCTCTGTTTATGCAAACAATGTCTGGGTTTCAAGGCAAAACGACAGCACACTTCACAAGAAGCTTGTCTTACTAACTTGGGCTTTTCTGTCGTTCACAAATGACCCCGCTCTTCTGCTGTCAGGATTTCCATCGCATCATTTGCTCACAACGTAACTGTTGCCTTGAAAACTTGTTATCCTTTCCAGGTCTCTTAAAAGAATTTGAACTGTCTGACCTTTGCAGGCACTGGACAGTTAGGGACATGGACCAGATGCTACCTGCTGTAAGAAGCGCCTCCGAAAGCCTGGAATGCACTGCTGAGACACCTCAAAAAAAGATTTAAACACAGATAACAACATGGTTCCACAGCGGTCTGGTGATTTAAGTAAAAATGGCACCATTCATTATCCCTACATCAAAGCTCTAGATGAAAAGAGGTATTATTCAAAAGACTGAATTCTTAAGTAATCCATCCGAGAGCTCTAACTTGTGCTCAAACAGTCCAATTTTCCACCATCAACCTTATGTCAAGTTCTGAGACAAGACCAACCTAAGCAGTGATTGTTTTTTCTTTTCATACACTGGCAGAGCTACTTTCACCTTTATTTATTACGAGTCCATGCTGCTCCAAATGCGGAAATGCAAAAATCTGAAGTGACAAGCTGCACGTAGCCAATCAAAACCAGAAAAAGCAGGAAGAAAAAAACAAGGGGGGGGAAAGAAGGAAGAAACACCTTCAGACTAGCACATAAATACTGCACACAGGTGAAAAAAACCTACTGAAAAACACTTACCTTGTGCAGGCCATAATATTTATACTTAAATCTCCAATCATAATCCGCATAAAAACTTCTCAGAGGCAATACAGAATACGGCATCTTAAAATACAGCGTGCTTGTCTTGGGTACCAAAAGCCAGAGCTTCCTCTGCCATTTCCTCTCCTTTTCTTTTCCATTTTTTTAGAAAAGTATTTCTGGACTCCGTCCACATTGCCATTTTATCAGCCGAGAAGCAGCTCACTTTTCCACACAGGAAATACCTTGGTAACATGCCATACACCCATACGATCAGGCTTGGTTCTAGAGTCTAAGGAGTTTCCAATAGCCCAAAAGTTCGCCAGGTTCATTTCCTCCCACACTCAGATATTAATGTTTGCTTGATTTATAATGAACAGGACACACTTTTGTTCAAAAGCACTCGTCACTGTGTGTGTGAAAGCGTTACCTGTGCAAGAAGTCAGGAGCTTTATTTAGCAGAGTGTAGTACTGTCTCACGAACTCCCGCCCTACCAGCAGGGGACTTGGCTTCTCCATCACCATTTCTTTGGTACACAGTGTCAAACGCTGCAATGAAAAACATTCGTGTTAGTTTGAACACAGCCCTACATATCACAGCTTCCCCATAAAAGGATGAGTAATTGAAACAATCACGTGAACAGGAACTTAATTCACACAGAACTACTCCACCAATTCAGGACGCCCTCTCCCACCTCCTCTGAGTAAATAAAGAGATTGCAGTCAATTCATGTGTTACTTTGACAACCAGGGAACAGTGGAAACAAAGTCCCTTACAGAATAGGTGCCTAAAAAACTTAAACAAACAAAAACTTAAACAAACAAACAAAACCCTGTTAAAAACCTCTAGCACCATGTATTTAACCCTTTGGCAATAAACTGATGAATAATTAAAAATCCGAGTTCAACAGTGCTGCAAAATAAGAATGCACTTTCTTAAGTCAGCCAGGAACGTTCCTTTATCTCCAAGCACGTCTGCTTCGAAAGGCTACTGTCACACCTGGAACACGAAGACAGTAGCACCAATATTCTGAAGTAATTATGTGGGCTGAATTTGCGTTCCCTGAAGACTGGGAAGGGAGACCTTTATGTGTCAGAGACGACCAAAGCCTTCGGTACTACTTGTCCAAGCTATCTGCATTTCACATTTGTCATAGAATAATTCAGGTCGGAAAGAACTTCTGCGGACCACTTGGTCCAACCCCCGGGCGCAAAGCACGACCAATTTCTAACATGTGGCTCATCAAAACAAGTTCTGAATCAGGTGATTTGCTAACACGTAAGCAGAACTTGCATTTGCCATTTGTGCCTGCTGGCTGTCGTTTTAACATGGCGCACCTTGGAGAAGCATGGATCCACACCCTTCCACCAGGCAGTTGAAGGCAGCAGTAACACATCATCCCCCAACTCCGGTCCTCCGCCCTTCAAGCTGAACAACCCCAGCCCTCTCAAAGTCTCCTCTCTTCGGGTGCTCTAATCCTCTAGCAACCCTGGTGATCCTACACCAGACCCATCCCAGCATGGTGGCTTCTTTCCTGTGCTGAGGAGATAAAACTGGGAGCAATGCTCTGGGTGTAACAAGCGTCCAAGCGGAAGGGAAGAATCACTGCTGCTCACTACGCTCCTGCTGACACAGCCTAAACGCAACTGCCCTTCATCACTGCAAAGCTTTGCTGCTGACTCAAGTCCAGCTTCTTTGCCAGGACACCAAGGCCCATTTGTGCAAAGCTGCTTCCCATCCAGTCATTTCCCAGCCTTTAATTTTGCATTCTCCCATGCACATGCAGGCTTGGCAATTTGCCTTTACTGAGCTTTGAGATGTTCCCGTCAGCCACCTCTCCAGCCCATCCCTCCAGCAACTTGCTGCCGATCCCTTTAGCCCATTGTCCAGGTTGTGAGAAAGGTGTTAAACGGCGCTCACCAGCATCAGCCCCCACATCGCTCCAGGAGAAATTCTGCAAGCAGCCAGCTACCAGGTGGAGGCCGGATCACTCCCCACAGCCTTTTGATGCTGGCTGTCCAGACAGTTTCCCACCCACCACATAGGCTATCTGTCCAGTTGGGCTCCAAGGGTACTGCAGAAAACCAAGGCCTTACTGAAATCAAGGCAAGCCACCTCCATGGCACTCTCCTCACCCACCGAGCCACTCGTGTCATCGCAGAAGGCAAGCAAGTTGGGCAGTTACAACTTGCCCTTGGTACATCCATGTTGGCTGTTCCAAACACCTTCTCGCCCTTCACGGACCTGAACACAACTCCCAGGAGGACTTGCTTTACAAGCCTTCCCAGGGACGAAGCAGAAGACAGCCAAGCTGTAATTCCCCACACTCCCCCTGCCTCGCACGGTTCTTAGTTCTACTCACTATGCTCCTACCCAGCCATACTGTCTCACAGATCATCCATGTCACATAACGATCTTCAGCACTCTGGAAGTCTTTCTGATGCCTTGCCAGCATCCGACATTGCTTCTCCCAGCTCATGTCAGGAAGCTGAACTCACTCACGAACACCAGCACCTGCAATCACGAGATTCCCTCCTGTCCTCTGAAGAAAGCTCAATCTACTTTCTCTCTCAAAACACAAATGCGTAGGGCAAGGCAGCAGGCAAAGCCCAAAATACAAGTTTTGAACTTAGAGATAAGAAATCAGAAAACTTATTTTAGGATCATCCAAAATTTTTAGTATAACCTCCCAAGACTCTGAAACACAGTATTAGTTGTGTCTCACGGGAAGCCCCAGGGGAAGGCATTTTGGTAACCAGACCCAAAACCAAACATCAGGAATACTAAGGGACACCAAAGGCTTGAGCCCTGCGCATGTTCAAAGTCTGAACCCCCAAGGAAACAAAACCTGAGCAACTTGGGGATCATCCTAACATGACTCATACCCACACAGCAGTGGCATGCATGTGGAAATTTTACTTAGAAACCAACCTTAAAAGAACAAGGACCTCAGTTTCTACAGGTGAGACTGCTCTTTTTTTTCCTCCCCTGCCCCACAAGCAGGATGAACACTACATTGGCGATACCATCTTCACCACACACACTTGTGAGAATACACAAGGACAGAGCTTCACCACAAAAAAATTTTTTAAAGAACCTTTTAAAAAGCAGATTATAGCCAGCACACTTTCTTATGAATACGGCAATAAGCAAAGTACATATGTTAACAAATTGCTGGCATACCACAAGGAACGCTGAAAATGCCTCTGGGTACAAACCATAGTAATCTGTGACAAGTCACTACATTACATCGGATCTGTATCACACTAGATCTCTTCTTCATTGGAACTGTGCTATTTCAGGAAGGGCGGCCAAAACCTTCCAGAAAATCTGAAAAAGGCAAGTACGCAGCGATCACACACAGCCAATACTTCCGTAACGACTTGAAACAGAAGTTGGTTTACATGCTCAAAGAGATGAGTACCGTCCACCTCTGCCCGTATTTCAGCGACAGCACTATTGATTTCCACCACAGAATCACAGTATTTTACAGGATGTCTCAGTACAGTTCTTCACCTGTCTCAATATTGCTTCCTTTCATTATCTCTTCAGAGATCTCAGTAGGGGTAGCAGAGGCTTAATGATCTGTTCAGGTCTCCAAGTCATTAAAAGGCAGTAAAATAAAAATGCAGGTACACCTTGCTATCAACATGGGTGCCATTAAACCAGGTTTTAAAAAGATTAAAATCTCCATGTGTCCCAATTAGTCCAGCACCTCTTTAAAGTCAAGGACCCGAGTCTTAGCAGGCCCGAGAGGTTTGGAGGTCAAGGCATCAGCGAAATTTAAGCCAAAACCCAAGGCACTGGCATCAACAATTTAAACAGTTCAAACTCACAAAGAGTGGTATCTCCATGTCTTACCAGGCACTAATGGAAGTCCCGTAGATACACATACTCTATAAAAGCTGGTTTTCCCATTTTCATCAGTACATACTCCAGAGTCGAGGAATAACAGCAAAGAAAGAAGAACCTGAGCACTCTTCTCACTTCAATAAAATGAGCCACATTCTTAGATCACCCTGAGCAGCCATCGGGAAAGTGTCTTAATAAGAACTTATTGCTCAAGGCACTCGCGTACATACTACCCGGAAACGAAATACTGAAACAGAGACGGCAAACACCAGAAATCAAACAGATTTATCTGCTAGCTTCTCTACGGTGCAACTGTACTGTTAAAGCACCCCCTCCATCACACACACTGACAAAAGCCGTAAGCTACACGGAGTAAGACAAACATCCACGCAGCCGTTGCTGGTCCACGGATAAACCTGCCTACATCAAGCTGACACAACGATGAATCAACCCGATTCAATTTCCTCCCTATTCAGTACTTCCGATTCCCGTGGTACCAGGAAGGCACGCTGGATTTGCAGCGCATTCCTGAACCAAGGAGAACCGGCAGCCACCCGATGGATGTCCCAATAGACTCGCAAGCTGGAGGATACAACAGAACGTGGAATCCCTTTCTTCTCCAGACAAGGCTTGGAGGTAAGGGACCCAGCAGCACCCACCCGAGGGACCAGACTCCAAAACTGAGGGAACACACACATGCACCAGTGCAGTACTTCTTGTAACTTCAGGCCACATGATTCAAGGTCATAACAAATTAACTTCAGCCCGCCAGCGGCGCTGGATAAACTTGTCGCCGTTACCACAAACAACCAAGTTCCTATCTTGAGTTATTGCCATGTTCCCTGCTTTCAAGAAAACAAAGACAATGGGAGAGTTAGCACAGAAAGGCATGATTTGTTATTTGTGTGCAAAGATACGCAAATAAACAAAAGCAGAAAGGGTATTTTCCTCTGAAGAGCAACACCAAGTGGAACTGCAGGGTAGTGCTGAAATAAATAGTAACACTCATCTATCTTTGCACAACATCCCAGCTACATTCTGTTACATTCTGGTACAGGATTATTACAGACTTTCCTCAGCTCTGCAAAAACCAGCTTTCCATAGCCCGGGGATAACAAATGCCAGCCGTGACAAATAAAGCAAGAAGTCAGCCTTTGCAACGAGATGAAACTGCGAAGGGCTACAAGGATGAGACACAGTTCACGTTAGGACAATTGTGCTGAACCACTTGGGCCCTGCTACAGTAATTCCTCAAGTACACGCCGAATTAACAGCGTGCAAATTCATTCCGCCTGTAACCATCTTTATACATAAAGTTTTATTTATTAAACTGTGTGTGTCACTTCTTCAACTAGGTAAAAAGCCAAGCAACAAGCTACCACCCATCAGTTTGCGCAGGAGGGCAGCAGCAGTTTGTTCCGGAGGAAGCACTGAGAGCCACTACGCGTTCAGCAGCCAAAGTGTTCACCAGCACACATCTTGCCCAATAACCAGCTCTCACATTAGAGCAGCCTTTTTTCCTAAAATATACAGAAGCTTGCTCATCATTATTTCCCTTATCCTGTAGAAAAAAAAAAAAAGCATGACTAGTCATCTGTGGCAAGGTGTTAAGGTGCCCGAGGCGGTGACTGAGCTACAGAACGGTGGTGTACATGCTCCAATCCAGGTATCCAGAGAGCAAACTTTGGCACAAAGTCTTTGGCTGCGCCAAAGGAGGTAGCTCAAAGCCACCTCCATCCTGTTTCAAGACAGACCAACAACAGTGACGCTGCCTGGATGCTTCACCAATTCTAGTTAAAAAAAAAAAAAAAAAAGCTGCGCTGAGTTCTGAAAGGAGCTCAGGAAAGTGTCATCTAAACTTGAAGGTAACTTCCACCAAGACAAACGTCTGAGCTTTGGGAGGGACACGCAGGTCTCATTGTTTGTTTTACTAAAAAACTATAAGCAAGTAAAATACTCTGTTTTACTGACAAGCAAATTTCCTCCTCTGAGCAATGTGTCCACGACTAAAGGCACACAGACATCGAGCTATAGTTTTACACAAATACGCAACAGCACGGTTTGTTCTTAAACCCACAAGTCTGCAACTTGTGTCCAAGTTGCTGATCAGATTTGAATACAGCACTTAAACTGAAAATGAAATTTAGCAAAACACTCTTGCAAGTCAGAAGGATGCTCCCCACACAATGAGCACACAAAGCAAAGCCACGATGGACATTGTGCTATTTCCCACACCACAGGAGCCGAGGGAAAACAGAAAGGAAGGGGAGAGCAGTGTTCACAATCTTGGACAGGTTTCTCCTAACTCCAGATTATCACTTTTAAACTGTGTCTCCTACTGTAGACAAGCAAGTAATGCCTTCAAGAGTGTGCCTGCTGCTGCAATCCGTAAGCATGACTCTGAGGTCCCACCACTGCAACGCATCGTGCGAGCAGCCAGCCACACCTCGAATAAAGCTGAAAAACTGACACAAGCCAGTGCATCTGTGACAGAGCCCTGCAAAGGCCGGCGGGTACTGCTCGGTAGAGTAAAATAAGCACTGACTAAACTGAAAAGATCCTGAAAGAGCAATTGCAAGTCCCAAGCAACCCAGTTCAGTACCGAAACCACCTTCTCTCTTTCACGCTCCGCGAGGTAAGCGCTCGGATCATCCTCCATCTGCCGTTAAGGGCCAGGAAACCTGTACAATCCACCAGAATCCCTTTACCTGACCATCTCCTTTACCTAATCTGCTACAATCTGAACTGGCTCAACTCCAAGGCACAGCATGCGGTTCTTGCAAATCAAGCTGTCCTGTGGGGTTGT
>Ga0065711_1003459_pt1 | contig 27860 bp, 17 predicted proteins | sample Hoacrofraction12_FD_59098 | JGI IMG/M metagenome (GOLD analysis project Ga0065711, IMG submission 59098) | Hoatzin crop microbial communities from Cojedes, Venezuela - Epithelial fraction 12 v2 (version 2) | ecosystem: Host-associated > Birds > Digestive system > Esophagus > Crop | place...
TTTTTTTTTTTTTTTTTTTTTTTGCAGTTGCTCTATTTTGTTAACAAAAATGCACGCAGGCACGTCAACAGGGGCTTCCTGCTGCACCCCTTCCTTTAGCCCCATGTTAGACATGGGCTCAACATAAAGCAGTTGACTCACTGAAGGTGTTTGTACCAAATCACTGAAGTCTCACAAGGGACTACCCCGTGTTCTGATGCCCACCCAGCTGCAGGACAGAGCCCAGGGTGCCATTCCTGTACCCAAAGCACCCAGCCAGTGCCACCCGCTCGCCCAAACCCCCTCACCTGTATGAAACGCCCAAACTGGGTATGCAGCAGGCTTTTGGTTTCAGCTTTGCTGAGCTTGCCCTCGGGGTCAGCAGAGTTGTTATACACCAAAGCTGCGGTAGCAAAAGCTTTTTCAAGGTCTGAGCCTTTTTCTAGAGCTAGGAAGGGGGGGAAAAATGTTCTTAGCCTATCAGAAAAAGCAGCATTTGAGATATAATTGAAAGGAATGTGTCAGAGCCATCCAGAGTGGGTGGAAGTCTGTGTAGTTTCATTAAAGTTAATGAGACTGAAACTGTTTATGCCCACAGAGGACCTGGCCCAGATTTTATTTGGAGTGGGCCAGTGACATGCCTCACGGCCCATGGAAACATAACCAAAAAGGGCTTTTAATGACAGCTGGGGCACACAGCAGCAGTAATGCAAGGTGATGTGTGAGCCCTGTCTGGTCTGCCCTCATCCTGGGCACCCATCAAGGACCTGCACGCCATGGGCACAGGTCACACTGGCCATCTTTTGGATGCATTTGGACTCACAGGATCCATTATCAGGGGAGATGTGGCCCACCTGGGAAGCCCGGCTGAACAGAAATGCCCAAATCTGAGCATCAGTGCTGCACTTCAGCATTACAGTATACTTGGGATTTTGGCTGGAATATTTGGCTGAATTCATCACCCCCACTCCTAAGCCACATCCTAAAGACTGCACACTCACAGCCCTCAGTTATCATCAGGTGCTGCAAGTGATTCGGGTTGTGATTTTTAATGGAAAGGGAAGCAGAAGAGGAGACACAGACCAGCGTGGGAGCATGTTGCAGAGGGACCCATGAGACTCTTTTGCCTTGCACCGGCCGAGGGTCTGCATGGCCTCCAGAGCTCTGCTAAGTCACAAGGATTCACCGCACTTGGGCTGTGGCCTTGGAAGACCTGAACCCCCAACGGGCAAGAAATGGGTCCCCTTACCTTTGACTGATGCCAGCTGCTTGGCTATAGGTATGCTGCTAGTGAGAGAGAAGAGAGGCACAGTTATCACCTGGTGAATTCTCTGTCTGCATATAGCTTCTCCATGAGTGAGCTTGTTCCTTTCTGTTTCATTTAATCCCCCAGGAGCTCAGGGCTTCCCAAGGGACACCGGCTTTCCTTCACAGCGCAAAGGAAAATGCCCCTTGCAAGCAGCACACAACATCACACAGCTCCTAGTTCTTGACCTAAGCAAGTAGCCTGGAGTTGTTATTAAAGGTCCTTATTCAATAATTTTAAGAGAGGGGCATTGCAACATCCTTCAGGTCATGCCTTCAGAAGATGAAAGAGCTCCAGGAAGTTTCTCTGTTTTAAGCCCATCCCCAGGGAAGAGCAGAGGGGTCTGTCATCCTCTGCTCACCAGTGCTCCCAGTCTGGAGCAAACACATAGCTTTCATTTCCAGCAGGACTCATCAGTAAGCAGTACCCCCCTGCTTTCTGTTAAAACTTGAAGCTTGCTTATTTTTGCTAAAGTGCTGGAAACTAATTATATTGCAGTCAACACACAGAGGAAGAGATTGCTTGTGATGGAGACAAATACATCCAGACAATGAGTCTCAAGACAAGTGGCAGATCACCAGAGATGCAAAGAACAAAGCGATGACTTACCGCTTGGGCATGCCTGTCACAGCCGAAGGGCTTTTTTTGGTGGAAGCAGGAGCTGGCTGACTGACCGAGTACTGCTTGGTGCTGGGAACGCTTGCTCTGCAGCCACACATCTCGAGGCTGGGGTGTTTGTGATCTCTAAGCAACTCAAGTAATAGCCGACAGGTGAATTCAGGCTCTGCCCTGTGAAAGCAGCCTGCCCGCAGCCGTGCCCTATCAATAATGTAAACGCTACCTGGGGATCACAGAGCCGGCTAAATACCTTGGTCTAAAGCAGCCCCTGTAAGGCAGCATTGCTGGGTTGGAAAGTAGCATGGCTTTTATTTTATGTGAGAATTTGACAGAAACAAACCAAACTAATGGAGTCGGAATCCTCTTTGATCTGTAGGGACGTTATCTTTGCAGCAGGAATAACTAAGACACTGAATCCATTCAGCTATACACGTTATCATTTTAATGTGAAATCTTTCTAGTGTAGGCTAAAGTAACTTGCCCCAAGCTACAAAGTGCTTGTGTTCTTATAGACAGAGCCAGAAACCAAGCGTTTCCCAATTCCTGACCCAGCATCCATCCTAGGGGAGCACTCTCCTGCTCTAGTGTTTATTCCCCCCATGCAGTGCAAAGAGAAGACCTGTTCTTCCTCCGAGCCGCCTGCAAAGCAGCATCCAGCACGGAGCCTCTGCCTCGGTTTCTGCCCGAAGGGATGCTGCTTGCTTCCAAAAGCAGCACGGAGCCATATGGCAGAGCAGTCGCATGTTAGAGGAACTGGAAGGGCTCCGATGAACTTTGTTATTTATTGGCATGGATATCGCTATTAGAAACACACAGCTTGCCACGCTGCCTATCTCTGTGCACAGTCTGCTTTCTGCAGATCCTCTGCCTAGAGGTGTCTCACCAGGATAACTTCAACCCAAAAGACCAAGCAGCTGTTTTAATCCCAGGGTGGTCTGTTAACATGTAGCGACTTCAGCTACCTCATCCAGCTCATCATTCCTGGTGAAAGGATAAAATACTGGTGTTAAAACTACCCAGGATGAGACTTTATGTAACAGGACACACAAAGGAGACTGCAACAGATGGCCTAAAGAATTAAAATGTTTTCCTCATTTAGTAGAAGCTAAATTACTGAAGGCTAATGAATAAGGATGTTCACCACCTTACTGTTCCTGGATTTTAATTATCTTAAAAAGCATGGGAAAAGAGAACCTTTAATTTTCCATCTAAGAGTGTCATTACTCAAACAATTCAGAGCCTTTTTCTGAGAGGTTTAAGCTGTCTTAGATCTCTAGTGCATTCTTTAGGACTGGCTCATGAATAAAACAGAGCCCGTAATTGCAATGACACAGCCAAAACACATATAATCAATGCTCATTATCCCATCAATTAACACACTAAAATTAAACAAGAATTCAGGCTTAGTAATCTGCCATCAGCTTAAAAAAAAAAAAAAAGAGTCTTGATATCATGTTGAAGTGATAATTCCCTTTCACATCTGTTGAACCGTACAAGAAGGCATGAAAAGCCTTACATCCCAGTTAATCCGGAGAGCGGTAATGTTTGGTCTTAGCGTCCAAGATAAAAATGAGAGTGAGAAACAGACTCATTGCATGTTTATCAGCTACAGGCAACGCTGTGAGCTGCCTGGCAAAGCCAGCCCTCTGCGTTTTGGGCTCTTTCCACTGCAGATCAGATTTCAGTTTGCAGTTTTTTTCATCTAACCAACTTCTGAGAGCCTGAACTCTGGAACAGGTGATTTGCTTTGATGGGGTAGTAACAAGTTCAGGCAAGCCTAGGGTAGGTTATCCCTCTCGGATATACTGATTAGGGTATGCAGGAGCATTAGTGCCCAACAGATAAAGGGTAGCACAAGGATAACCCTTGCCTTTTGCAGATGATCAGCTTTGAAGACAGCAAGATTTTGGCTGTTTGTGTTGCTCGAGTATTCTGGTCAGCGAGGTGTGCAGGGAGCCAGGCCATCTGCTCTGTATCTATTTTGATACACCCTATTTATGTTGGAAATATCCAGGTGCTTTTATCGGTCAATCTTTCGCATGTTTCACACATTAACAATATTGTCTGCACAAAATATGCACCCCGATGCTCAAAACTGCAAAATCTTTACAGGCAGTTCACTTAAAATAATTGCCACTGAAAAAAGCCACGGTCTTCACTTCACTTTCGGTATTTCCCCAGAGTTTTCCCATCCTTTTTTAAGTGCTTTCTGCAATTCAGGAAGACTTTAATTGTGAAACAGTTGTGTGTGGTGGAGCCCCGGCTCCCTTGGAGATGACCCCACAACTCTGGGCAGGGGCAGGCATGGACATGCCCGCAGGCAGAGCCCAGGGACCGAGGAAGAAGGGAGTACCTAAACCGCAGATGCATTCACATCACAGCCACTCAGACTTCATTTCTTCAGCAAACTATTCAGCAGCTGCAGGAGAAGTGCTGTTAATTTACTCAAGGTAATAGCTTGATTTCTTTGTGACCAGGTCATCTTGATCTTACATGACACCTGTATTTTCTTCCAAAGAGCCAAGACTGAGAAGCTCTCCACTCCTTCTTAGCTCAAAGCAGGACTGGCTGCCACAGCCTAATACTATTTTCCTCTTGCTCCATCCCTTTGAAATCAATTTCTTAAGGTAGGAAAAGCTAGCAGACGCAGCAGGTCTGACGTGCTCCCTGTGGTGGGTGTCTCAACTCCAGCTACAGCCTGTGGTGGCCCTGTGCTGCCTGTGCCCCTCCAGCTTGGGCAAGCGAGCTCGGCCCCACTGTGGAAGGACCTTGTCCTCGTCTTCTGCACGGTGGCTTGCACTGAAGAGACACAACCCAAGGCAGATTAACGGGGCATTCAACCAGCTCAAGGGATGGAGAGCCGTGCTGCTGCAACAAGCAGCCTGCTCTGCACAACTGGAAGTCCGCTGATGGCCACTGCACCCCTCTGGTCACTGAGCCAAACCAGCTCCTGGCCACCTGTGGCTGGTTTACCCAAGCTAATACACTGCTAAGCATCCAGGAAAAAAACCAAAACCGGAACCCCTGCATTTATTCCAGGAGGTAGGGAAAGTGGAGGATAAATAAAGTCCCAGGATGAGTGTTTCCCACCCATTTGCTTCTCCCTCACCATGCCTTTTGGGTGCATGGTGCCACTGTTCCGGTCTGTGCTGGGATGGCATGAGAGAGAGTTCAGCTCAGCCTGGGATTTAGCTCTGGGGTCGCAAATGACTCCAGTATCTGTGAATCTCACTGCTGAGACAGTGCAGGTAAAATGCCATTTGAGAAAAGCTATTAGAACTGGTCTGTCTGCGGAGAAACATCGCTTGTCTTCTCGTGTCCAGGCATGGTACAGCACTGGGGCCCAAATATGCCCACGCCTCATATAGGGACTGCCAGGGAGCAGAGCAGCTGAGGGGATCCCCTGCACCCAACTCCCTCAGGCTTATTTGAAGATCTAACGTATAAGAGATGATCCCAACATTTTTTATATGGTATTCATTTTCAGAGGGAAGCCTGAAAATACTATTACCAAATAATTTTTCCTTTGAGAAATGTTTTATTATAGGGTGTTTAGACTTCAAAAAGGCAGCTATATTCATAAAACCCTAAAATCTTATTAAAGAAAGACACAACAATAAAAACTTAATAAAAGAAACTGGTAGCTAAATGCCACAAATGGGATGCCTCCCCACTCAACTGTTAAAATCTCATATCAAAATGCTAAGATCTTCATACTAAGGATGTATGGCATTGACAAATGATGGGACAATAAGCACCAGATATTAATACTAAAATACAGATCATTGCTGTAGTTAGAAAATTCCATGAGGAAAAGCTCTTGGGTTTAGTAGCAGGAGGGAATAAAAAGCAATCCTGAAAAAGAATAGTTAAGTCAGGGAAAGCATAAGCTAAATAGCCCATCCATTCGTATATATAAGATTTTTATTAAAATCTGGCTTAAAACTAGTAGACAGAGGACTAAACGCTTATGACATGACATGGTATAACATGAGAAGAACTTTTTCAGAAAAGGATGAAACAATATGTGGCAGTTTCTACTTGGTAGTTCTTTATCTGTTTGTAATATTAACTGCGAAACTCTGGAGAGGCTGTCAGGAGCAGACTACAGACAGGTGCAACGCGTGTTCCGTGCAACTGCCTCTTTCATCAGTACATCAGAGACTCAGCCAGGAGTCATTCAGGGCTAGAGCCCAATTTGCTCACTCAATTTGAGAGCATATACAGACTGAAAATAATTAACTTAATCAGGTCAAGCAATTGCAATATGATTTCATGCAACAGCAGCACAAACTTTCTCCAAGTCCTGGCTGTCACCGAGGCTCTGTTAAGGGCAGCTCAATGGCCACAACGCAGGAGATTTGATCAGTCTTCAAGAAAGTATTGCACAACAAAAAAATACCTTGTCAAGTAGGGGCAGAGCTCTGTGGGCTGGATTTGCATCTAAATTCATCCTTGTCTCCTTAGTGTGCTGGGCAGGGAGCAAAGCAGGCTGCAGAGCCCCTGGGTACCCGCAGCGGTGCTCCCTGCCCTCTCCGGCCCCTCTCCACGGGAGGGGATGATGCCACAGCTTTGCAAAGTGCATCCCCTCCCCAGCCAAGAGCAACAGGGAAATCTTAAAACAGTGCGTGAGCCTCTTCCTTGGCCTCTGAGGCACCTGGAGAGAAAATCCTGTGCTCCCAGGTTCCCCACCATACATGCGGAGTTACCTGCCTCTCCTCCACTGCTCTACACTTGATAACGCAAACACGCTCCTGTCTCGGGTAGCTGAGAAATGGGCTATAAAGAGAAACACATGGGAAAACAGGAGGGACAGCACAGAAGATCAAGGAACATGTTTTTTCCCAGGCTGACCTAGTTATTTAACTAACTGGCAGAGATACTCACTAATGATGAAGTAGGCAAGCAATCAGTCTGCCAGCAGCAGTTTCACAGAGGGTGCTCGAGTTTACTTAGCTATTTGTCTTAAACCCAGGCAACATCAAATACAGTCTTTTCGATCTTGCTGCTCGACACTTTGCTATACAGTCACTATTCCCCATTCAAATAAACTTCCAGCTTCTCAATAATTGCCAAAGGATGTGGTAAGGCGCAAATCCAGAGGAACACAGAGGAAACATTCAGACACATTTTCTTATATAACACAGACAAGTGCATGCATCATTTTTATTTTCGCTTTTTTCTGCTGGCATACTATATTAATCTGAGAAGCTATAGATGAAGAGATTTTTCATCCCTCCTAATTCACAGACAAGGCTATGATCCCCAAAGGATAACAACCAGCTCATCCATTCTGCGTGGCAGCAAGAAGTTAACGTACCTGTGAAGGTCTGGCCAACTGGGTAAAGCAAAAGGCAAGTCTTTCATGAAAACATGTGCCTCTCACTGCTTTCTCATCTCTTCCACCAGCTCTGCCCTTCAAGAGAAAAAGCTCAGATTTGGAGTTCTACAAATACTACCCAAAATAAGTAATCTTAATTCTGTCCCCAGACTTGTATTAGAAACTGCTCTTTCTTCAGGGGTGTCAACTCCAGAGGGTCTGAAAGCTGCAGTTTCTGTGCTCGCATGGCTATACAAGAATTTCAGTTTGTTTGAAATGCAGTAACGAACCTAAGCAGAACTCCATTTTCTTACCTTCAGCATAGGATATAAAAGTATGGAAATGGGACCCTGCTGATCTAGGTAGAAAAGTTGATGTAGAGAAAGCTAGTTGACACAAAAAACTCTATCTAATTCTAGTGCAGAGGCTTAGATGACCCAACCTGGGATATTCCTGATCAACTAATACAAAGCAAATTTTAGGGTTGTTTTTTTAAAAATAAGAGGTGAAGTAGGACAATGCAGGAGGGGGCATGAAGAACATACATCCCATCTCCATCCCTTGCCACACACAGAGATTTCACTTTCTCCTGGCTTGCCTATATCTAACTTCTTCCAAACTTAAAAAAAAAAAAAAAAAGAAAAGAACAAAAGGACTGTGGAGCCAAAATAAAATTTTTCAGTGACCAAGAAAATTGTATTTTGCTCCCATTTGGAATACCAGGACATTTAGATATTCTGGTTTGTCCTCTCTACAGCTCAAAAGCGGCTTCCCAGCAATCCACAGAACCGAGTTAGTCCTCCTGACAGGTGGAAAGAGAGGTAAAGAGGCAGGCAGGTATTAAATTGTACAGTTTTAATTTTTTTTTAAACTTATGATACTGACCTTTAATGACAAGTGTCTGTAGAAGTGTCATACTCCACTGTACATTAAAACAATCCTCATAAAAGTGTTGGAAAACAGTAAAAATATGACCAATAAGGTCAAGTACAGGAATAGTTATTTATCTTTATTAGTTTTCTTCTTAGTTATTTTGCAGTGACATTTTAGTATTAACATACTCTGAAAACATTCATTGTATGCAATAACTTTATTAGGGTCAAATAGATGTCACAATACAGATTCATCCACCGAGTAGCCATAAATTGGTTACAACAATCATAGAAGAGACTAAGCTGTTTTAAGCTAAGATGCTTTCAACATTACAGCTCATACAATAAGATTATATACTGATACACTTTGATTTAGAAATGCAGATGATCAGTTTTGATTAGTCCATTGTGCTTCAGGTTTTCATTTGTGTCAATGCACCCCATATGCTGTAGTGAGGAAGGGCTGAATTTCACAGGGAGAAATCCGAACAGGCTACAAGTCTGGCTCTGGCTATTTTGGGACGAGTTCTTCCGAGCCTGGGTTATTTGGTCAATCCAGTTACATTCTCCGGTAGCACCAAGCTAGCGCTCAGAGCAGAGACAGAACAGAGGGATCTCTAACAATCTTGACACAGCACAGATGGGAAGGTTTTCTTATCATAAGAGGATATAAAGGAATATTTACGCTTTGTAAGGTCACGACAATACATGCGGTTTTCATATTTTTCTGTATTAAGCAACAGGGCATTTTCACATGGTTTTGTATACTGATATCTGCACCTCTGTTATCTTAGTTAAATAAATACCTTTGTAAACATATAACACAGTTACTTGGTCCTTATTTTCCACAGCTCACGTTAAAAGATTCACAAAACATCCATAGAAATAGTGATTTATAGAATGAATATTTAGCTGAATTAAATGGAATAAATATTGGTCAGGTACCATATATACTACTGAATGCCATTTCAAGGAAAAACATTTTAGTAACAAAGCATTCAGAACTTGGGTAAGCCATATATTCAGCTCTGCAAAATATATAAAATATGCACACTTCTTTTAAACATACATGTAACAAAACATAGTGGCAGAAGTTGAGAAGTTCCATTTACACAGTCCAGACATTTGGTAGTATGAAAATGCTTATCCATGCACTAAATTACAGATGATTCAGTTAACTGAAATAATAGTAAAATCTTCTGAAACAAAAAGGCATAACCAAAACAAATGCTTTGAAGAGTCATAGACAGGCAGTTCTGAAAATCTAGGTGCAATGTTACATGCGTGGATATACAGAATAATCTGTAGAAATAATAGTAAAACACTTCCATTTTTCACCAAAATGCAGAAGGAAATTGAATTATATTATGTATATTAAATACTACAGACTTGAGGCTACAAAATGCTTCTACCATCTTAACACATACAAAACTACCATAAAGTTATCTCTACAGTACATACTACAATACTGACTCCAGGTCACCACCAGCGATGAGCATGTCCCCTGTATCTGGCTAGTCAGGGAAAAAAAGGTCAACTCCAGCCCACCAGCCACCTCCCATCTGCCTCAGGAGGTAGGCTTAGATCTTCTATCGACGTTAAACACTGTGTTGTAGTATTAATTTACGTAAAACCCTTAAAAACCTGGTGCCACCGAAACTTGAGACCTGCTAAGCTCTCTACGTGTGAGGGATGCAAGACCTCGTGCTGCATGAACCCTAAATCTGATTAGCGAAGGAGGTTGGCCCGCTCTGGCCGTAGCTCTGGGACTGGCTGTATTCACCCACCTGGCCGTAGGAGCCCGGCTGGTTGTAGCCACCGGCCGGCCCGTAGCTGTCTTGGTTGTAGCCACCCTGGTTGTAGCTGCTGGACTGCTTCTCCATGGTGTCCGGAGGGTGCCGCTGGCCCGAGGAATGCCAGCCCGTCTCCTTAAACACAAACCAAATGTTGCCTGCCCAGAGGATAAAGTTCAAGAAGCCAAAGACCTGGGTGGGGAGAAGAGGAGATCGTCACCCGGTAGCCGCAGTCTCACGTTACCTACCCTGCATAGTCCTGGGAGAAGTGAAAGCTGCTCCCAGTACATCCTTCTCCTCAAACCTGCTGGAAGATTTTCTCAGAAATTCACCTCCCTTAACTGTAGCTCACAAGGTGTTTGTTTTCTATTTTGTTTCCAAAAAAAGGTTGAGTTTTCAGGCCAAAATAATTTTTTTGTTATTTGAAAACAAACTAGTTTAAAGAAACTGTGGAAAGATAAAACTGAAAGAAACTATTTAAAAAGAGAGAAATTGATTGTTCTGCTGGCCTAAAGTAATTTTCTGTTTGTTGTTTTTCAAACATTCTGAAGACCAATTTTATGTTGTTTTTCTGAGGATTTTTAAAGGAATCTGTGAGGTACAAAACCCTTTCTTCCTAAAGGAGTGCACAGACCCCTTTCCAAAAGCGTTGCAGCGAGCGAGTTCGCAGCAGACAGGCCAGCCAACGCAGCCGGACAGACACCGGGCTCTCCCCCCGTCCCAGCCCCGCACGCTCACCCCGCTGCTGCTCCGCGGCAGGGAGCTGACCTGAGTCACACTCCGCCTTTCCCCGCAGCAAGACCGTCCTTCCAATTAAATCATTTCAGCTAACTGGTTTACACCAGTCGATTTACGTCCATACAATGGTAAAAAAGATGAAAATGCGTTTGCAAGGTAAAGGTGAAAACGGGTAATCAAAAATCACTTACAACCGAAGTGTTGAGGCTTGACATAACCGGGCTGCGAACAGGCAAGCATTTGTTGGACTGCTGTTTGCAGGCGGACATCAGTAACAACACTTCGTCTGGGTCGGTCGCAATCTTGACGTCTGACAGTCCTTTAGCCCAAGCAGATGAGCTCACTAGCCACAAGAATGAGAAGACCACTGTCACAATGAAATCCTAAAAGACAAATTAGTTAGAAGCATTATACTGGTGTGTCCATTGGGAAGAAAAAAAACATTCAAAAACTCCAGAAAACTGAAAGCGTGCGTCAATGGATGGAGAAAACAAGAGCTTGTTGTTTCGTGGAAGCTTGTGATTACCGTCATCACCTACAGAGCTAATTTTCAGAAGCACTTGACGCTCCTAATGGGGCAGAGCCCTTTGGCTGCCATTTGCACCTCCAACCCCAAGGCCAGATTCCCACAAGTGTGTGGCTGGTACCCAGGATGCTGAGCTGCCTTGGAAACCTGCACCTGGCTGATGAATTGGGATCAATTAAAAAATACAGATGCCTGGAAAGGAGCTGGGCCCTCCTGAGGGCTGGCTCTCGCCCCGGGTGCTCCTACAGACAGCTAGGGTGGGTTTCTGATAGGAAGCAATTCCATCCGTGGCAGCATCTCAGGGAGAACCTGAAACTGGCTAATCCTCAGCTACCAGATGAGGAGTTTTCTCACCAGCTACAGGTAAGGCCAAATGTCCCCGCTCTGCACGAGCCGTGCAGCCACTAATTATCACGAGCAAGCAAATAAACAGTGAGACTTGCCAAGCACAGAGACTCCTCAGCTCCCCTCTGTCCCAGTAAAGCATTTGCTCCTAATTCCCATCCACGTGAAAAGAGAGGAGAAGGGGTGGCAGTCCCACCAGGATCCAGCGCCTCCGAGCAGCTCTGCTCTGAACCACTCTGCTCACTTTTCCCTGGAAAGACTCTCAGGAGCACGCACAGGCATAAACTTCTCCTTGTCTTAGCCAGAACAAGTGGCCAAGTGACACTGTTGTTGTGTGGGTTTGGGGGGAAAGGAGGGAGGAGGTGTGATTTTTCAAGCTTTCTTGTGTCTTGCTAGAACAGAAGAGCCTTTCTGCTGTCATGTTTCATCCCATCTGTCAGCCCACAACAGATGGTAGAGGTGCCAAAGTCTAACATACCACTAACTGCATCGCTGCGTCTTGATATCCCACCTCCCATGGGGGCTGCTTCCCCTTCCCCCTTAGAAAGTAAAGGTGTACGTCAAAGGAAGAGAAAACGTTCATTAAGGACACAGCGTTTTGGGTTGCTGTCTAATGAGACAAGTGATCCCTGGGAAAGATCATTCTTCTCTTCTACAAGCACACCTGACATTTGGCGAAGGAGCTCTCCGTGGCACCGCAGGGATGGAGGACGCGAGCTTCTTCCACGACGGAAGATGCGCCAGTCAATAAACCAGCCGCACAAGCGAGCCATGAACAAAGGATTTCTCCGCTCACGCAGATGGGATTAAATTAACTGTGCCTGGATGCTTTCCCAAAGGATACATCCTTCTCTTTTAACAGTGCCACAGTTTGTTTTCTGCAGGCCTGTGTCTGCTGCTGAGCTTTGAGTTCCTCTGACCTCCCTTCATGCTGGCCAAAAGGGCTCTCTTGCCGAGTGTCAAGCCCGGGAGCTGACAACTATCTTAACACCCCAAGAAACTCCGGGTAGGCAGAGGCATATAGCCCAGAGTAATTTTTCTTCTCAGGGAGATTCCAGGAAAATGAATTATTGTATCTTCTATGTCCTAGCATTAACTGCATGAGAAATGGGTTCCTAGAGGCAACAGTTCAATCGCAAACATTTCCTAAAACTTCCAGCTGGTAGAAAGACCAGATATTCACTGAGCTATGGATCATGATGGGATATGGTCTTTATTTGCGATGAGGCTTGACATGTTATCTACCTGGATGCCAAGCCGCCACACAGGTTCTGATTGACGCAACACACAGGGACACAGCAGAGTCTTGGGGAACACATCTTTTAAATGGCAAGCAATTCTCTCTCGATGCCACCACACTATTCAACTTCGCAAGCTACATCAAGCTCTGCAATCAGTGTGTTGGCATAACAATAAAATTAATCAGCAGGTAGAAATTTGAAGCAGAGACAAATTGACCCAAACTAACACAATGTAGGAGCTTAAATTTTGCTAAAAAGAGGGAACTTTTAAAAGCAAGCAAAGTTCTTCAAGCAGGGGACAGCAGCAAGGGTTCAGACCTGCTGTCGAACTTGCAGAACCTGACCCCATGCTGGCGAGGCTTTTGCACAACTCGTGGCACAAATGACTGCAGCCTGCACGAGTCCCTCTCTCTGACTGCTAGAAGGTCGTGTCTTGGGCTACAAAGTACTGCTGGGAACATCCCAGAGCACTGTGCAATGGAGGGGCTGGTCCTAAAGGCGCTTAGTATTCAGCGTTGTTTCTCAGGTCTTGTCTTCTATGTCTCACTTCAGCCTTCTGCTGACTCTCTCTGCTCCCCTGCGCCGGAGCGTCCGCAGAAGGCTAACCCTGCCTGATCCTGCCCTCTCTGCCACCAGATCCCCTGTGTGAGAGCGGATCAGAGCCTCGGGGAAAGGGTCCCTGCTCCTGGGGGGCTGGGATCAGCCCTTTTATGCAGGAAATCCCCAAACCTGTAAAGTCTGGCTGGGTGCAAGAAACACACCGAGCCAAAAGGGGAAAGATTGCAAGGTGGGACTGGGAGAAGAAACCAACCAGCCCGTCCACCAGCCAGAGGACACGACCGCTCCCAGAGACATGTTACAAGACCAACAGCTTGTCAAGAAGACAGGATGGAAAGCCTAACAAAACATGAGGGTTTTTTCAGCAAGTGTCTCACCAAGGCTACGTGGCCGGACTCAGGCTCGTGAAGGATTTGTTCCATCTCCTCTGCGCTGTGTAAAGAGCAAAATATACGACTAGAGCAAACTTGCATCTTCCTATTTATTTTGAATCTGTGCTAACCTTCAGCTTTGGCTGGAACTTGAACTTCTCTTGTTTTCAAGTGGGTTTGGATTTCTGGCTGAACATTTTCACAGCTCTGGGTGGAACAGAGTTGCAGGATAATGACATGCTGAAAATAAAAGTGAATTTTAAGCTAAGCTGTTCTGTGGTTTAATGTCTATCTGGGGAATTTCTCCTTGGTAATTAAAGCCAGAGTGCCTGCATACTAAAACAAATCTTGCATTTGAATGTTTAATATCCCCATAGCATGGGTGATTTTTTTTTTCCTTTGGAACAAAGTAATTTTTGCAGTTGCTCTCTTGAAATGGTGTCTACAGATCTCTTCAGTATGTATTGTTTTACAGTTACGCTACACTCCTAATTGCAAAATCTCTTTCTCAGATCTCAGCTGAGATACTTTGGTCTGCCTACAGGTGCCTTGGGAAGGAGGAAAAATAGGAACACGTAGGAGAAAGCAGAAAACAAGATTTAAAATATGCTGAATATCCAAGGAGGGAGTTTTTAAGAGCCTGAAGTACACGTAACAAAAAAAAATTCTTGCTGCCTTTTTCAAGTTGAAACTTGCTATTACCGAGTTTGCCAAAAATGCCTACTTGGAACAATTTTATATACTATATGTTTTAGAATAGAACTGTGAATGTGCCTTTTCTTTTCATGGTAACACTTCTCCTTGCTATCAAGCTACTGGCTTTTGCAAGATGCCTGTCTTTGGAGGGGGCAGTTGCTTAAGTCTCCCGAGCACGGTTTCAGATTCCCCAGTGTCCAGCACAATCTCACCAGCCAAAAGCATCTGCAGAAGCCGCTCATTCCCTCGGAAAGGGGATGCGCTTTGCCTGCTCTGAGCCGGTCGGTGGCTTCAGCAGCCTCTGACAGAAGCAGCGTCCCCTGCACCCTCCGTGCCCTGCTCTTCCTCCCAACTAACGTGGTCTAAGTTTAGCACGACAGCCCTGGGCTGTTGTGTTTGACAGCACGCAAAACCTCTGCTCTGGCCTGGCCGGAGGGCCCCTGGCATCCCTGCCGCACGCACGCTCCCTCCTCCCCCGCTGAACCGCAGCTGCTGGCCCCGTAACCAGCTTCCACGCAGGGCTTTCAGTGCCTCTCCACACACGTTTCCATCCACCAACGCTCATGCTACAAAACCTTCTCCTTTGACAAAACCTTCTCGTGCATTTACAGCACACAAGGGAGCAACTCCTCAAACACCAAAGCCTACAAACCCTCCCCGCCAGAGCCTGCGTAGCCCGGCGGCACTGCCAACACTTTCAGGCTCAGCCACGCAGGAGCAGAGGGAGATTTCCTTACCCCAGGAGCAGCAAACCGCTCAGAGGATTTGCTTTTACACTCACACTGGACCTAAAAATTCAAGAGCCACCCCAGAGAGAGCCATGGCCTCAGCCCAGGAAAGTGGCCAACAGAGGGCTGCTGCAGGGAGCAAATGCCTTCCTACGTGGCATTTTAGCCCTTTTTTTTGTTTGAACAAGTTCCCACCCCAGATTTTATGCAGGTTGAAGCTTTGAAAGAATTACACACTTCTTGCAATGCCGTATGGCCTTGAGAGCTTGCTTCCGGCAGGGATGTGTGGAACCCCTTGGGAGGCACCAGTGTGTACAGCAAGGTCACTGTAGCTTGTGTTTCAAAAAGGAGATGACAAAAGTGGGTTGAAACAGCCCTTTGAAATGCAAAGAATTATTCTGGTTATTAATGATTTTACTTTTTAACTGCAAAGAATTCAGTCTTTGTTTTTACAGATGGCTCTTTATTCTTTTCCTATCTATTTTCTAGAAAGCAGGACAAAGGGGAGGAAATAAAACATGTTTAATCAAAGACATCTCCACAGAGCAGACTAGGAGTGTACTTAACTCACTTGGTCTGCAACATATGTAAAGAACCAAATGCCTTTCGGCTTAATGCGATTATTCACAGGACTCCAGATGCAAAGGAAGGATCTCATCTTCTTACACGTAAGCATCTTTATGCACTGTAAGAATGAGATTATCAAGTAATCACTATAAAAATGAAATATCTCTTTTCAGGGCTGTCAGTCACTTTGCTAAATAATTTTGTGCTTTTATATTAATTGATTGGAATACCAATAAAGTGATTTACATACATGAATGGATGTGGTTTTTCACGGCCAATCTATAACTTCCCCAAGACAAACCCAAAGGCACACAGAGTTGTCAGAGTGTGGGTTTTAAATCGAGTACATACGGGGTATAGAAACGATGGAAAAACAGGTAAGGAGTCTGAGTGATGGGTACTGATACACATGGACTGTGATTATTCTTTCCTCTATTTTCCCACTCCAGAGACAGATGAAAGCATCTCCCCCCAGATCCTCTGCTTGCAAAGATCTGAAACAGGGCATCAAGACAGAGGTGCTTGGGGTGGCAGCCCCAGAGTGCAGCTCATCTCTGCTCTCCCTGCAAACCAGCAATGCCTCCCCAGGGTACAACACGGTGCTACACAAGTGGAAATCAGCTTAGGTGAAGCTTAGAGATGCAGATATACTGAAAACTGGTGAGATTTTGTACATCGCATTCGTTAAAATCTAAGTCACCCTCTCTAATTCATTTCTTTAGAATGTTTCTGGCTCTTGAGCACTCACCAGTCATTTGAGAAACTGGCTTGCATGTGTTGTAACAGCTGAGGTGAGCCCCCAGCTCCTCGCTGCACATGTGCATCAGGAAGGAGTTTGCAACGAAATTAAAATCACAGCTGGGGTTTGCAGAGCTCAGAAACACATCGCACGTATCTATCAGGTATTGAACCCCTGGTAAGCTGTTCCTTGGTTCCTTTAGGAACTGGGAATCCAAGGTCCTCTCTTAGGTTCACCTGTCCAGTATGAACTGCTCCAAAAGATCTCGCCACAGACGCAAGCGGAGGACGTGTGTGGCGAGGGCTCGCTGCCGACAGCCCCGTGGGAAGGGGCAGCTCCCACCCCCATCACAGATGAATAACACAACCAGGGCCCTGTGCAACCGAAAGGAAGATTTTTATCCCCCAAGCCTGACAGGCAACGTTAGCCACAGACACAGCTCACTGCACAGTGAATAAAACATGCTGGTGCCATCCAAACAGCCACGGAAGGAGTTAACGGCTTCTGCTGCTGGAAATATTTCCTTGCCATGATGTCTCACTTCACACTGAACGTTACAATATTTTTCCACAGTTAAAGTGATGCTTCGCTGAGATCTCAGCACATGCAGTTGGGTTTCTCCGTATTTGTATAAACAAGGTAAACTTGAAACATTTGTGACAAATTTTCTCTGCGAGTTTCTTGTGACTTAGTGGTCATTAAATTCTTTATAATCATATATTCTGCATCCAGTCATGCCACTGTAAGTTGATAATGCATTGATAGTGCTCTGACTGCCTGTGCAAAGGCATTTTTAAAAAGTGTTTCAAAATTTCAATTGAAATGGTTGTTTTTTTGCTCTCTCCACTTCTTCTGTCATACTCATTTTTCAGATCCTGAAAATTTGTCAGGAGGAAAGGCAGCCAGCTCTGAGAGGGTCCCACTTCAAGGCAGATGTCATCCCAGACTGAGCAAGTATCAAGCCAAGAGGAAGTACAAGGCTTAAAATGGGAATGGTCTTAAATATGAGATTGTGATCAGGCACTGCAGCAGAAGCAAGGGCATATAAAACTATCATCTCCTACCTCTTCACCAAGAGGTAAAAAACTGGTAGTCTGGAAACGGTGCCTGACACACGGTGACAAGGAAGGAGCGAGGACTGCCCTGCCACCTGCACCAGCACACGCTGGGTGACTGCTGGCTGGACTCCAGCATGCACAACGCGCTCCAGATTCCAGCAGCACTTTGCTTTGGGAGGAACAATCTCAGGGATGAGACATACTCACACATGCGATCTGATACGCTTGTGATCTTCCTGGGTAACGTCAGCTCAGTGTAGCATCTGCCTGGAGCTGGAGGATGCATCGCCTGCCTCCTTTGTACAAGTGTTACACCCCTTGGGTGAGCCCTGCGGCTGTGGGAAGCTGGTTTTCACTTCGCATTTCCCTTGACCCTTGAATTCCTCCTGCCTACAGCTGCTTGCTTGTTCTCTGCCCGGGGCTCTGAGTTTTCCCTACATCCCCACAGTACAGCAGGGCTCACATCCTGTCCCAATCAGGCTGTGGTGCTGCAATCATTGCACTGGGCAGAGACCAGCAAGGACATCGTCCATGTGAAAAAGGGGCTTTTTTCTAAAAATACCCAACACAACGGAGCTGGCAGTGCAGAGGAGGTACTGGAGCATGTGGCTTGGGCAGGCATAAGCTGAGCATAACCCTAAGCCACTTCCCAGCACCACTCACCAGCAGGAGCTGCTTTTGCTGTAGGATACACAGAAACATCTTTATATTCAGAACAAATAAAGTCATTTAGGCTTCGTTTAAAGACTCGGAAATTGCAGACAGCGACTTTGGTAACAGACACCCGTTAAATTTAACCTGTAGATTCAATTACAATCCATTACACAGAATAAATTAAATCCATGCCATGTTAATGCTGCAGCGGATTGCACCGTGCATCCTATGACAAACACAACTGCAGCAGCTGCGTCAGGAAAATTCTGGACAGCAGCAAACAACCACATCACAATCTGACATATTTGCATCATTTTTTCTCTTTCCTGTTTCTATTGCTACACAGGATAATGTGGTTGGTCAGAAGAAAGAATTATTTTTCGCAAGAAAATAAAAAAATGGCAGACTTCTACAACTAATCCTTTGATGAGACAGTTTGAAATGAGAAATTACTTGATATCAACTGAATCAAGCAGAAGAAAGGCACTTTATTTATTTGCTGTTTCTGTAGGGACCCCTTTATCTTGCCTGTTCTGCCTCTCCTCTGTGAAGATTTCCCCTCCTTTCCTCGCCATTTTCAAGGGAGAGAGGAAAGGTCCCAACAACCCTGAAATGGAGAGAATTCATTTGCTTTGATGTGGAAGGAGAATTTTTCCTTCTGTATCAATTCATCAGTTTTGAAATACACAAATTTAAATAAAACAACTCACATCTTATTTAATGGTACCCTGGCTTGTATCAGGACTAGTGTGCCCAGCAGGAGTGGGAGGTAATCGTGCCCCTGTACTCGGCACTGGTGAGGCTGCACCTCGAGTACTGTGCTCAGTTTTGGGCCCCTCACTACAAGAAGCACACAGTCCTGTCCAAAGAAGGGCAACGAGACTGGTGAGGGGTCTGGAGAACAAGTCTTACGAGCAGCGGCTGAAGGAACTGGGGCTGTTTAGTCTGGAGAAGAGGAGGCTGAGGGGAGACCTCATCGCTCTCTACAACTACCTGAAAGGAGGTTGTAGTGAGGTGAGTGTTAGTCTCTTCTACCAGGTAACCAGTGATAGGAAGAGAGGCAATGGCCTCAAGTTGCATCAGGGGAGGTTTAAGTTAGATATTAGGAAAGATTTCGTTACTGAAAGAGTGGTCAGGCATTGGAACAGGCTCCCCAAGGAGGTGGTCGAGTCCCCATCCCTGGAGGTGTTTAAACAACATGTAGATGTGGCACTTCGGGATATGGTTTAGTTGGAATGGTGGTGTTGGGTGGATGGTTGGACTCGATCTTAGAGGTCTTTTCCAACCTATGATCTCCTTGCAGCAGGAAAATCCTTCCTTCAAAATCCCGTGATGCTAAGATTACCTTCCTACAGTTTAATCTTTTGCTCACTGTTACTGTAGCTATTTCCTTTAACAGGTACTGCCTTTCTGCATTGGTGATTTATTTTACTTTCTATTATATTTTTCTGATTCTCTTTATTGGTGGTGTTTAGCTATTTAAAGCACAAGTCTCGGCCAAATATCTGGTTTCTATCAGTCACAAACTTCAGATTTTTCTGAAATCCAGAACTAACTCTTCCCTTACTTCAGTCCTCACTAAATTCCCGACGCCTTCCCTTTGAATTGCTCTTCACACCAAGACTTCAGAGAAATATCTCCTCTACCTTAATGCAACCTTATCCCTGCCATGATGGAGAATAGGGCTGCCCATGGAAGGGAGAGCACGAGGCAACCCTACAGCCCGCAGCTGCAGAGACCTGACACAGCTCCAGCACACCAGAGGATCAGCACGCAGCTGCCTAGTCAGACCGAGGGGTGTATCCCGGGGTGTGAGGCACTAACATGCAATGGGCACTGAGAACAAAATAGGTCTTGCTGGCTTCACAGTCTTGATTTATAAGAAAACAAATGCACAGCAGCACTTGCTTTTTAGCACAAGCCTTCAGGAATCAGCAAAAAGAAGAATAAAGGCACAAACAGCTTGATAGGTGGATAGAATGATAACTGGAAGATGAGGAGCCTCACAAACCAGCGGAGACATAAATGTGCTGGGAGCTCAGGGTAATACTGGAAAACCAGCCACATAATTCTCCAAAGCAAAATAATTCTCCAAAGCAAAATAACTTGGCTGAACCCAGCAGTAATTAGAAACAAGCAATCTCCCCGGCTAGGCTTTAGTCAGGGGCATGGTTTTATTTGTCTGCTAAGATGATGCCTAAGACCTCCACTTCCCTTTTTTCCCCCCCGACGAAGCTCTGCTGTCACAGATGCATGGCTTGGATCCCAATCCTGCAACCACCCAGCTACATGTTCATTATTCGCGTGAACATCTTCACCGCAGGCAGTGGGAGAGAAGTGGGGAATCCCACAAGCACATACAAGACCAGGACTAAATTCCACCCACATATAGTCTCTGCTACCCCTGATGTTGAAAGTTTAAATCACCACTATGATAAAATGAACAGGTGAATGCAGAGATGCTTTGGGCATTAGGCCACTTGGATCGCCCAGACCACGCCACAGCCTCAACCACCAAAAATGCATGAAAACACTTGAAAATGCTGCAAATGCACACTTACAATTAGAGGCCCTCTGTTGTTTTCACGGTACTTGTTCTGGAAGAAGATATAAACCACGGTGGCTGCCAGCGAGTAGAGGAAGGCAAAGACTGCGATGGTGACGAAGAACTCTGCCGAAGAGGAGAAGTCCCCTATCAAGGAGAGCTTTTCTCGGCGCTTGCCTTCACAAGTGGGAGCATCAAAATTCACTTGATGCAACCTGGAAAACATCCCAAAGAGCAGCAGGTGAAGCACAGAAAAAGGAAACTGTTACCTGAATAAAGACACAAATACATTTGCTCTGTCTCCTTATCTCATTCCTGGTGCCCATTGATCCCCTGCTTCAATAACCGGCCCTCTAGGCAGTCTTGTGAGCTCTTCCGAGCTGATCATAGATGTGTGATTATTTCCACGTGAGACTCCAGGTGAGACTGAGGACCTGAACACTCCTGTCGATCAATCTCAAAGAAAAATTGACGTTCCAATGGTTTGGTACAGCCTGCACCCCCGCCCCAGCGTTTTGTGATGGCAACAACTGAAAATGGATAACATGAGAAACAATTTCATTCTCGAATTCTTACAATCAAGGGGGTCTTATCCTCTATGCTAAGGCCATAGGATACCCATATTGGGAAGTTCACAACTTCCTTCTGTAACATAACCTCGTGCACAGCTACCTGTGGCTGTTAGCCCACAGGGCTCTGAGCCATATAGTGCCTCTACATAAAAAGCTTTCTAGCTGCAGAAATACACCACTTGGGTCAAAGAAACAGTCCACATGCCCTGGTTTAAGCAATCAAAGCCCTAATCTTGTACTCACACACCATTTGCAATCAGCAACAGAGCTAACAGATTTGTGGTTCCGTCTGACAGCTCCTGACAAGCTCTTCTTTGCTCTCATAATATTTTTAATTTCCGATTCAGAAAGAGAAAGGGAATCCTTGGAGGGGGTGCTTTGGCTGGTCCTGTCGCATGGCCCAGATTAACATCAGTGGGGACATGGGGCCTGATGAGGGACCACGCTCTTCTGCTCTGCACAGGGAGAGCAGAGGGGATGAAGCCAGCAGCAATTTAAGAAGTTATGATCTCGTGCAGAGAAAGGATGAGGCCCTCTGGGAGACATTCCTCTGCTCAAGGGCAATTAATGCATGCAACAGCGAGCCAACGGCAGCAGCAGCCATGAATATACGACTAAATAAAAAGTTAGGTCCCCAGAGGAAAACAAAGTACCCACAGCAGAAATCACAGAAGACGGATTAATGGACGCTGGAGGATTGCATGACTTTTTGCTTTTGCTGGTCCAAACTAAATGTACCCAAACGTGTAGGTAGAACCTTTTCATCAGCGGTTGATGCATAACACCGGTTATTTGCCTCAGGCATTTTCTTCCCTGAGCTTCTGTCTCTATAGTAGTGGTGGGATGAAAACAAGAAATGTGTCTGCCTAGATTGCAGAGATGAGCAGCGGCTGAGTCGCCTTTCCTACGCAAACACAGCGAAGTCTGATGAAAACTGAATACATGAGAGAGACTCTAATGCTGATGATCAGACAGTTTCCTGACTTGGTTTCAAAGCTTCCTGGCATGAGCGCACATACACATTTCATCAGGTCTTATTGTTCTTTCTTAAAGGAGGGGGGAAGGGAAAGGAAGATTTCCTAGTCCCGGTCATGCCATTTCTGCAGCCTGGAGAGAAAGTGGCTCTGTTTCATCCATTGCTAGGATTATGGAAAGATTTGAAATGCTTGATTTGCATGGTCAGAAGAGAAAGCTTTCTCCACTTTCCTCACACACAGCTGCTGGGGTGCTGTATTGACACAGAATGAAACTGGAAACTTGGCTCAAAACCCCTTGGAAATAGTGGCAGCCTCCTTGGAGTTTTGGATCAGGGAGAAACTTGACCCCATCGCTCCTTCCCCAGGAGAATGCAATGCTGTTCAGCCAGAGGCTATGCCTACAGTCCTCCTTGGGTCCTATCTTGAGGGCTTGAGGCTGAGTTCAAGCCAGGTTTCACCTTCCACCCAGCCCATGGGGATGCAGCCCGGGGCAGGGAGGATGCCTGCGATGGTGTGCAGACCCAGAGCTGGGGACCACCCTATGCTCCCATCCACTGGCAGACCCAGGGTCCCCCGATCCACCCAGACTTTGTAACTCAACACAAAGTCGTTCAAGGTTGGGGGGTTTATTTATCTATTTTTCCCCCCCGCTCTCAAACCACCAAATGCTTAAGTAGCATTTTCTGGTTCTTAAATAATTAACAATGTTTGCTGTGTTTGAACAGCCACACTCAGTTACCACAGCTGCTTTTTAAGGGCCCCGCTGCGGGGTGTGGTGTTTGCTTTTCCAGCTGGGCACAGCGAGAAGGCTCCAGCCCCTCACACGAAAGCCAGGCTTCGCTGTGATGGTGGGAGCTCTGTGGTTTTACATTACCACCTCACACTGCAAACAGGCTTTAGAGAATTGCTCTGGCCCTCACATTGCTTTCACAGGCACTGCGGAACTGAGCTGAGCTACATTAAATACAATCTGATTGCTCTGGGGGAAAAAAAGAAGAACAAGGCAATTCTCTATGCATTTTATCATGTAAAACACGTCTTTAGGATGCTTGGGGTTTTTTTTCCACCCCTGGAGTCCTGAAATAGCACACCAGGCAATGCGTGGTGTTGCAAGCAGCAGTTCAATCTCCTGCGCATACCGAAGATGAAATAACTTAAGGAATGCTTCTATCAAGATTTAGACCGGGAGTTGCTGGCCACCCCCTGCACCTCTGACCGGTCTCAGTCACCACAGCCCCATCCAGTCTAATTACCAACTACCCACCAGCCTTTCTGAAACATGGTAAAGTAACTGAGATCGCTTTCCTTTTCTATTCCCTGTTTTCCTGACTGCACCTTAGTTCTGAATCATGATAAACCAGAAAAAAAATGTTCACATAATACATCAACATCTCATTCGTATCTTCCCAGCAGTGCTTTTGTGGCCAAGCATCTATCAGGGATACCAGCTGACAGACGCCTTCTTCCATCGAGTTATTTTTATTCACTCGCTTTTCTTTTTAGATTTCCCTAGCCTCTAACAGGATGTGCAGTAATTGGTACCTCTTGTGGCCACCTCTCCTCTGCCCAAACAACCAAGATCTCAGTTGTGGAAAGGGCCCCAAAATAGACCATGACTCAGACCTGGGAAGAGGAGACGTGGCAGAGAAGAGAGGTGAGGGAGCCAAGCCCTGGGGTGGTTAGGGTGGATGCTGACTTTGCAGGACGTGTTTGAAAAGTTTCTTTAAAGCAGGGGAGGATCAGTGGCAGAAAATCCAGTTTTACTAATCAAAACCTCTTTGATCTGGAACGGCATCTCGGAGAGAAAGCTCTGATTTTTGCACCGATGTTGCTGAGTCAGCCTTTCTGGGGGCTTGGTGATGACGCACAAGAAATTAATTGCCTCTACCTCCACCTCCCACTTTTGATAGAATCCTACCTCTGAGGTATTCTTCTTTCATCTTCTCTTATCTCTCATTCTTTACAGCCCACCCCTTCCTTCAAGCCATCCATGGCCGGTGCATTCCTTCTGCTGCTTTCCTATCTCCAGCACCACCCCTGCATTTCACCTTTGCCTCTCCATTTCCTAAACAAAATCAGGAGCCGTGAGAGTGACCCTTTTCAATCACGCCCTTTGCACTTTGTTAACATCTGAGCAATACTGCTGAGCTGCATTAGCAGAAGTGATTTTCACTGATCGACAGAAAATGCAAATAAGGAACACTTCCATCATAGATTTATCTAATTAGGGAAAAAAGTAATGAAAAAACCTTTCCCTACTAAGTTCCTCCAAAGATGGCCTGGACAGCGCTTTTTGCCTTGTCTTGCACTGAGTATTTTTAATTCAGAAATAAAGCTGAAGACTCAGGAAGGTGACCAGGCGCCCCACACTCAGTAGAGCAGCGCTGAGGTCAGCCTGGCCACCCATCACTGCTAACACCGTCCCCTTCGCCTGCTGGGTCTGTTTGTTAACAGCAGCCACCATTGCCAAGCCATCCAGGGCTGAATTCCCTCAAATTCACTTGAATCTGCAGCAAGTCCACCAAAGGCAGTCAAGTTTCACTGATGAAGTCACAGTAATTAAGGGCTTCTGAGGTTTCTTCTACCATTTGGCAAACTTTCCGTTGCCGTGGGAAATATGATGACAAGACAGCTGTATTGTCTAGTTTGACAAGATCAAAAGAGGGCAGGAATGTTTTACAGTGAAAAAAAGGATTTTTACATTGTGCCACAATAGCGAAGAGCAGTTACGTTTTCAGACACTAATTACCCCTGCTATGAAAACAATACATGAAGCCAGACACCCTGAACAAAGCTACAGCTGTTACATGCGCGTGGAGGAGCAGAAGCTGTGCTCCCACCATGTAAATGTGAAGTTGCTTTTCTTCCCTGAACTTCCTTACTACAATATTCAAGCCACAATTTGCTTTTAATTATAGCCCCTCTTGTTTTCAAGCAGCCCAGTCCACCTGCTGATCCTTCAGCACAAAAATGGTCAGGACCAACTGCCTCAACGACCCATCTCCCATGTCCCACTCTACCAGCAGACACAGAAGAGCCCAAACAGGAGAGTGTGCACCAAGTGATTTAATCTCGTCTGACTCACAAAACCTCCCCCTTTAGCAATGCACACAGGGCTTAGACTCAAACCAACAGAACATGTAATTAACAGCAAGTATGTGCTCAAGTCTTATTGATGAACCGGCACAGATTTCCTCTCCTGGGCTTTGATCAGTGCCTGGATTAATAAATAACATATAAAGTTCTGTCTCCAAAAATTCTCAATGGGGTTAGTGTTTCTCCATCCCTTTACTAGGACGTGGGGAAAAACAGGGGAAAAAAGTGCTCTGTTTTGGCAGGTTGTCCTATTTTCTGAAAATAGCATCTTGTAATCCACCCCCTAACCCGTCTACAACATGCTTGAACAAAATCTGCAACACCCACGCATGTGCTTGCAAAAATGCAGAGATCCATTACCCTTTCATAGGGCTTTATTTCCCCCTCACTTGTTTCTGGTAGTCAAACTGTCAATTGTATTCACCGTATGCAAAGCAATGAGAGAAATACACTACCAGAAATTAGTTACTGCAGGTAGTGCTCATGGAGGAATTTGTTGTGAAATGTTTATCTTGGCTGATGATCTCCAAAATGAAGGAAAAATGAAATTTCAAAATACGACAGTGAAATGCTGAAGTGCACAGGGCTCCTTAGCGAGTCAACCGCCCTGGCAAGGCACAACAACATGACAGGGGTTTTTGCCTTTCTTTCTCTGGGATACAAAGTAAAGGCATTTCTTTCAGTTGGCCCTGGAAACACTGCAGCCCCGTTGTTTCAGCAGACTGTGCTGATGTGCTTTCACACCGGTGCCTCCAGCCAGCCAGTCCCTGGGCAAATGCCCCTGCTCGAGGTGCCGAATATGGATTTTCTGTAGGTTTAGTGGAAGAACACTAATAAATGAGAGCCTTTCCTCTCACAGCAGCATGCATCATTCCCATAAGACTTCCCTAGGGATATTATCCACATGAAGAAAAATACTTTAAAAGTGACCTTTAATACTCAAGTGAAAGTATAAACCCGCCTGAGAAGGAAAGGTCTTTTCTTTAATGAAATTGAGGTCCATTGACTCTTCCAACACTCTTCAGAGCCTGTTCTCAGCGAGAAAGCAATGCACACAGTGCTCCTCACTGCAAAGAACGTTGTCCCCAGGGCTGGGCATTCCTGCATGTTTGGTGCTGAATCCTGGCTATGTGAAATGCTGCCCACACAGCAAGGAACAGGCTTCCTTCCAGCCTTCGGGAGAGTGGATGGAGCTGAGCTCTGCAGCTTTCTCCTCCTCCCCCAGCTCTGCTCTCCAAGGACAGACTCCTGAGGGGGAAACCCTGCAGCAAAGGAGCCACGCTACAAGCTCTCATGCACACCGTGAGTTCTTGCAGAGGGAGACACTGCTAAGCACTTGCCCTAGTCCGTAATATTTGCTAATTATGACCATTATCCAGTAATTCCCATAGGACCTGAATCTTTGCACCCAGGCACCCTGGAGCTGTTGAAGCCAGTCTCTTTTTGAGGCAGCCAGCCTGTTAATACCACATTTAAACTGCTGGAAGTCATTAATGCTGAAGTTCTCTCTGGCTCTTCAAAGTCCAATAGCTGAAACGTTAGCAGAGCTGTGGACAGCTGTGGGGATGCGATGGGCCCAGCCCAGCAGCAGGACAGCCGGTACCATGGAGGTGACTGCTCCCTGGCCCTTCTGCACCTGTGATGTTCTGGCAAAACCAGAGTTTCCCACCCCTTTTCTAACAGCAGCAAGACTATTTCTCACCCCAAGCCTGCTCTCTAACAGCTCTTTTCCCGAGTTGAAGAAATCACCATTTACTCAAGCATTTCCATTCCCCACCTTTCCCACACGATGCACATCGCAGCCCTGCCTGCATAAGCCACAGCCGTTCAAAACTGTGAGGACATTTCCTGTCCCAGCAATTTTCCATACCTCACTCTATCAGCCCGCAAAAAGTAACATCCTCTCCAGACTCCCCAGCACCCAAAAGTGCCTTTGGTACCCTCCTCTTCTTGGTCTCCTCCCCTTACAGCGCAGCAGCACATTAGCTTCTACTGCTTACCTATCCCTACAAAATCAGTTCATTTTTCTCTGGAGACAGAAAACAAAAATAAAATTCTCCAACTGATTCATCAATCCAAGCTTGGTCTTTTGTTTCCTTGCTTTCTAGAGGAAGAAAGAATACAGTTTGCTGATCAAAGAGTATTTCAAAGTACTTCACTTTGAACTTCTGTCTTCTCATGAAACCTCTCAATTTCTTCCAAACAATATCTCAAAGCCCGTTGCTCTCTAGAATTATTCAACGCTTCCAGTAGTCTCACACAAGTACACACTCCATCTTGCAAACTTTCATTCCTAACTCCTGTCCCAGACATTTGAACATCCTAAAGGTCTCCCCTTTGTCACAGCTACCTTCAGTGGCTTGTACCTGTCCAAACACATGTCCAGAGCAGCATCACCAAAAAAACCCAGGAAAAAGCCTGGAGAAGAGATGGCTGCGGGGAGACCTGATTGCAGCCTTTCAGTACTTAAAGGGAGCCTATAGGAAAGATGGGGACAATCTTTTTAGTAGAGACAGCAGTGACAGGACGAGGGGTAATGGTTTTAAACTAAAACAGGGTAG
>Ga0065711_1032172_pt1 | contig 27860 bp, 15 predicted proteins | sample Hoacrofraction12_FD_59098 | JGI IMG/M metagenome (GOLD analysis project Ga0065711, IMG submission 59098) | Hoatzin crop microbial communities from Cojedes, Venezuela - Epithelial fraction 12 v2 (version 2) | ecosystem: Host-associated > Birds > Digestive system > Esophagus > Crop | place...
CCCGTAACATCCTCCTAGGGAAGCTCAGGAAGTGTGGGCTGGATGAGTGGTCGGTGAGGTGGATTGAGAACTGGCTGAATGGCAGAACTCAGAGGGTTGTCATCAGCAGCGCTGAGTCTGGTTGGAGGCCGGTAACTAGTGGTGTCCCCCAAGGGTCAATACTGGGCCCTGTCTTGTTCAACTTCTTCATCAATGACCTGGATGAAGAGTTAGAATGTACCCTCAGCAAGTTTGCTGATGACACAAAACTGGGAGGAGTGGCAGATACACCAACAGGCTGTGCTGCCATTCAGCGTGACCTGGACAGGCTGGAAAGTTTGGCGCACAGAAACCTGATGAAGTTCAACAAGGGCAAGTGCAGGGTCCTGCACCTGGGGAGGAACAACACCATGCACCAGTGCAGGTTCAGGGAGGACCTGCTGGAGAGCAGCTCTGTGGAGAGGGACCTGGGTGTGCTGGTGGACGACAGGTTAACCATGAGCCAGCAGTGTGCCCTGGCTGCCAAGAAAGCCAATGTGATCCTGGGATGCATTAGGAGGAGTGTGGCCAGCAGGTCAAGGGAGGTTCTCCTTCCCCTCTACACTGCCCTAGTGAGGCCCCATCTGGAGTACTGTGTCCAGTTCTGGGCTCCCCAGTTCAAGAAAGATTAAGAGCTACTGGAGAGAGTCCAGCGGAGGGCTACAAAGATGAAGAGGGGCCTGAGGCATCTCTCCTAAAAGGAAAGGCTGAGGGAGCTGGGCTTTTTTAGCCTGAAGAAGAGATGGCTGAGAGGAGACCTTATAAATGCTTCCAAATATCTGAAGGGTGGGTATCAGGAGGATGCAGCCAGACTCTTTTCAGTGGTGCCCAGTGACAGGACAAGGGACAATGGGCACAAACTGAAGCATAGGAAGTTCCGTCTGAACATGAGAAAGAATTTCTTCACTATAAGGGTGATGGAGCATTGGAACAGGCTGCCCAGGGAGGTTGTGGAGTCTCCTTCTCTGGAGATATTCAAGACCTGCCTGGATGAGGTCCTGGGTAGCCTGCTTTAGGTGACCCTGCTTTGGCAGGATGGTTGGACTAGATGACCCACAGAGGTCCCTTCTAACCCCTACCATTCTGTGATTCTGTGATTCTGTGATCTTGAGTCGTTCTGTTCTCAGCTTAGTCCAGCTGAATCCAGATTTATTGACACTGAGGACTTATAAATCTTTCTTCTTCATGCTTGCTGTTCCCCAAACATTGAGCTCAACAGACTTCTATGGAAGACCATTCTGTTTATGACCTGTCTTGGAGAAAGAGCATGCCATGTAAGTGATGCACAGACAAATATTTAAACATATCCCTCTGATTTGATAACTTTTAGGGTGGTTCTTAACTAAACTAATAATAACTCCTGTGATAAACACACAAGTGAAAAACTAATAGCTGCACAAGTTGCATCTGGAAAGCAGAAGCCTTAAAGTCGTGCAGACCCTGACTTTATCCCTGTAAGTGTTTTATCGAGTATTTGAGGGTTTTTCTTTACTTTCTTTTAAACTGTTGAAATAGCACCTTTACTTGGGGGCTTGGAGCTTGGTTAGGTAGATATTATAAAGGGCTTTTTAAAGGTTATTACAACTACCAGGCTTTATTTTACCTTTACCTTTCAGCTTCATTACCAGCTCCAGTTTACTAGTAAGCCTTTTGCACAAACCTCACAACATGTTGCTGTTATTGCCACATCTTCACTGTCACCTTAAGAGACCCACATGTTTATCCAGTGTATTACACCACAAACTGTGGAAAGGAGTCTTTATTTCTTGTGTTTGTATAATGCCAAGCAAAATATTACTCAGTCGGCTTCTCTGTGGAATGCTCTATAAGTATTAAGCACCAATGTTATCATCATTGTGGTTGTTATGTTCGTTACTATTATTGCTGTTACTATCATTACGTAATGACATAGTTAGCATCAGTAACCCATTACATATATGTCTTGAATTTATGTTATAGTGTGATATAGCATCTTGAACTTACATTATACATATCCTGAGTATTCTACTTGCATTGTGTTTAAAACTGCATTTAAAATATACCTCGGCTATATCAAAACAAATCAGTATACATTGTCAAAAAAAGCGCCCATATGCCACATTCATGCATCTATATGTAAATCTATTAATTATGCATTAATTCTCTGGCTATTGTTGACTTTCTGGGCCCACATTTGCATACTTCCATCAAGCTGATTGATCCCATTCGGAAGCGGAAAGAGTGGGCTCCTCCACTGATGGAAGGGAGCTGAGAGCTGAGGGTGGCACCAGGCTGGCAGGGCAGTGCCCTCACCATCATTGACACAGTCCCACTGTGCTCAAACCAGGAGAGCAGAGCAGATCCAGAGAGGGTAATCAGGGTCATCTGAAAGCCCAGGCACCCCTCAGATGAATTTGCAGTGGCCAGTTGCATCTGAGAAGAAGGCAGCAAGAGAAGCCATCAGGGTCAGTTTGGGGACAGGAGGGCTGGAACCAGGCACAGGTGCATCTGCAGAGTGGCTCAGGTGGGGAGCTGGGGCAGGGGTTGAGCTGGGCTCTTGAGCCAAAGGGCTGAGGGTGCCTGGGTGAGCCCCAGATAAGGTGCCTCACAGCCCCTCTTTGCAGGGCTCTCTGTCCCGTGATTGCACTGTCCCAGCACTCACCTCCAGCAGTCCCACCTGAACCCGCAGGAAGAAGGTGGGACAACCTGAAGAGTTTCTTGGTGCACTTGGGGACATGTCATATACATGGTGGTCTGTTTTGGGACTACTTTGATTTATCCTATATGTGCTCTGCCTTGAAAGTTAGTTACTACTGAAAAAGATAATTAATTCCCAATTAACGCCAAGAAAAAAAAAGTTCCTTGAAGTATTTGGAGGAAGAGTAATAAAATAAGTAATTACTCCAAATATTGAGGTAGTGGTGGGTCACTGCAGCAACTGGAGGCCATAATGTCACACATCAACATAAATGCAAGGCTCATAATACTGTTTGACTTACTGTTTGTTTTGTTTCTTAACCTTTACCAAACAACAAGCCTCTAGAAGAGACTATTCCCAAGCGTGGTGTATTCACTGAGTTTTCTGGCTTCTCTCACTTCATGACTCTCCCAGTATCCATCATTATCCTCTCCAGCTTCACAGCTCTGATCCCACTGTACCTGGCAATGTCACGTGCTTTTAACAGTGCTCCCGTCTTCTCTTTAACCATCCCCCAAACCCATAATAACAATCTAAACCACTCCATGTTGAATTTGATTTCTATCTTGCTCTTCCCTTGCTCTTGCCTCTTCCTGCCTGACTAAGTGATCAGAAGGATCAGAGGAGAAATCCTAGTTTTCACAGTGCTTGGCATATTTCTACATGTGTTTGGGAGACGCAGTTCTGAGCTAGGTCATAAAGTTCATCCTGGTCTGGTTGCAGTTATGTTATCAGCTGCCTTAGGAAACCTTTCTTTACAGGGTAAAGTGGAAAGGAGAAAATTATGCAAATGTAGGGAAGAGCTGGTGCACTCCTAAACATGTGAAAGAGCCCAGATGCACAAACTTTTGGACCTGTAGTTATAGCAGCTCGGCAGATTTAGGTGCTTTTAAGATTTAGTGTGAATGAGGACTGGGTGAATTGCATTGTCCTCAGAAACTTGTGTTCACTGATGATACCACCTTTATAAATACTAAAGGTGAGTGAACTTAGGTGTATATATTTTCACTGAAAATAAGAACATGTGTATACGTGTCAGTAAGCAAATGTTGGCTCCGAACTCTTGACTTTAGCGACAGATTCTCAGTCTGCCTGTTGATTAAAAGAAGAAATTATGAGACGCAACAGGGACGAGGAAATCGCAGCTGCTATTTCTGATGTTACTTTTAGTCACCTCTCGTAAGTATTGCAGCATTTTGGCATCACGTACAATTTATACTGTTGTCTCTTGTATACTTTCCAAGTTCTTAGGGACTTGGGCCTTCATAAACTGACTTTTTAATGTCATCACATGAGACGCTGAGAACTGTATATTTATAGTGTTTTAGGAGTAAGGCTGAGTAGAGATTTGTAGTGTAATATTCTGTCTTGGACCTGTACTGGAATCTTTCTGTGAGCTGTCTTATGATGGTGGGAAACAGATAAATGACTAGAGGAGGAGTGAACAAATTCTGTTTATTATCACTCATCTGAACTGAACTCAGTAACATTACAAATGTGCTGTTAAGTTGAATTACACACTACTCTCAATTTAAACTGTTTCTTGTGCAGTGTGTATGTAAAGGTTAAAGGTTTCTACTTCAAGAAACCTACAAAACACCTTCATGGTATGAACTTCTCTCAGATCACAAAGACTCTTTTTCCAGGGTTCTTTGGTAACTCTTTACTTGAAGGATGTAACATTTTTTAGTTCAAATAATTTTTTTTTGTCTCATATTTCAACTTAGTATTACTTATTTTTTACTATTTATTGTACAGGAAGTAGCCTTGATGAGAATTCCAGAAACTTAAAGTTCTTAAACAGATTTATTGATTTTCAGGTTTTAATTCTCTAGAAACTATAGCTCTTGGATAGCAAATACAGGATTAATACATTAGATGCCAAAAAAGTGTAATTTAAAAAGTAACAGTAGAAACAGCTGTAGTTTTCCAGATACACTATAAAAATATCAGATAACTTTTGGATAAAGCTAAAAGCTTCTTCTACTAATTAAATCTAAATGTAGAACCATTAAGAAAATGAAAAAGACTTCTGTAATGAGCTTAAGTTTCAGAAGACTTTAAAGCATTTAAAAACTAAAACAAAATGCATGATATTACTTAGAAACTACTCACCACAACTGCCTTAATGTTTTTGTTTATATGAGAAAGTTAGATTTTCTTCTGAGGAAGCTAAAAATTCCTGTATGGTAATGTCATATACATAATCCTTTTTAAAGTAAGAATATTTACGATTTAGACACTCAACATATATCCAGGATTTACTCCCAGTTTAAGTGCCCTTCTAAAGCTGGATCTTAACATGCTAAAGCCCCTTTGATTTCTTACAGCCTTGGCATTTCTTCTGCATCTGTTGATATCATCAGCCTGTAACACTTGGAAGAAGGAAGCTCCGTTTCCTAGTCCAGGGAAGAGTGATTACGAATTCAATATGCCAGCAGAGAAATTCAAACAGAGGTCAAGTATCCTGTATCCTATTAGTGTGTGGGATTGCTAGAAGTCATCCAGTTTTTCTTTTTCAGTCATCTCAGTTCAACTTCAGGAGAACTTTCAGACACATCTGGTTTTAGGTTTAAATTTAAAACAAAAAGACAACTTCCCCAAACCAGTGTTTTTATGAATCACACACAGTAACGTCCAGCTTTGAGGGAAATCAAGTTACCAAAATTCTGTCCGTACTGAAACGAGCTGCAAATCTCCAGTTCTCTTCAGAGGAGTGAAAGTTTTACCAGATTAATCCAGTTCCTGGGTTGGAACAGGAGGAAAGAGCATTCCAACCTGGCAATCACTGAGAAAGTATTCTTTCAGTCCCATTGAAATCAGTGGCAAAATTAATTGATCATAGTGGAAACCAAGGTATCATCTTTTCTCTCTATAATAGCCTCTGTTTTTAAGAAAGAATTTATACTGAGGTGTGGGAGAAACTGAGAATTGGAAATCATCTGTATAGTCACGAGGTCAAATTCCCAAGGAGTTGAATGCTGTCACGTTCATTTCTGACAAGGGCTAGCCTGTCTCTTTGTATAGCCAGTCCTCTAACATATTAACATAACTAACCAAACAGTTGGTCGTAATGTTTAGATTCAGAATGCAAAACAGTATAAATAATTAGAAATTTAGGCTAATCAATCTACTTTTTTTTTTTCCTGAATAAGTTGTGTAGTCTACAGACTTACTAAAGAGTTGGACTATATTGTTTAAAATTATGTTGTCTGTAGGTTTCCTAGTATGAAACACAACAACAACTTTCTGTTTCTATTTAAAGCATCAATAACATTCTTTGCACAAACTAAACCCATCACATTAGGTATAGGTCTCTCTCAGTTGATCACTACTGAAAAAGACATTTTCTAGAGAGATTTTAATGCTGAAGGAGGTGATACTAAATTTGTTTCAACGGCAATATTCCTTTCTAAGATTTTTAGTTACTCCTGTCATTGAAATTTTGAAGATGAAAATAAAGTGAAGACTGAGTGAAATTCATTGCGGGTTTTGTTCCTACTGTGTGCTGCATTTTACTGCCAATAACAATGAGATTCTAATAAACTAGACATGAGCTGATTGAAACAAAAATACAGGACAGGAGAAGCAAGGGAACAATTAAGGCAAGAAACAGGTGACATCTCCTGACAAACAGATTGGTGATTGGTCTTCTAATTGTGCTTTGGCAGATAGATAAAGATGAAAAATGGCATTATCCCAACACAAATGCACACACAATGAGAAAGAATTCCAGGAACTGAACATGAAAATGGTAAAGCACTTCTGAAGATCTCCGAAGTCCTTTCAAATCAGTAAAAGTGTCCTGATTGAGTTTAACGGTATTGTTCAGGTTATGATTGAAGCCCCCACCCCAAATGAACATTGTATGCTTAGCTGGAAAAAGCCATTATTGATAGGCTTTGCTTGACATCTATGTTTCATATGACTATTCTTACAGTGTTTGATAGCTAATAGAGTGTATTTTAACCTGGAAAGAGGCCAGGAAAATTTCAGAGAGGTAAACTTCCATCAGTGAACAATGTCTATTACGTGGTCTGTACCATGGCAATGACTGATTCCCAGGTGAATCACCTTGAAATGTGCCTTTCAAATCTCTTTGCCTGACAGAAATCTTGGTGACCTCAGAACGGCAAACTTTTTTTGCTCATATATGCTTACATATTATCCTTTACATCGTCTTTACTTATAGGTCTACCTACCGCTTCTTTTAGAGCGTTATTTTAACGTTTTTACTTGTAACCTTATGTAGTGATTATGAAATATTAATAGCATAAGCCATCATTTATATGAAAGGAAGTTTTGTGTGTGTGCTTATAGATACAATTTGACTTTATAGCCCTAGGAAATAAAGAAATTGATGTAACTTTTATAAGGACATCAGATTATAACACCATTCCCAACTTGGCCTTATGTAGACCAAAATGTAGAAGCCTTACTTCAGCATATGCTGAATTAGACAAAATAATGTTCTTGATTTAAAATTCTGCTCAAATCCTCCATCTACATACAGATATTCCACAGTAGAGATGTTTTATCTCTGAAGTAAAATAGAACTATTGTGAAATATGTCCTGCCTTCAAAGCAAGTTACCAGTACAAATTTCAATGCTAACTGAATGTTTTCTGGTTTTCCATCGATATAGACAATACGCCACAGAAAAAAATCTACACAAGTAACCCAGTAAGTATATAATAAACTCAGTCTTTAACAATGGCAACTTGAATGAATAAGCAGGACTGTCCAGATAGTTCATATTTAATGTGAAACCAATTAATCTGATATATTTGTCATGTATAAAAGATACACTTAAATCAACTTTTATTCAGTTAGATTGCTTTTCATATAGAGAGAAAGAGATCAGAGAATCACAGCCAAATTGTCCCACTCAGGTCATGCTCCACTAGAATATATTATTCCTACGTGAAGTTTTCCATTGAAGTCTGTTTTGCCACAAGAAAGGAATTGCTAGTATGTAATAGAAAGCACCATCTCAAATTTTGTGCACAAGTAGGATTGAATCATCTAACTGCCACACGAATAACGTGTCCAAATTTCAAATCTTGAAAAGATTCTTTCAGTTGCATCCAAGTCCTTGAGGAGACACCTATGTTTTTGACATTACCCACCTCCAGACAGCTACAGTTCAGCTCCGGGCCTCTCAAGAAAGACAATCTTTACAGCCTTTACTGCGCCAAGCAGGCCAGCAATTCTTTGTGATTTAGTGTCTGTGCTCCACACACCTAGCCTGCAAGTTGGATTTGATAAACTGATATTTACTAACTCTGGAGTCCGCAGACAACTCAGTCATGACATGCAGGAAGGTGCTCTGGTGAATGGCTGTAATGCCTTCCCACAAAATAAACACTTAGGCAGAGTTCTACCTATGTAAACAAAACAAATAAAGGTGTCTGAGTGTGAAAATGGCAGTAATGTGACTCTCCAAAGCTTAGCATTATTTTATTTGCTTTTAATGAAAGTCATTGTGGAAACAGTCTGAAATAATCTGCAGATATCTTGGAATGAAGGGTCAAAAAATGTTATGAATCTGTATTTTAATATTTAAACATTTAAATTGTTTACATTATGACATGTCAAAAATCATTGCCAAAGATTGAAATATTCATTGAGTTAACGATTCCTTGTTCTTCCAGAGCATAGTGTTACCAGCAGTAACTTTTTCTTCCTGGAAGATACAGCGCCCTGCTGGGAGCTGATGCCAGGTCTGCTGCTTTCCTGTGGGGAGAAGTTTTGTACCCATGCTAGTTGGCAAGCAGTCCTACACAGCAGTGTACTGAACACTGCCACACTAGTAGAACAGGATTCAAAAGGTGAGAATCTGTGTAATTCCCATTAAGCCCTTGGATCAGAAAGCAGGAAACTGTAGCTCCCTTTCTTTGGTTACAATGTAGGCTGGGAATCCTGCCTGCCAGGGCTGGGTCTCTGCTAAAGACCCTTCTGTGGCAGGGCACCATTGTTTGCTTTCGGGAGAGCTGTACTTTTACCAGACCAAGTTAAAAACAAATCACAAACACTCATTAGGGCAGTGATTAAGGGAGATGTCCATAGCCTGCAACTTACTGATAATGGTGCTCATCCTTGGTGGCAGACTCAGCAGAAAGCAAATCCAAGTGCGCTAATGAACTACATTTTTGAGAGTAAGGCTTACCTTTCCATAACGAGACTAAGCAAAATTAAAAGATCAAGAAAACTTGTTTTTAGAAAAGAAAGTTCACTACCACAGTGTCAACTGACACCTTTGATATAATGCAAATATGGGCCATAATTCTTAAAGAAAAGTACACTATAGTCTTTCCTGTAAGTGAAACTAGCAGCTCTACTGGAATCACTGGCATTAGTTTGTTAAATTCACTGAGGCCACAAATGCGACTGTGCATCACCAAAAATTCTGATTTCATTGAGAAATATTTTGTGGCTCCAAAAGCAACTTTGGTATTAATATTGCCATCCACTGTGTGCCAATTGAATAGTTTTAGTCTTTACTCTGTTTTACCTTAAGACACACGTTTTTCTGTTAGTAAATTACAGTGAATTTTAGAGATTGTCTCAGGTCTCACTTTTATGTGAGCATCGAATTAAAATTTTCAATTTATTGGTTGATAGACCTTTACAACATTTAAAAATTCATATCTAGTTGTAAGTGCCTATTTTTGACATCCAGCAAAAATTTGTTTTTGTGGGGTGAAATTTTCATCATACTCAACAAAAGTATGTGCTTTCATGAAATGTTAATCAAAAAACACATCAGATCTCTCTGTAAGGCAATCAGTGGATCAAAGAACTAAGAAGAAAACTATGGGGTTTTTTATCAACTGTACTTCCCTCTTGTTCTTATTATAAATAACTTTGCTCCCATTATATATTTAAAACAAACTTTCACCTTTTTGACTTGTCTGTTTAATTAATTCAATACATAAAAACACGCACTGATTTAATAAGACAGGGATCACTCCCAGAAGATTTAATTCTTCATTAGCTTTCACTGTATGTAGCTTGAACACATATTACTCTGTTCTAAACTTTTTTTAAGTCTGGCTTTCTGCTTCAAGACACTGAGGAGAAAAATCCCACATCAACCTCATTTTAAAATATTTGACAAATACACATCAAGATGAAATGTTCCACAATTAGGGATACACAGGTTGTAAAGTGAGTTGCACTGAGCCATCCGAAGGTAGTAAAAATTACTTATTCTCTAAGACAATCAGTCTTTCAATTACCCACCAAAACCTGTACTTGGATCTCAACTATCCAGTAATGTATCTGTTGTTTGTCAGGAAACCCTGCCAGAAGCATTTCTTTTGCTTTGCAGATATAAATATGAAACACAGACATCACACACATAGGGGTGTCATTTCTTTTCAAGGTCTGCAAAATGAATTTCTGTGTCTGGAAGGTCCCTTCTGCAAATGGTTTGTACTCTGGGAAGGGGATTTCAAAAGGTTTTTAACAACTCTGAAGTTGGATAATGAGGGAAAGACACTCCTTCTCCAGAGTTATCTTATATTTTCATGGATTGTGGCCATATGCCAGAGGGCTTCGTAATCATTATTCTGAGCTCCCACGTGATTTCTAGGGATTAAGTGCAAAACAATTGCTTTGCACAGATCATTTCACACTGCAGTTTATTTTCCTGTGTGACTTGTGAAACGGGACACTCGACAATCATGCCTTCTGATTCTGGGGAAATGTGATTGGAATAGTTCAATACGTTGTTTGACATAGTTCTCTGAAACTACAGAGATTTCCTGAAATCCTTCTGTTATTTTCTATATTTTGTATTTTTATTATTGTTTAGAACCAAACTGATCATTTCCTCTATTTCATGGATTTGTTGCACAAAGAGATTGTTGAGACTCTCAGTCAAGGGTCAGGGTTTTGGGTGAGCTGGACACAGTCCAGTAACTATTTTTGAGATGAAATTGTCAGTCTGTAGATCATCACCTGTGAAATTGAACTTCACTGGCAACAGGACCATGCGATAGATGTGGAGAACACAGTCACCACTACCTGCTCACAGGTAAACATGGGTGTAGAGACCTTAGGAACCTTCTTCATTCCCAAGGTCTGTCACAGGATTTGTGGTTATGTGGTTACGAGGACATTGGCTTGAGCATTACCTTTACTGTTCAAGTGTTGGCATACACCTTGCTAGCGTTTTGGCCCAGACCAGCTTCTAGGGTCCCACACAATGAGGGAACATGTGTCTCAAACACTGTTTGTGAAGAACTGCAGGCTGTGGGAAGGACCCACATTGAAGAAGATCACGAAGGACTGTATCAAGTGGGAGGGACCATATGCTGGAGCAGGGGAAGAGTGTGAGGAGGAAGGAGCAGCAGAGAGGAAGAGTTATGAACTGGTCATAACCCCCATCCCCCTGCACGTCTCAAGGGCAGGAAGTAGAAGAATTGGGAGTGAAGTTCAGCCTGGGAAGGAGGAAAGGGTGGAGGTAGGGTGGTTTTAGTTTTCTCATTATCCTATTCCCTTATTAATTTGCAATAAATTAAATTAATTTCCCCAAGTCAAGTCTGTTTTGCTCGTGACAGTAATTGGTGCGTGATGTCTCTCTGTGCTTATCTCGACCCATGAGCTTTTTGTCACATTTTCTCCCCCTGTCCTGTTGAGAAAGGGGAGTGATAGAGCAGCTTGGTGGGCACCAGGTGGCAAGCCAAGGTCAGCCCACCACAAGAGTCTAGAGTAAGATATTTGAGACATTGCTAGACACAATATTTATAAAAAGGTATATAGAAAGCAATTATAGAAAGATAAGAATCACAACTTTTGCCAATAGTCATCAGTCTTCTTTTGAACTATTATTCTCGAACAATGCAATGAATTGTTGTCTCCCTTTCACAATTCTCCTAGCCTTTTGGCTTCTTGTGGTTAGAAAGCTTGATGGTACCAGCAGTTATTATATGATTGAATACCTCCTCATGCATAATTTGACAACAAGATATAGTGGTGCGTACAGGCAATAGAGTTGATTTAGACAAGGAATTTTGAATACCAGAAGCTACCTCAAACTCTGGCTTGGATAAATTCTCAGAAATTAAATTTTATAAAATTATTTATGGACAATCTACTGTAACAAAAAAAAAAGAAAAATAAAAAGATAAAAAGAAGGAGAAAGAGAAAGAGAAAAAAAAGAATAAGAAAAAGAAAAAGAAAAAAAAGAAAAAAGAGAAAAAGAATAAAAAGAAAAAATAAAAAGAAAAACATTAGCTTCTTGGTTTCTCAAGTATACTGTGGAACTTGTAAAATGGGCTTATTTTTTGTCCTTTCAGAAACCCAACCAAAAAATATTTTCTATAGAAAATGTTGATTATTGCATGTAGACTATTTTAGATTTTTGGCTGAAATTCAAAAATAGACTTAAACAAAATGAATTTCTGTCTTAATTGGGATTTGGCCATATTCTTTAGATCCTTTTGTGATGTGTATGTTAGTAAAATGTGACCTACAAAACAATCGCCAAAGATTTAAAAAAAAATTTACAAACTATAAGCTAGCAATCAAAACAGTCTAGCAATCAGGGAAAGCAAATGATAAAAATAAAAATAATAAATGATCAGGGTTTAACTTGTTGCAAATGAATATATTGGACTGTAGCAACACTAAAAAGCAATGCTCAGATTTTTTGCAGAAAAGTTAAGTGGCCCTTGAATTTAAAGAGATTGAGAAACACTTCTCTAAGAGATGGACTACTGAGACTATAAAAACCCTTTAGACGTGATTAATGGCTTTCAAAGTGTAACTAGCTGATTCATAAACTGCATTTCACAGAGATCTCAAGTTCTCTTTCATTTCAACCTTATTTTGAGTCCTTTCAAGCAATTTTTACTTTTTCTGAGAGTCATCAGCTAATGGCTGGTCTCTACATTCTCTGTCACTCAGATGCACAAGGAAGAGTGAAAAGAGGAAGATTATTTGAAGAAAACAATTATATGGAATAAGACTTCTGAAAGACTGACTTGAGTATCTATTTCTAGACCTTGGTCAGGGTTGATAGAAGTGATTTTTTTTGAGCTTGGGGAGCAAAGCACAAGCCAGAAAAAAAAAAAAAGTCTTTGGCAGCTTGTGGTGAATAACTCCTAAGTGTAGTTCAAGCTCAAAGTCAGTCAGCCGCACAGATTCAGCAGAGACCTTTCAGAAAGGATTGCCTCCAAAGGGCTGTGATTAGCAGCTTATTTGACTCTGCATTACAGGTGGAAAAGATTAAATGAATTCTTTTTGCTACCCCAAATTTGTTACATGGTTTCAATTGTTGATTCTAATAGCTATTTGCATTTTTAGGAAGAGACAATTATAGTGATTGCTATCAAAAAGTCAGCCATTGGAAACATTTACTGAATCATGATATTTGGAATACTATAATGTTTGTCAGTCCTTAGAATAGGAAAAAACTGTGGTATCACAGATACTGTTGTAAAGTAATTGTTGGTAAATGCCGATTGTTTATTTAATAGTGACCGCAATGGCCACTAATTATAGACAGTAAAATAATGGAATTTCCATATTAAGTGTTTTATTTGCTTCAGTATAAAACTGCTAATTGTATACTGTCATTTACTGTATGTGAAGATGTATTAATTACTCTGGCATCAACAGCTGATTAGTCTCAAGAATGAGCTGCATTACCAGCCCTTTTCTTCTGAAGAACTGACATAAAATACAGTTATTTAACAATTTTGTCTCTTGATATGGTGAACTTAGAAAAGTTTTCTATTTTAGTTATTCATCTCCCGAGAGGCAGCCTGTAGCATTTTGCAATGTGTGTGTGGGCAGGACCTTCTCAGCCCTGAAGCTTGCAGTGGCATCTGCCTTTAAAAGTATCTTTCTTGGCTTCTCACTGATTTTTATGCATCAGGATGAACTTGAATAACCATTTTAATCACAAATGTCTGATCCTGAACCCTTCTGGGACTTTAGCAGCACCTTATGCTAGCTGAACCTCTGCAGCATTTCTGCCATTAGTTTTACTAATGTAAAACTTTTACACTTAAAAACAGCACTCTCCAGACATCTCACTTGTCCTTCAATTAAGTTATTCTGATATAAAATCACAGTAAATTAAAGAGGAAGGTCTATGGTATTTGTTATTGGTATTGGATAATAACGTAACTATGCTACTCTTTCTTCATTATCTTTAATCTCCATTCAAAATGTTTGTTTTAAATCTGTATTTATCTTGAAAGAAGGTGATAAGGGGACAGAGTTATCCATTTTACAGACAACACTAAACTGTAGGGACAACACTTTGACTGCAACCCAATTTTAAGGGTATTAAAGAAATCCAAAAGAACAGTCTATAACTTTATGTGCTTCACTCAAAGTAGCTGACTTATACCAAGTGATCAAATATGCCAATATTTTGTACTCTTCAAAAACTAATTGTATGTTGTAAAGGAAGAAAATTTCCATGATGGACCTTTTTTTTTTGCCTGAAAAAGATTTTCAGTCATTTCTCCATATTACGGGAGCTATTTGGAAGGGCTGCCATGAACAAAAGCTGACTGTGGAGGAAATGGAGTAAAGGTACTCTGAGAAGCATTGTGCCTGAATAATCTTGTTTAAGAACTGCTATAAGAGCAAGATCTGTGCAACGAATACCAGGCTACAGTCTAACACCTTTCTTAGTATATGTATTTTATTGGTTTGGCTCAAACAAGACAGACCCTATTATAATCAGCTGTGCAAACAAGTGGAATATATACTGAACCAACACACCTTGATTTAAACGACTATGACTTCCATAGTATTGTATTGATTTCATATATTGGGCCCTACATAGTGTGGATTTGTGGCCATTTAGTGGAACATTTTTAATACAGTGTAGAGTACAAACTTAGATCTTGGTAGACACTAGTGGGTTTTATGCATAGCTCTCTTGCAGGTGACTTTGCAAAACGGTTCCTCTAATAGCCACATGATACAGTTTGATAGAGGCAACAAGCCAAACAGCTGTAACTCCCCATGGCGTTCAAATTTCTTAACCTCACCTGAGAATCAGGAAAGTCCTGTTGCATAAGAACTTTTGGTGTTCTGTGTACTGCTTTATCCTTGTGCCAGGAAATATTAAAATATATTATTAAAAAAGATTTGCTCTAGCTGTTTATTTCCCACAGCACTGATAATATAACCTCCTTTTCACCTACCTCATCTTGGATGAATTTCATTCTAGCCGTCAAGGGACACATATATGGATGCTTATTCTAGAAGACTTTTTTTAGTTGGAGTATTTCTGCAAGATTTCTTTCTGCCTTTGGCTATTGTCATTGCCCGTGTGAAGTACATGGCAGGCCAGCTATTCCTCTCTGCCACCCCCAGAAAACTCTTGGGATATTCTACTTTTTTACTGTATTTGAGAGTTCATTTCTCATCATTGTGGTATAATGCCGCCATAAAATCATGTTTAGCAATGCCTGTCAAATAAAAATGTCCAGTGCTGAATTTATTCGAATATGGTGTTGAGCAAGCATGTTTTGCTTCTGAATCAGAATAATTACCTAGTAACAATTATGCATAGAGGATATTTTTCGAATAGTGAACTATTAATGTTAACAACATAAATTTTAGAAAGAGTGTTTTTTGCTCAAGATTTTAACACAGTAAAATTTTGCACCAGTTTGAGAGTAACACAGCCAAAAAAAATCTCTTTTTCTTCAGCTGCCCATTTGTCTTGGCATGGCAAGATCAGCAACAATAAAAAGTCACTCTCCATTTCACTGTACTTTCCTGCAATTCCCTTCCACACCACTGCCTCGGAATGGAGTGGGAAAAAAGAGGGCTCCTTCGATGGCTCTGCAGACAGAAGGAGATTTTCAAAGGGCTCAGCCCTGCTGCAGCTCCACATGAAGCACTGTCAATTGAGGTTAAAGAGCTTCTTGTATGATAAAACTTGAGGTTTTTTAAGGTGGAAGAGATCAGAACAAGGAGGTGCCATACTCATTAATTTATTCTCCAGTGGTTTTGCTCACTGGTACTGACAAGGCACTGGAATTATAGCCTCCAATTCCTGAGTACGTCTTTCTGCAGTTCAGTCTTATTTTACTGACAGAAATAGAGGCAGCCTCCCACTTCCTCGCCTCATCTGATTGGTGTCATTTCTCCTTTGTTCTGTTCATTTGATTTCTTTTTTATTGTGTGTTCCTTCTTTTGTTTAAGGCTCCTGTCCCATACTTCCCCACAGGTTTTTACCATGCTCTTTATTACAGTTTTTATTACATCTGCTTGCAGCTTCACAAACTGATTGAGTGCTTTTAGGGGAGACTGGAATGATGTCAGATTAGACAAGAAAAGAGAACTATGAGGTAGCAAGGTAAGCAGAGCAAGCTGCAATAAAAGGAACAGAAAGTATATTTCTCCGAGGATTTATTTCACATCTGTTAAGAGGAACACTTTTGAAAATGGGCAGTTCATGTTCGTTTTTCTTTCTTTAAACATACAGCTCCTTCAAGTATTTTGGTTACCATAGATACACTGTTGAACAACTTCATAATCTTAAAGGAGGCTAATTAGAGAAACATGAAACATGAAAAAAAAAATTAATGTTTTCTGAAGAAAAGACAAAGTTGTTCTCCATGAAAAAACATACTCTTTCTCTTTTTTGTTTTTTGGTTTTTTTTAATTATTTCAGCAAATCAAATGAGAAGAACCTATTTTTCACACCAAAAGAAAGAAGCCCAGCACAAAAAATAAAAATCTCTGCTGAAAATTTTTTCATTAGCTGTCTTAAAATTAAAATCCTAAGAAATAATAATAGGCCTCTTGTGACCTGCTGCTGAGATGATAATATTTGAAGCATTGTTTTCATGAACCGAGCCTGCCTAGACAATGCGTCATAGGTTCATTGTAATTTCATCATGTGTTAGAAATGTAACTCCTGGGGGAGCCTCAGGCTCAGCATGGTCACAGAACACAAATCAGCTTTTTGAATTCAAGTGTACTACACAAAGATATTAGAGTTAGCCACACATAAACCTGCTCCACTATAGCAATTGACTATCATTTTGGCCGTTTTAAGGTGCTATCCCAAGTTCTTAGTCTGCGCTTTAAAATGACCTTGATGTGTCATTTAATATTGCTGAAAAGACAGCTGTATAAAGCAAAAAAATTGGAAAAGGCCAAAATCTACTCTGTTTTTTCCCTATCCCTAGATATCACTCTGACTCCTGTAAGATCGGGGCTCTATACCTTGAGGGGCAACAATTGTGGAAAAGGTGAGAAGATATGGTTTTGCTCCTTCCTGCATCATACTTTATTTGGCTTTTAATACAAACCGCATGTTTTAGAGTAATCTCAGTCCCCCACCTTCCAAAGAGTTTTAAATGGTAAAGCAGCTGTCCTTTCTAATGGATAGACACGTCTTTTCTTCCTGTATAAAGGAAGATATTCTTCAGTGGGAATTCATGGAGGTATTTAGTTCCTGTGTACAGAAAATCTACTTAAATGTAATGTAATAAAAAGTAAGTTAGCTCTGCAAGAGCAGACATTCTGTCTGTGATAGACCTTAAAATAAGTGTGTCACAGCAACCTAACAGGTCCTACTGGGTATGGACAGGCCAGATACAAAAAATCTTTCTACATCTGATTGAGATAGAACCTATAAAGATAGATATTTCCAAAGTCTGCAAACTGAATTCAAGATGCTAAGAGTCCATTAGACACAGGGTACTTTGGAGAAATACAGCAAATATATTAACAGACATCCGGAAAATTTGAAGTCTGGGCTTTGTTTACAGATGACTCCTTATGGAAGGGGTGCCAGAATGCAGCCCATGGTGAGTTACATTACTGAGTGTCTGCAAATATAGAGATGAGATATCTCCAAGAAAGCCTATGGTCTGTAATGCTTAGGGAAGAGCATTCTATGGATTACAAAGATAAAAGGTTGGGACAGCAGGATTTAACCTGAACAGAATCACTGAGCAAAGCAACCTCTATTATATTCTGCATCTGCAGTACTCATAAAAGAGTGTTCAACTCCATGTTTCATCTGATTTCATGACCTGCTACCCACTGATGTTCAAATTTTAGCATGGGCTAGGATAACAAAAGGAGGTGTATCAGAGATGGATGTTTATTTGTCTGCATGGGAGTTCAATACGAAACCCTGCAGACTGACATATTCTTAATTTTCAAATTATATTTTCAGAATAAATTGCAACAAAAGTAGGGACATAACAATGTATATTGACATGCATCAAACACAGCAGGCTAAATGAAAGAAATGGAATAATGCATGTGATGTATTTTAGATTAACCAGAAACTCTTCTGCATCATACCTTGTATTTAATAAAAAATGCTACATTAGTGTTTGACATCATAAAATGAAACAAAAGATACTGTAAAGCTGTGTTCTCAGCTTACATTTCCTGACAAATAACAAGCCATCCCATTTCCAGATAATTTGTGGGATTTGCTGTTTTTATTTTGTAGTACACAACTTAAGACAATGAAGAACTAGAATATACGAAGCTGACAATGAAAGGGTTTGCTCTTGTATGTGTAGGGTAGGACAGATTTAGATATTATAAATTCAGCAAGAATTGTTGTTTTGACTTCCTGTATAACACAAACCATACCACATAGTTGAATTAATTCTCACTTGGTACGAGATGTACTTTGAAAAGCACTGAATTTTGTTTGAAAGTTTTTACTACTCAGTCACCCACTGTATCTCTTCAGAAAGCTCTTCCAGTGGTTAATTGTGCTGTTAAATAAAACAAACAAACCAACAAAACAAGAACAAGAACAAGAGCGGATGCCCTGTTTCCGCATTTATCTTTTTTCACCTTCCATCCACTGGAGCCAGTATTTTTTTTTGAACAATTGCAGAACATTTGGCTGTCAAATATTTCTTCCCTAAGCAGATACTTGCAGACTCTAAGCCACCCTCTTAGCTTCCTCTTTGTTAAACTAGCACATTTAACCAGGGATTATGTATGAAAACACAAAACAAAACTAGGTTTCTGAACACATCTGCTGTTACAGGTACATGTGTGCAATATTCAGGAAAACTAGCCCCAGCTACGTCTAAGCTGGCACCTTCCTTACTGCCCTGAGCTATATATTGAGGTGCAGAACACCTACCCTGAGAACATTCATATGCATAAATGAACTGAAGGTTATGCGAATTTGCTATTTCTGGATAGGTTCAGGTATCAGGTACACATGTGAAAACACTATAATTATGCTGAGCCCCCTAATGTTTCTATCTTTTGTATTTTATACTGAATAAGTATAATTTTTAGCATACACATTAAAAACCATCTCTTTTTATTCTTATCACCATTTGTTGTCTAGTTTTGTTCTCATTACCACTACTTTAACTTCCTGTCAAAAGAACAATATTTTCTACCCAGTACAGCATTTTTTTCTCCATTTCAGGACTGAGGTTGAAGTATGTAGCAAACCACTGTCAAACAGACATTTACGGCAGTCTTTTATGTCCCTGTTCTTTCTCGCAACTATTCTCAGTCTTGTGAAACCAATGCTTTTAAACAGCAAATGTGTTCAAGTGTGTGAGCAAGTTCAAGTGAAGAATAAATACGCACATTTTCTCTCTCCTTAGATATGAAATGTGAACAAGTCATGATCATTCATACAATAACTTTTCAGCTCTCTGATCCCTTCCTCTGTCTCCACCAGGAGGGGGCCTAGTATTGTTTCCCTCTTGTTGGAGAAATTGTCCCTTGCAATGTTTTGGAATTGCACAGTGAGTACATCCCCTTCAGTGGCTATAAAAGCATCAGATAACACTGAACAAATTGTTTGCCATTCAGCTGTTAACAATTCTCTCCATTTCATCTTGTACAAGCAATATTGTAATGACACATATGATACTTTGTCAGTTAGTGGTCAAGGTGATCACAGAATGGGACAAAACAGTAAAAAGGAGGACAAAGAGAACTCCCAATCAGTCAGCCTCACTTCCATGACTGGTAAAATCATGGAGCAGACCCTCATGGAAGAACTGACTAAACATATGGAAGACAGAGCAGTGATTAGAGACAGCCAACATGGTTTCACCAAGGGCAAATCATGCCTAATCTAGTGGCCTTCTATAATGGAGTAACTGCATCAGTGGACAAGGAAAGAGCTACAGATGTTATCTATCTACACTTCTATAAGGCCTTTGATACAGTCTCTCACAGCATTCTGACCACTAAATTGGAGACAGATGGGTTTGACACATGGACTGTTAGATGAATAAGGAACTGACTGGATGGTCGTGTTCAAAGAGTTAGAGTCAATGGCTCAATGTCCAAGTGGAAACCAGTAATGGGTGGTGTCCCTCAAGGGTCTGTACGGGAACCAACACTATTTAGTATGTTCATCAATGACATATACAGTGCGATTGAGTGCACCCTCAGCAAATTTGCAAGCAGTGTCAAGCTGAGTGGTGCAGTTGATTCACTAAAGGGAAAGGATGTTATCCAGAGGGACTTTGACAGGCTTGAGGAAAAGTCCTGTGTGAACCTTATGATGTTCCACAAGGTCAAGTGCAATGTCCTGCACCTACATTGGGGCAAGCAGGCTGGAGGGTGAAGGGGTTGAGAGCAGCCCTGTGGAGAAGGATTTAAAGATACTGGTAGATGAAAAGCTAGATATGACCTGGCAACACGCACTTGCATCCCAGGAAGCCAAACATATCCTGGGCTGTATAAAACCAAGCATGGCTAGACGGCTGAGGGAAGTGATTCTCCCCATTTAGTCTGCTTTTGTGAGATCCCACCTGGAGTACTGCATCCAGCTCTGCAGCCCACAATACAAGACATGGACCTGTTGGAGCGGGTCCAGAGGAGGGCCACAAAAATGATCAGAGGGATGGAACACCTCTCCAGTGACGAAAGGCTGAGAGAGTTGGGGTTGTTCAGCCTGCAGAAGAGAATGCTCTGGGAGACCTTTAATACATAACAGGGGCTATACAGCTCCAGGCTGGGATGGGCAGTTGTCACAAACTTCCCCAGGCCGGAGTGGGTAATTGTCTCAAACATCTGTCTTGAGAAACTGATAAAGATTCTTGAATTAAGCAAACTCTGAGATCAGGGATTTTGCTTTGGGAACTCCCTCATCTTGATAAGGGAGCGTGGAGGACCGAGTGAAACTCTGCGGAGGCAGGGTTTCAGCTTGCGAAACACACCTGTGTCACGTAGACAAGGAAGCTGAGCACTTGCCTTTGGGGGAGGAATGTGAGACCACCAAGATTCCCCGCACCATGCCCACTGACTCATTTTCAAGAACTTTCGGGAAGTTATGAGAAGGGCACCTGAAGGGTATAAAAGGAAGGCTGCCCCCCCTTGCGGTGTGTGCCCACCACCAGAACGTCCTGACCACCAGGTGCGTGCCCACCACCAGAAGGCTCAGACCACCATGTGCGTGCCCAGCACTGGAGGACCCCGACCACCATCTCAGAGACCACCGGTGAATCCAAGGGAGGTGATATCTTTTCTCGTATTTCTTCCTTTGCTCTACCTCTGGCTTTCTCAGCACATAAGGGTAATGTTGGTATAAGTTTGTCAACCTGCTATATTCTGTGGTTTTGTGAAATCAGACTTTGTGTTGTTGAAACCTTTTGCCAAGTCAATATCTGTTTCCAACTCAACTGCACTAAAAATAATGTTATGAAGTTACAGAGTTATCATCTTTTGTAATTCCACTGCAATTCCAAGTATCTTTTGTAATTTCACTCCCATTCCAAGTAAAGCTTTGTTTTTAGTCCAGCCTCTTGGTCATTGTTATGCCTCTCATTACCACGCAGAGAATTAAAAAGATCTCCTTCCCCTATTCCCGCTAAGCAGGATGGGACAGGGGCTTATAGAAAGACAGAGAAGTACTTCTTACCAGCACATGTAGTACCAGGACAAGGGCCAATGGTTTTAAAGTGTAAGATGGTAAATTTAGATTGGACATAAGGAAGAAATTTTTTTATTATGAGAATGAGGAGACACTGGAACAGGTTGCTCAGAGCTGCAAGTACCTCATCGTTGGAAGTGTTCAGTCACACTGGATGGGGCTTTGAGCAACCTGGTCTAGTGAAAGATGTCCCTGTCCATGCAGGGGGATTGGACTAGATGATTTTCAGATGTGTTTTCCAATCCAAGCCATTCTATGATTCTATGAAGATACTTTCACACCTTTAAACACCTACCTCTCTATCTATCTATCTATTGGCAAATCAGCCTTTGCCAGCTGCTTTCTTTCTGTCTGTGATAAACCATTCATTTTTCTGAGATATGTCCGGCAAGTCATACAAACAACCTTGTGAATTTCATTCAGAACAAAACTATTCTTCAAATACATATTTTCACGCAATAAAACATCAGTGTAGAGCAAAACAAATTTTCTTCTATTTCTTCAGACAGTGAAATACTAGGTTTTTCCTTCAGTCACATTTCACAGCTCTTGCAACAAAATTGTTTTGTATAAACATGGCTCATTGCTACTGTAAAAATGGAGTCAGTTTTAATACAAAACAACAAAACAATAACAAGCAACAACACTAATCACTACCATACTGTGAAACTACTGCTAGCTTCAAGCAAATTCCTCATGTCCAATGCTCCTGATCAGTAGTAAGCTGTTGTCTGTACTTCCATTTCATTTTCTCTCTGCTTCAAAACTAAGAAGTTACAGTATTTTTACTTTCCAATTAATTTCAAGTCATGCTGCATTGAGAGATTTATCAGGGCAGGATCATAGGCTGACACTGGACACACTTCTTGAACAAGAGCACCAGGGCAAGTCTGTGATGGTGTAAAGTACTCCTCAGTTAACTATGTCATCTCACACCAGCTGAGTTTTGATCTTTTTATATTGTTACCAGGAAAACCCAGCACTCCACCAACTCTTATGATAATCTGAAAACAGAGGAATTCTCCTGGTATGCAATTAACATTTAGATACAAACCTTTTACGGAGATAAGGTTGATCCATCTAGATAAGAGGGATTTTTATTGTTTATATATGGGTAAGTTTATATGGCCTAACTCACATTTTATTGGTTTTAGGGATTCATATTTTTTCAAGCCAGAAGCAAGGAAGCTGGTGGTTACTCCTCAAATTCCAAAATTTCAAGGAAACAGAGTTATGACAGATAGTTACAGGAATACAATTCACAGAAAGGATCCCTTTTGAGAAAATTTTCTATCTCTGAATTTCTTTTCCCATGTCATCTCCAGAGGCACATGTGAAATAAAAGATTATTTTTACCTAGTTCAAACCAAATTCACTCTCGGCACCCTTACTTGCAGGGTTTCATTGGGGACCTCCAAGGAAGGGTGAGCACAATTTTGTTCCACTGTGAGATGGAAGCGATAGATAAAATTTATGTCTTCTTTGTAGAACTTGACAGCAAGGAATTTCGTAGATTTTAGACATAAAATCTACAGTCCAAGTATTAGAAACTTGCACAATTAAGTGTGTGAGTCCCATAGCTCATACACTTGACCTGGTGAGAATTCACTATGCTGTTATTCCATATGAATCCATAAACAAAGATAATACAGTAACAAGCCCAAAACATTTATTATAGTGTTAAAACAAAGAAGCCTTTTTCCAAATTATGGTACTTAGAATTGGAGTAAAATGTCTTGCATCTTCTACAGTAATTCCTAACAGCGAAATATCTGGTTTGTAACAGAATAAAAATGATTCAAAGCAGTACCCAAAACATAAAATTGAAACAAACTTCAAAGCTTTTCCAAATTCACAACAATATGCTTAATTGAAAAACAAACAAACAAATAATAATGAACATACACATCCCTCGGAATGTGAGAGACACATGAAACTTCAGTTATGATTTCTTTTTCTTTTGTTTTGTTTTCTTGTTTTGGTTTGTTTTTATCACAGATGAAAATGTTATTGTGTTATTTCTGAAGGAGACAAAATTAAGAGTCTTTCAATACCTCTCAGGAAAAAAAAGCCACAAAAAATTTCTTGTAAGACTTTTTCTTGACATTTTCATAAGAATTGCAGGTAAGTACAAAGTAGTTTAGAAGGTTAGTCAAATGGAACTGAATCTTAGACTGTATAAGGTTCCACTGTCACTAATTATGACAGCATTTTATCTGAAAAGACTTTAAGCAAAGTTTTAGCATAAGCTAGGTTACTCAAGAGAAATCAATACTGAACTTCATTCTTTTTTTCTTGTTTTAACATCATTAATGTTAATAGTAAATTTGCAATACATTAATATAATACTGTGAATATGAAGATGATTATAATGTGGGATATAACATTACAAATATATTTTTATAAGGAACTTATCTGCCTCGAGGCCATTATATAGGTTTGGTTCGCTTTTTTTTTCCACCCATCCGCCTGGTTGGTTCAAATGCTATGCATAGGAATATTATACAGCTGGCTGTTATATGCATGTTATACCTATACATGTTCTTTTTCTATATTTACATTTACATTACATTAGCATATGCATATATATATTTGCATATACTTATGTCCTGATGTTTCTTTTTACTTAAAAACTGCAACAAAGTATTTTATTAGGAAGTAAAAACATATTTTCACATTAAAGGTAGCAAAAAAACTTTGTTCTAAAAATAGATCTCTTTTTATATTTTCCTTTTCAAAAATTTCTTCTAAATATCTTGAATAATTAACATCAGGGAACACAGAAAATGGGAATCCTTACTGCATGGAAATTTTGACCTTTATTTTCTTTCTAGATAGTAATGGAAAACAGGGAATTTTCCCAAAAATTATTCTCTGATACATTTCATTTCATTGCTTCCAATAAAATCTAAGACTTTCACCACAGCTGTTTCTGAACAGAAGTGGCCATTTTGGTTGTTCAGTTGGCTGCTTAAACTTAAGCAAAAATAGTTTTATCTTCGCTTATCAATAAAGTCGTCTTCTCCAATACATTGTTTTTTCCCCAACGTTTGTTCTCCCACGAAGTCTACAGCATGTAATACCACCCTTTGGCCAGGCTTCTCAACCATACTCATCACCCGTGATGCACCACATCAGCTGAGCACAAGGGAAGAGGGAGCCACCTGGAAAAGGATGTGGCCAGACCTGCAGTGGGGAGAGGAGCCACCCAAACTGCAAGTGACCTGCAGTTCAGCTGGGAAGAAATTCTGTTTGAACTCACAGGGGTTGCTATGATTTGGTTTAAGAAAAGGAAATGGGTTTGTTTGAGTCTGAACATCCTCCAATGCAGTATTTTAGTTTTTCTACAATGAAAAATCTAGCCAAAATCGTGTACTGCTTGCGGTAATTTTGAACTCTGTGGAAAGTGTATAGTCTCTTTAGGTAATACCAGGTGGAAAATTCCTGTATTAGATTTAGCCAATATTAAAAAAAGGGGAATTAATCAAGATTTGTCTTTTGCCATTTGCCAGCTGGCCCACAGAATACTCTCAGCATCTTCCCTTACCTGTTCACATGTATACACTATAGGCAGTATGCTTTATACTTTTGTGAATACATTTCCAAGGCGGGTATTTTAATTTCATTTACTTTTTGTACTAAAAGGAGTAATAATTAAAAGAAATCTATTCTATACTGCAGGTGCTGTATAAGAATTTTGTACAAAAGACCCAACAGTTTTATAGCTGTAAGGAAGATACTGATCATAGGGTATTACATGAAAGGCATCTGTCATTGAAATGCTGAAACAAGGTGTTTAAGAAGTTTAGCATGTGTCTTTGTGTTCATGTGGGAGGAGAGGACACTGTGTGTAACAGCAAGTGTGTAGATAATTAATGGATGATGCAAGAGAAAAAAAATCACAAATTGTTGCTTGGTACCCTCAGGCTTACATAGAAAACTGATAGAAGCAGGTTGCACGGGGTAAACAAAAGAAGCATTAGTGTGCATGAAGGAATAATTGAAAGCTGCATTCATGTCAGCATATTCTTTTTAATTATTCATTGACAGAAAAGCTGTAGATAAAACACCTGCTAATCTTTAATCTGACAAACCCTCAGGCCCATAAGACCTATTGAGGATGTAAAGAGGATTAATAGACATAATCAAGAAGGATGTGTAAGTTGTCCTCAGTGTTCCTTAACAGCAAAAATTGTGCAGAGATTTCATAAATTAGACTAAATAATTCAGTTTTATTTGGTTGGTACTGCTGCATATTTTAGAGCGATAGAATAGTAATAACAGACGTTCCAAACAATAAAAGGCTTCAGTAATAATTCTCCTACCCTTGTTATCTTCAGCAGTTATCTTTCTGTTGAAGCAATGGGATAAACGCTTCCCTGAAATCATTCTTAAGAGGGATCCCACATCACAAATCTTCTAGTTTTTAATAAAAGTTACAATCTCCAAGACTGACATGATGATAAAACTGACTTTGTCAAATGAACATCCAAGTCTCATAAAGAATAATAATGAAGTAAATGAGCAAGTAAATATGAAAAGAAAAAAGAAAAATAAATTGGATTTTTCTTAAAAACTCTTCATATTTGGGTGGAAAATGTTGTCCTCTTTTTTTCTCCCAGCTCAGATACTTTTCACAGTTCACATGACAAAACACTTCTAAGCTATTCCTACTCAATATTTCATTTAGCAATCATTAGCATACAAACAATTGGAGAACTAATACCATCTTAGACTTTAAAAACTTCTTTTGCTTTTGTCTGTCGTGCAGCACTTCAGGTGTATCACGGATATTCAATGGAGCTAGCAAAAGGTATGACTGACATGACATATTTGTCGCTCTGCAGAGTATAGACTAGCAAAGCAGATATGCAGAGCCTGGGACAAATCTGGTTTTGCTGAATTTCACCACCAGGAGAAAAAATCTGCATCATGCTATGATTAAACTCAGCAGGAAGAGTCACAATAAATTGTGTTAAATCAAGCATGACCTTACAAAGTCTTAATACAGATCAAACAAATTTAGAAACAATTTTTCATGGTTAGGCATACAAAATGCAGAATGGACAGAAATGCATGAATTAAAACAGAAAGAACATTATAATGACCCATATAAGGTGTCAGAGTTTGTATTATTCACCTGATTTATTAAATAGAAAGTATACTAAAGCAGGGTTTTTAATTTTATATAAACAATTTTAGGGACCTTCCTCTGCTGAGTCAGTGACACTGGAAATATTTAAATCTGCATTCTTTTACAGCTTGGAGGCATGACTAACTATTCAGTTAAGTGATAAAGCTAGAAACGTAGAGAAGGTGTGAAAGGGCACAAATACTACATTTTTCTCTGACACTGTGTGTTAGGGTAGCAATATTCCTGTTCTCTGCTGTGCGTTCCTGACAGATTGCTGCTATAGGAGTGGCAGATAAAGAACTGCGTAGTTTGTGCGCCCAGGCATATTTTACCTGTGATGTAGACACCCAGATATCCAATGTAGGAGAGGCAGAAAATAGCTGCACAAGCCCAGAAATCCTTTTTCAAACCCCTGAAATTTTATTGGAAGAAAAATTTGTTAGTTTCTGAATCTAAATGGGGACAAAAGTCAATGAAAGGCAAGAACAGAAATTTTAAAATGGCATTTTAAAATTTATTACAATAGTAAAGATTCAATATGTCTTGGGAAGACTTACTGTCCACTAAATTAGTGATCGTTTTAATGAGGAATTTAACTTGATGTGTGCAGAACAGAAAGATTAAAGTTCTGACCACATATACAGCACAATGTTAGTTGTGTCTTTTCTCTGTTGCTGCCCCTACACAATAGCAGACACAGAGGAAGACAGTTAAATCTTACAGAAAGGAAGAACTGGGCATTAGTCTGCAAAGTATCTCGTGTGTTTTATTGATCTGGTGTGCTAAGTGCTTAAAAACCTAGGGAACAGAATCCAGAGAATTACATTTGCTTTTGACTTTGCAAACAATTATCGACATTTCTCATGTTGGTAGTCCTGTTCATACTGCTGGGCTGTATAATTGTTATAAATTACTTCTGTGTTGCTTAATGTTAATTGAACTGTCAAAAGAGACATGGCTCTTCAGATGTGAAATTGCATTTATTTGAATCTCTGGCATGTGTTAGCGTGGGTTACAGATCCGTTGTAACGATGTCACCCCAATATGAGTATTGATCGTTCAACCTTTATTAGTCAGCAAAACAAGGTTTATATAGCAAAGCAATTACAGCATCTGATTGGCTAGACCCCTAACCATATATAGGCAAAACT
>Ga0065711_1032173_pt1 | contig 27854 bp, 16 predicted proteins | sample Hoacrofraction12_FD_59098 | JGI IMG/M metagenome (GOLD analysis project Ga0065711, IMG submission 59098) | Hoatzin crop microbial communities from Cojedes, Venezuela - Epithelial fraction 12 v2 (version 2) | ecosystem: Host-associated > Birds > Digestive system > Esophagus > Crop | place...
TTTTTTTTTTTTTTTTTTTTTTAGTTTTGCTGACATATTTACCGATTCCTTCTTTTACCTGTATTTTAGAAATGCTTCAGGAATCTCAGTGTTCTTCACTTGCATCAGTAGAACCAGTACCTTCAGGGCACTAACCTCTTCTTCAGATAGTTTCCTCAGTTCCTTCTGATTAACTTTCAAGATTGATATTCTTTCACCAGAAATAGGTGGTAGTCAAACTCCTCAGATCCTTGACAGAAATCTGAAGTGCTCTCATAGTTTACAGCAGCCATTAAGGGGGAAAGGGCTGTCTCTAAGCGATACAAATCACAAGAGATAGTTCCCCTCATTCTGCCTGCCAAAAGTTTATTAATTAAAAAAATCCTGAAGTTCATAGGACAATCACTATTCTTCCTTCCTCTTTCATGGGTACAGAAGATAAAATCTGGCATAAATGAGTTATTTCAAAAGCTGAAATACTGACTTAAAGAGAGACCGTGTAGACAAGTTCAGATTTAAATCTAAATCCTAGTTTTAAACTTCAAGAGACTAAATTCACCCATGATAATGTGAGGTGTTCACTGCAACATATAATAACCACCAGGTACCCTAAAAGCATTTTTGTAACCCCATAAAAATATGAATTCTGTCTTTTTTATTTTAATGTAGGTAGCTCAGATGCCTACAAATCAATTACATTTACACCCAACTTTTAAGGTGTACCAGCAGCCTGACACAGTGGAAACGTTTATAAGGTATCTGGCAGCTAAAAGAGCAAATCCTACTCCTTTTCATTCCGGGTGGTATTCTCAGCCCTGCCCAGAAGCCTTATCAAATAGATGTCTTCTATGGCATGCCTCGAAGCTACTTTGTACAAAGCGGGGGTGGAAGGAGGAGGAATTTCCAGACCTGAAGCGTGTGCCACCTTTTCAGATTAAAATTCCTTGTCATTTGACTAGTACAGCAAAATCCCAGCCAGAAATCACTTATAAAAAGTTCTGCTCACTCTCCACCTTGCAGACAAGCTCTGTTAACCTTAAAATTAATGACATCATAAGCTTAAAAATGTTGATATCAAAGATCACCACTGTAAAATATGAATTGGACAGAGTAATTTCCATAGGAATTCTTCTTTTTTCCTGCCAAACTGATAACACTGAATGTGTTTAGTGTCTTTGAATGGCAAAATTTACATTTTACAGTTCAATCACTGCTGCTGCATGCTTAGGTGCATACTAGGCAAGGCACTGTAACAAGCATTGCGAGCTACTTCAGAGCCACTGCTTGAGGAAGAAGAGTTAAGAAGAACTCAGAGTCTGAGGACTGTTGCTCGCTACTGACCTGCTGGTGACCCAGTCACAGTGTTGGTATTATTCTTGTGAAGTCCTCAAGTCAACTGACCTACTTGACCCGTTTCTCTTTCAACTCCTGCTGAGCAGCAGCTACACTGTCATTGCTATAATGGTTCTTGGCCAACTGCCTAGTAGGACTTCCACAGGAGCCCTAATTTCCACTTGTATCAGAGAATAAAGCTCCTCTCAGCGTAAACGAGAAACTTATTATAAAATTAGATATTAAAACAGCCTAATTAAGTACTGAAAACAGGAGTGAAGCAAATGGTAGTGAGGGCAAATATGTAAATCCTTTGGTTGTTAGATTTACGTAAAAACATTTTTACGATTAAATGAGGAGTTTGCAGGTTTTTGAAGAAGCCCTACTTCTATTTCCAGTAATGGTGAAACTAATTCTCTTTTAGAACTGAAGTTCTGAGGCATGCGTTCTCAGTTATTTTGTGTGTCTTAGGAACATGGGCTTCAATTAAATTGTATATAATATTATAATTTCTACAGTCCTGTTTCAAGGCATAAAACTAAGCAAATCACATAATAGAGATCTCCAAGAAAACATGAAAAGCATCTTGCATATGTATTATATACATACACAATAAATATATCCAATTGGCTTAGTGGTAAAGCAAGAGTGAAATTCACTGGTTCCAGAGACGGAACGCTTTTGGCCATTGTTTCCGTTTGCGGGAGCACATCAGCTACTTGGTAAAAGATAACATATTGGTAAAATATAATGTATTGTACTCTAGGCTGCTTCCTAGCAGTTTGTATTGACTGAGGTACTTATTTAATAATTAATCATCTCCTGAACGAAATGCTTCCACATGTATTTAGCAACGTCTCTGGATGCCTTCCATGTGCACTACGCTTTTCTGCAAAATGAGAACAGCGGATTGAGACACTCTAGTTTTAGGAAAATGCAAACAACAGCAGGATTACATTTTCTTAACTATTTAAATATCCAAGGAGAAAATAAGATCACTTGACAAATGGTTTCAAGGATGGAAATGCTTTTAAGCTTCAGTAGTAAAAGACTAAGTGAACGGTTCAAACTTCTATGTCAATACGGAACTCCAAATTTGGTTTAGGAATATGACTCAAACAGCAATAAAAATACAACATTTGTACTTCATGTAGGAAACATTTATAATCTCCAAAGTTAAGAGTCTCTACAAAGGAAAATACTGATTCCAATAATCAGAATCTGTGATGCTGGTGCCATAAGCAGGAAGAACATTAAAATGGAATTGATATTCTCTTCCCCCTTATGCATTTTCTACTGTTAGCATCCTGTTATATATAGTTGAACTATCTGAGTTCACAGTTCCTAGTCCACAGACAGAGAGAGGATCCGCTCCCCTAGCCCAGAGGCAGGGCTGTGCAGTTTTCCTGAGACAGAGAACACTGCAGGGCATGCACCATGCACTCCGACGTCCGCTAGATCAAGCAGGGTTGGAGCTGACCTCGAGGTAATAATACCGCCAGAGCCAGGCCAGCTCTCTGCTGAGACACCAGGTCAGCTATTTGCCACGTTCCCTCAACACATCCCTGACACCTAGGTATCTCAATTAGCCCCGCTGCTGCACGCTCCATCTTTTAATATCCCAGATAACCCTGTAGAGTGCAGAACGTACACAGGTCAATCACAGTGCTTGAGGCCTGAAAAATGATGAGTACAGAAGAGGATATGTCCTCTTCCTAGCAGCGCTACCAACCCTAAGGCCCAAACAGTGTCCTGAAGAGCGCTGCTTACAGCCCTTTCTGCTGTGTGCCGAGTTTCATTTAGTGCAGCAGTTCCACTCTACAGGCACTTGACAGATGATGACTACTCTTTTCCTACCACAGACACGCATCTTCTGGGTTTACCAGGAACAACTCTCAGTTTCTTTCTTGGAGTATAGGCTGGCATGAAAACGACACAGCCTATTGCTGAGGTACTGAGGGAGAGAAAACCCAAAACAAACCCTGAAAAAAAAAAAACCCAAACCCAGACAAACTCAAAACCAAGCCAAAATCTCTCTTTGTCCTTTACTGAATATAACAACTCTACACAATGGCAGCTGTAACTTCCAAGGCCATTTGTAACACAGCCCCCTGTTTACAAAGACGTAACAGTAATAACTCTATTTGGCATAGCAGAACACATATTTATTAATCCCTACAGTCAACACATTGTGTGACAACAAAAGCACAGAAGAGACTTGTCATTTCCATTTCTTAAATCACCCAGAAATAACACTACTTGTATTAAAAAAAAAAAAAAATCTCCTCAAAGAGCTGTGTGTCCACGAACAGTCAGATCAATGTCGTCTTAGCACTGAAACTAGAAGACCGGATCTACCTCTCTAGATGGAGCATGGTCAAAAAGATGACCCTTTAGGGAAAAAACAAGTGTTTTAAACAAGAGGAAAGAGAAGGGAGAGGAGGGAAGAAGAGGATAAAGAGGAAAAAGAAGTAAAAATGTGAGAAAAATCTGAATGGAAAATGCATGTTTTCTGAAGGAGTCTTTTTATTTTTTCCTTTGCATAAAACTAGGTCTTCTGGATACTCTAATAAATGGGTTTTGATCATAATTTACTACATTACCCACTACTAATTGGCCTTACAGGTTACAGATTCTCACATCAATCCCTTCTATGAAGACATTAGTACAGACAAATGGCTCAGGAGGTAATCCATTCACACTGGGAAACAAATTATCCCATAACAATATCCGTGGAGCAAAGCTGTTACAATGTAAATATCTACTGTGTGATACAAGTACTTGAAAATAAAAAAAAAGAATCTTGCTGAATCAAGACTTAGGTTATGATCACTTTCCTTAAAAGTACCATTTTACTATCAAAATTCACAAGATCTCACTCTAGATATCTAGCATCTACATGCTTAAGTCTTTAAATCTAAGTAGCACTGTTAACCTAAATGGGATTACAAGAATATCAAAATTGCTTATTTTGAATAGGACTATAAAGAATTAAGGCTACAAATAGCTTATTTCCAGAAATGTAGCTGTTTAACAAGTCATAAAGCAAATTTTCTTAATTCTAACATTTTACAAGATTAACAGGTGATATAAGACGTGATCTTCAGAACAAACTGCCATTTAAAAATAATAGTCTTTTTAATAAACTGTGCCTACTGTTCAGGTGTTAATCTCTTACTCTAAAACACTGAACATAAGAGCTGCTTATTTTGCAAATATAAGGTATCAATTCTGATGTCTAGACATCATGGTAACTAACAAAACAGAACATCTCAAAATTCTTGGCTTTATGAGACCTTCAACAAAAGAATTCTTCTTTTCCTAACAGCTACAGATGTTAGGGACACCACGTGTTTCTGGTGGAAAAAGGAGAGCAGGTTAAGGACAAGACCTTTCCTGTTACAGTAAATGTGTCAAAATAGAGGCCTGTTACCAAATAAACCACTTTTAAGCCTGTACTTCCCCAGAACTCCATAATGACTAATTCCCACTGAACAGAGAAAAGGACAGAAGGACCATCAGTGCTTAGAAAAAAGCACCAGGATGACATCATTGCCTGTCTGCTAGCCAGGAAAGGAAGAGAGGGATTATCTGAATAGTAAACATCTGGATTGTGTATATAAAGGCAGTGAAGGATTTTTATACATATTAGTTCACTGAGTTCCACTGAATTTTTATCTTACAAAGGAACAGTAGTGCTACGACACGCTTTTATAATGAAAGAGCAACAGGAATTCCAGTGGTCTGGGTCAGTGTATTAAAACATACACAAACAGATTTATCATTCACTGCTTCTTTACTGTATTTAATGGAAAGCAGTTGGCAGATATTTGAACTTCTAACTCTTCATGTTAAAATAATGTAGTTTGGTAACACTGGTTTTCTTCTTTCTGTTAGGATTTTGGGTACAAAGATTGTAAGTGACATGATTCTGATCAAAATGAAATTCAAAACATATTCAGTTCCCCATCCCAGTACCATAAAGACTGATTACAAAAAATCTTACATGTGAAGTGCTTCAATTCCTTAAGAATACAACTCACCAAATTTACACTTTTCTTTTTTTTAGAATACAGCATAGAGTTCCTGCATAAGTCACAACTCTGCTAATTGTGTATAGACTCAACTGCTCTGCGTATAGCAACTCTATAAAGTTGTCAAGCAAAAAAAAATCAACTTTATTCTAGATTGGAGTACTGTGCAAAGAAACATTCTTACCTTGAACTGTTAGAGTTGCTGATGCTTCAGCTTTTCCAACCATATTTTCTGCAACACAAGTATACGAGCCCATGTCTCCTGCCATAACTTTCCGGATTTTCAAGGTATGATCATCACGGATTTCATATCTTTAAATACACACAGTAATAAACAATGAATAGGAATACTAGAACTTTGTACAACCTTTGTAAAGTGTAAAAATATGGTGGGTTTGCTCTCAAATATTTTTATTCCTTTAAATAAACATATGTATAAATCCTTGTAAATTGATAATGTAAAAAATAAAGTTTTAAAAGCAAAATATATCTAAATACTTGAAAACCTGATTCTGATTTCATTGGAAACATGAGTCAGTTTTACTGATGTCACTAGAATTTCAATGGTGTAATATAATTGTAAAGCTCTAATGCAGAACATTTTAATTGTTAGAACTTTTTTTAACAAGTAAATGTAATAACAGTTATTACTCTCCCTATAACCTTCCCATCTGAATGAATTTTTTTAATATAGTTGAAAAGAAAATATTATTCTCAAGGAGATCAGAATTGCTTAAGAGTCAAGATAAATCACAACAGATTCTTAAGAACGATGTGGCATTTTCCCACTTCCTCTCCTTTCATCACCTTTTTTCTCTTCTTTGTATAATGCAGTCAATGTGTTTCTCTTTATGGGAAGTAGACTCTTCTCTTAAAAATGCTATCAGTTTTATTAAAGCTAGAGACTAGATATCAAGAAGCTGGATTTGGATGACCGAAGCCTGCTACAGCATTTCTTCTTTCAGTCCCCTCCCCTAATAGGTTTTTAACTGATGACTGAGAATTCAAGGTAAATAAATAAATAATCTATCTGTATTCTATGCAGAATGTATTTCTCTATAATAAGGTGTTTTGCTTTTTGGCCTGAATTAGAACATTGTCAGAGGAAAAAAAAAGTTAATCGGAAACTTAGTAACAAAGACATGTGTAACCAAGGCAGCTTTGTACATGAACAGACTGCATTTTATATCACTTGCGATCCCAATATACACTTTTTGATGTGGTAATCTAGTCTATTATTTGTTATACATTCTCCAAATTTTTTGAATTACAAAAGACTTCTCAGGTGAAGAATTAATCTGTATCAGATATTACTGACTTAGTTATTTTTTGTTCTATTTGTTTTGTGTAGTCACAACAAAAGCTTGAGAACAAGCTGTTCTTAAGTTTCAATATAAATGATAACTTCAAATAAAGCTCAATGGTCCTTAGAAATGTCTTATAAGATCAGCCAGGCCTTCTCCATTCAAGAAGAAGAAATGTTGGCTGTCAAGTGTCAAATGGCTACATCATATACCAATCTAGATGTCATAAAAAAGATAACTCCATGTACTGCACCTTGCTTTTGGTAATTCCCCATCATCTTTCCTCCATCTTACTGTAGGGACTGGGTCACCTCTTGCTTCACACTTAAACTCCGCACTATCATCCACAGTTACAGCCAGATTACTTGGCCTCTTCACAAAAGATGGCCTCTCTAAAAGGAAAGAAAACCAGGGATTAGTCCAGCAGTTCCGTGCCCGAATTGCGACCCTCCCCGAACTGTGGCTGTCAGAGCAACGGGAGCAGGGTGACGAGTCTGATGGAGGTGCCTCTGCCACTGCTGCTCTCACTCTCAGCCCCAGGCAGGGGATCCGCAGCCCTGCAGATGGTCAGCACTGTGAACAGGAGGCAGACGCTTTCAGCAGCGGCTCAGGATCCAAGCACAGTCTTCCTTGCTTCTTATGTATCATCGACACAGCTAATACAGCTAAAGGAAAAACACAACCTACACAGAAAACCTAAACACACAGCATTCCTCAGGTAGCAGCAGGCCTGCTGCAAGGACCCAAACAAATGACCCGTCCTCTGCTGCACTGCTTCAAGAAGACAGAAGGCACAAACCAAACACTGTCTGACTGGAGGATCTGGCTCAATGGTGCCTCTAAATCCGAAGGTGAAGTAAGGCCCAGCACAGCAGCTCTATGAGGCTGCTTGCAGTTGTCAACAGCAGCTAGTGTTTGATCCAACCATTCCCAACACTACGGTAGTAAGACACCTTTTTCTTTCATTAGCACACATAAAATAAAACAAGCCAAAAAAGAACCCCACAATGTCCTCTCTCTAATTTTTCTTCACAATAATTGCTGTTATCCTTGACTTACATTGTAGGACATGGATGACCCAAGTCCTGGCTCACCAGTCAGATTCATTGCTGCATACTTTTTCTCAGGCTTTCTGAAACAAAACGTGATCTCAGTACAGGCTGTGCTGTTCTGACAGTCCAGCTACTAGCTGGAAATTTCAGGCAAGGGATTGACAGACTTTTCCACCTGCAACTGGGTTCAAAGCTTTATGGTGCTGGGCTATTCGTAGTTTCATAGTTCCAGGTTGGAGTGCAGTAAGGCTTGCACACGCACAAGGAAGAAAAGTGTTTTTAGGAATTTCAGGGATACTCCAGGAAGGATTACCAATCTGGAAAGGCAGCATCAGATGACAACAGAATGCCCATAGACGAACAGGGAATGTTTAAGAGGCAAGTGCTTGGCAGGTTCCTTTGCTTAAGGCAGAGGATCTTTTCACCTATAAAGCTGTGAAAGCTCCGAGGGAGTCAAGAAGTCAGTTGCATGTTTTGACTTGTATGTATTAAAGCTATAAATATCACCTCCCTGGAACTGGAAGAGTCTAGAAGCCAATCAGGAAGGGTGAATACCCAAAAATATGCCACGAATTTCTCATAGGAGTACAAAAGCACCAGACAGAAGGATAAAGAGACAAACCCATATTCTTAATTTCTCACATCTGTGTTTGAAAAAGGTGGCTCCGAATATTACTTTGACTTTGCAGATAAAGATGTAGAGATTCAGTATTACAAAACTTTAGTGAATGGTTCAAAAAGGACTGAAGTGGAAATGTGAGTGGAACAAAACACTATAAAAGAGCTTCCTTTATTCTCGAGGATGTCCAGACCAGCTGGACACTTGTGTTGAAGACGACGCACCTTTGCCTGTAATGTTAGGCAAATAATGTTAGATGAAATAGCAAGTTGATCTTTAAGCTGACAGTTCTGGCCTGGGTTCATACACAAGAAGTGAGAAAGAAAATAGAGACCTACACACATGAATCTAGCTGTGAATGAAAAAAATACACATATAGACAGTCCCCCTTGCCCCAGCCCCTTTGTTGTAGGTGTAGTAAAAATGCAATCTGAATGCAAGACAAGAGCATTCCTGATTGATCTCCAGACTAATAATAGTTTGGGGAAGAATATTCAACTTAATTATGCAAGAGAAAAAGGACTGATCTGGTAAGGCCAGGACTGCTGCACAACAGCAAAACCCACAAGAGGCACATTGTTCTCCAGAGGAGTTTCCGAAAGGAAGAGTAATAGGCCGAGGGCTTTTGTCTGCCCATTCATAACACACTCATTCAAAGGCATAAGCGAATAAGGGAAACCAGCACTGATTTCAGTACCTATTTTGTCACATGATTATTTGGCAAATACAAGCAAAGCTTAACAAAGACCACTTTGAAACTTTCTAATATTACAGTTTCTGGCATGCAATCCTCCCTCTGATCTGAAGCAGATACCTAAAAGCAGAAGCTCAACTTCTAAATAACTAAACCCCATAAACAGAAGATCTATGCTGAAAGATTTTAATATATGAAGTCAGCATGTTTCTCATGCTTTTTCATGCATACCTAATGCCTGAGCTGAAAGAATAAGGTGTGCTAAAGATTTCTAGACACAGACTGATATGACATTCAGAGTTTACCGTACTGTTTGAAAAGAAAACCTCAGTCGTTTTCCCAGGCTGAAAATCAGAAATACGGTCAAAGGGAAAACGAGACAAAGAAAAAGGCAGAGACAGACCTTTCTCTGCGATGCATCCCTCTTACAGCTGTTCAGCAAGAGTAATATTTTCCAGCCTGGATTATGCAACAGTCCATACCATGATTCCCTGGTTAGTAGTAGAATAATGATGAACAATTAACAGGTACAGTTAACTAGGACCCTAGTGCCAGGACTTTACTCATGTAACACCACCTTTCTTTCAATTCCAGATCTTGCTTGGAAGTTCTAAAAGTCTATTTGACAATAAACTTCCTCCCAAAGTGCTTCAAAGGTGTCTATAAATTAAAAAAAGATCCACAGTATGGTGGATCATAGGAAGTCTTCCTTAACTTCTAAAACGTTATGCACTACCTTACTGGATATTCAGTTTCAGTAACTTTAAGCTGGCATATAAACTTGGTTTATTACGGGATACCTTGCTTCAAATACCTTCAAATAAAACTCTGAACAGGACTTCAAATTACTTCAGTCCTAATTCTAAAAAGTGGTGAAGATAGATAAAAGTGCCAAAGATGGACAAGATGGATCTTAAACCCGAATTAAAAAAAAAAAATAAAGCAGCAGCAAGAGCCAGGGCCACTGCAGCAGCACTGTGATGGAAATCAAAGAGGTCTGAACTTATGGCTAGGATATTTTCATCCTGTGATGATAAAATATCTATTTGTTTTGCAGAAACAATTAAGCTATCTCAAGCCTCCCCAACTTCAAAGTAACACAACACTTTTTGCACGAAAACTGCCAAAGCTGCGTCTACAGTGATCAGGAGGCAATTCTCATATGCTTAAGGTATTCCGAGACTGCACTTGGGGTTACAGCTTCTCTTCTGCAATAGCAACAAAAAATGCAATTTTCAGCTAAGCTCAGTTGTCTTAAATGAAAGTGTAGTTCTTGAGGCTCAGAGGAACTATTATTAGGACCACTTGAACAAGCAGACCCATTGTATCTTGACAATACTCAGCACACATAACTATAAATGAAAGGAATTTAGAACAGAAACTTTGAATAATTCTCATTTTCTTACATGAGAAGGAAATATCAAGTCTCTGCTTCTTAGCAATGCTATTTTTCACTTTGCCGTTACTTTATAGCACTGATATAGTCAGTGAATACTGGAATTATTTTCAGTTTGGTAACTATGAAAGCAACAGATAGCAACAAGAATCCAAGGTGGATTGCAAAGCCATTAACTGCCACCCATTTGCTAGAACACAACTGTGACAAAAACATTTTCAACATAAACACTGAAAAGAAAATGGATGAGAATGACCCTTAATAACAGCTGTCTTAGGAAGAAGTTGAACATTTTCATTTTCACGGACCTTTTCATTAGCACAGTCTTAAAGGAGGAGTTCTTACCTAAAACAGTGAGCTCCGCAACTTCACTTTCACGTTCTCCAACCATATTTGTTCCAACACAAACATATTTGCCAGCATCATTCTTTCTTGTGTATGTGATCATAAGCTTTCCTCCTCTGATCTAGGACAAATCAAGGATAAGAAAAAATACTTTAATATGAACTAACAATTTAAAAATATTAATTTGAAAAAGTTTTGTTACAGATAATTAAAGAAACAGAAGTTATCAGTGATTATCCAAATTATATTAAAAAATGAAAAAAAACACCTACTATCAACTTAGTTTCCTTCTCTTCTGCAAAAATCTTGCCTCTTAGTTTTACATCAGTATTTTAAAATCTCCCAGATTTGGATCCCTATTACTCTTGCCTTCATTCTGTGTATTGTAATGCTGGCTGTTCAACAGTCTGTTTAATGCTTGTTGGCCAGAAGGACTACTTTTCCTTCCTATGTATTATTGCAGTTTGATATAATCAGGTGAAGAGTAAAAACTAGCACTAGACATAAATCCCATTTTCACATCAAGTGCTGCAATTACTTTTTCTTGACAAGAATTATGTGTACGTTACCCTACTGTTGGTCATGCTCATTATTATTCATTAATTTTGTGTTTATTTTGGTTTTCATTTCTAAAGGAAGCGTAGGAAATTTTTCATTATTTAAATTTTTTTATTATTTAGTTCTTCACCTTTAAATAAGTAATCTTAAAGGCTGATAAGCCACTGGGCAGAAGCAATTGAATCCTTACTGGGAAGTGAATAACATTCTGCTCTTAATTCTGAATTAATTTTTTAGAAAATAATGGAATTCCAATAAATCCAAAATCAGAAAACTTACTTCCCCTTTGTGACTTCAAGTCTTCTGATTTTATATAAAAATACACATTAAATGCATACATAAATATCTGATCTCCCTTTAAAAGTATTTATTCGCCAATTTCATTGAGAAAATGGTTGAACAAGTTTCAAAGTTTGTCAAAGCCCAGCAAAATATTTGTAGGCAACTGAATACGTACCATGCTTCCTTTAATATACAAAAAATGTTAATTATATTAATTATATTTTTAAGTGAACATATGCTCATGAGTCCAATTACATATGAAAACCACTGCAGTTCAAGGCATAAGTGGAAGTAAACAATAAATAAAAGCCACATATGAAGCTACATGAAAGGGTCTAATGTGGTCAGTGACAAGGAGGTGTGTGTTCTCAATATGAGGTACTTTGCTCAACTTGCCTGCAGCTAGAAATCTCTCCCTGAAAAATTGACATCTTGAGCAGTGTTTGGCTCTTATTATCATTGTAAGATGTACGCACACCAAGATGACAGTCAGTTATTGAGATAAATGAACGTGCACATGTAACGTAGATAGTGTTGCATACAAATATTCTGTTGCCTTTGGCACTCGTTTGAGAACAGAAAAGATATGTCCTTCATCATTCAGAAATCTAGTAACACTGAAATTTCAATGGGGATTTGAGGCATGAAGAATGAAAAAATAAAGGTGACCTGCAAATACACATTTCTCAAAAATCTGTGAGCAATTTTAGATCACTGACTGCCTGAAATGGTAAGCATGGGAAGAGAATGCAACATATAACCAAAAGTCTGTATTTCTTCCTGTTTTATATCTCCCTAAATCAGAGACCTATTTATTTCCAATTAATCTATGCAAAGGATTTTAAAAAAACAATTTTAGAAAGACCGCCACATGCATTTTGGGGTACTTGTTTATCCAGATATATATATGCATAAATATGCATAAATATATACTTTTTGTGTATATCAATACTGAATGCACTGGATTTAACAAAGAAATACATTTACATATCACAAGAATTTACCAACTCAGCTGATGATTTCAAACCCATGTAAACTGAAAGCAGTGATTTTCATACATGTCTTATGAGCTGAAGTCCCACTGATGTTCAGTAGCACTTGTGCTCCTCTGTGATTTTGGCACTTAAGAAAATCCCATTCAAACCTTTCATGATATGACACCACTGTGTATTTTGCACAAATCGTAACCTCCAGCAAGAACTATCCTATGAAATTCTTGTAGGAATCACCACAAGACTCTCTTCAAAGCATAGATGGAGAGATGCATTAAAACAGAAGCATTTGAACAATTAAAAAAAACACATCAAAAGCTGCTTTTCTTCCAAGTTGTTCAAGATTTAGGTAAGGAAGGAGAGGCAGACGAAACACCCACCACCTCAGTAAGATTGATCAAGCCCTTCTATTTATTACTAAGACATTGCAAAACAAATCTGTAGCTATGACAAATTTATGCTGTCTGTGGGCAATGTTTGCCACTTTTTCTCTCAATATGAAACCCTAGAAATACCTATGGAGTGTAGACCAATGGTTTTAATTAACAAAGTACACCATTAAAAACATGCATATGAATTTTTGTAGGAACACATAAAGAATCACTGCTAGGTTTCTTTGTCTTACTACGTTCATATCCAGTAAATCCAGTACTGTAAGTTCATATCCAGTATTTGGAGCAATAAAGAGTCAAATCACCTTTGGGGGCAGTATCTAAAATACTGCAAATTAGAACAATTCACACTCTGTGGATACTTCACAGTTAATCAAGGCCTTCTAATTTGAGTGTTTTGTCTCTTACATTTGTGCCCCTGCCCCAGAATGTACCAGCTGGACTTTATAGTAGCAGATGATATAACAGTTTGAAAAAGTGACAGGCAGTGTAAGATTTCATCTCAAACCTCCGGTCCATATTTAACCCAAAGAGAAGTCCTTTTTTTCCCAGTAAACAAGATATAGCAAACATTTTTATTACACTACTCTGGTAGATACTGCGTATCATGGGAAAAGAATTGCTTTGCTAACTGCCAAAGCCTTCAGTCCAATTTCGAAAAGATGGAAGTAAGTTTCATGTTTCATTTATACAGAAATGACGCCAAGGCACTTTTTGACTTTTCACGCCTCTTCAGGATTTCGTTCTGTTCTGTGCCTACCAGCAAATTTATCAGGGCTGTGCAAGCAGAGAAAACAGGAATAGTACTGAATACTGATGAGAGAAAACGATTGTGATCAGGGATTCACAGCTGATCTTCAGATGCCTGTACCACGTATGGCTTGTTGCATGCACTTTAAGAGAATATATGATAGCATGGTGACTTACAAAGGCTTATTGAAAGCTATTTTCTGTGACCTGCCTGCCTGCCTGATTATATTTTGCTCTTCATGAGTAAATTGTTCATTCAGGCAAGTCCACTTCATTTATTTCTTTAAACAACAGTTGGAGATGTTCATGCAGAAAACTCTAGGCACCCACAGAGTTAACTAGGTCCAGAACTGTAAATTATGGCCACCCAGCAGCAAAAAATCATATACAAATAATGAATCAACTCGGTCAGCCAACAAATCAAATCCATAAAAACTTACCCAAGGGTTCTACAACATACCACCAAGTATTCAGTATAGCTGTACACTTATATATACTTATCCTAAGATCATATTTTACATACCTATGCATGCTGTGTGTGCGTGTGTAAATTTCTATATGTATAAATCCATATCCATCTGTCCATGTTAAGGAATATTTTTATATATGTGGGTGATTCATTTACTTTTCACAGAAATGTGTTATGTAATATGAGAAAGAATGAAGCCATGACAGAAATACTTGGGAAGTCCAACTATAAAGATAACTGGCATTTTTTTTAACTTCCTTTTAGCTTCTAGTTTCATTCCATTTAATAAATGAAATCTGCTGTGTTGCAAAATAATTCTAAAGCAAACTTAAACTAATAAGAAAATGAGATTTAGACTGCAGAGTGAAATACTGACCTCTCTGTACAGCTAGGGCTTCTGTATATGCAGTATCACAAATTTCACATATTTCAGTTTTCTACAGTACAGCACAGATAATATCACATTATACTTAAATAAAATGTGATGGGCATATGATATTAACCTGTCAGACATGGTCTTTGCTTTAAAAGTGTACCATCTAATTATAAATGACAGTAAAACAGTTGTAATTAATAGCATCACCAGTGGTAGACAAGTAAAACAGAATTTTTATTTCTTCATTAGGAAACATGGAGTTTGCTCATTTCCTTCTTTGTGGTCTAGCAACCCAAAACAGATTAGTATATTCATATTATCCTGTACAGACTGTAAGGCACAGCATGTCAGCAATAGAAGACTACTTTGCTGTTTTAATTAAGTTTAGTAAAAAAAGAGTATAAATGAATACCTATCTGAAGTTTACATTTAAAAAATTCGTATCTTGTTCCAAGCCTTGTGAATCTCATGTATTGTTCCCTACCTATTATAGCACGCTTAAATATCAGACACTAGACATCAAAATGGGTTTGGAACAGGTCTTCTACAATGATTGAAGTTTGTTCTTGTTCAGCTTCAAAGTTCAGATAGAGGAGAGTCTGTCCCACTTTTGGTTCCATTCTCTGAGACCCCAGGAAGGTACGTGCTGCCTCCTCCAGATCAAACACACAAAAAATTCCATTTGAAAGAAGTTTAAAACATACTTTCAAGTGGTCTTCCTGTGCCGTAAATCTGTCATGACAAAGTGCAAGTCAATTGTTCCCACCTACCATACAAACCAACAAAACAGTCTTGCAATGACGACAGGCCTGAAGGTAGAGTCTGTAAAGGATGGTGCAAAACACATAGAAAGATGGCTTTACTTAAAAAGAAAGAATATTTAAGCTAGATAAAATGACAACAGATTCAAGCTGCTGCTTCTGGCACCCCTGTCAATCCGGCCAGGATACATCAGAGTCAGCATCGGATTCAAGTCTGCTCATCAGTCTTCCCCTCTTTTACAGCCTCATTATTAATGGCTGTATCTACATGAAGATGGATAGCTACAAAAGCTTAAGGGTTATCTCTGTCCTGAATTGTTTGGTGACTTCAGAGGGAGCTGAGAGTTATTCAGCCCTTGGCATTATCACAAGACAGAATTACCATATGTGTTTGATACTTCCCTTAACTAACAAGGTTGTGGAGACAGCCAAGATATATGCAGCGTGTCGTAAATCAACTCCAGAAAAGAAAAATCTATACGTCAGCATACACAATTTTCAGAAGTTTAAAATTGTAACAATCTCAAACTTACTTTCTACAAACATTTGGCTTTTGTTAATCATGAAGGAAGATTTAATTCAAAATTGGCCATATTGGCTCACGTTAATCAGAACTAATTTCTGAACAGACAGCTATGCTTATATGAAAATATTCGAACCAGTAAAATACTTTCCTGAAACGTTTGCACAGCTACAGTACAAAATATTTACTATGTAATACTTCCTTTCTTATTATAAACCAAGATAAAAATCCTCCTACAACAAAAGCATGTTACAATTACATTCCTAGCCTTAAATCTGCTCTACCAAGATATCAAAAATAAAAAAGTAAGTAGCAAACACTCAGAAACTGTTTTTCACAATGCTATTTACTGAGTACAGAAAACACACTAAACTTCACTAATAGGCAGCACATAAGCACATCCTATGGGTCAGTAAAACAAATATGGAACTAACCGATCCTTCTGCAACACCCAAAGAAAACCCAACTGAACCCAGCATGGGAACAATGTGCATGTAATGACAACTATGATATTTCTGTAAAACTGTAAATTTAACCTCATGCATGAATCTCCCCTGGATGCACAGATGCCTATGTAGCTTTCACTGCAATCAGTGATTGAAATCAGAAATAAAAGTGAACTTGAACTGAACTTGGTGTCTGGTATGTCTTCATTTCTCTCCCCTTAAGCAAGTCAGATGATTTGAAGTATCTGTTACACAGGAACTTTCTTTTAAGCATCACCACACCACTGTGTTCTTTACACACCTCCGAGGACAAAATCCCAGACCACCTGGGGTTAATTTGCCGCACAAAAACTCTCAGTTTTAATTCTGTTACTTAAAGTATCACAAATGTAGTATGGAAAAACAATCCTAACAAACCGCGAATTTTAAAACATACAAAAAATTCCTACCTGGTAACCATAAAAGAAACAACATAGCCCAAATCTGCAAATGCATTCAGCAGCCTATTTCCCACTCAGTGTGCCTATGCTGCAAGAGAGAGATCCAAGGTCACTCTGTGGGGCTGTGTCAAAAAGCCACCAAGAATGAAGCCAAGGGCGGGTTCAGTCCGGCTCCGCAGGGATCCCAAGGGCCCACTGACACGACCAGATCAGACTCTGCAGCGATTTGCACACTGTGGAGTACACCTAAACCCTGCAGACAGCACCGGGGGGTGGATGGGGGAGCAGTGCCACCACCGTGCCGTTTTGGAGGGGGATGGACTCTGCTGCGGTTTTGAAGGGGCTTTCAGTTCCTATCATCGTAGGTATCAACCAATGTTTCCTTAGTTTTCTAAGCCTGGAGTTAATGCTGGCAGGACAATGCCACAGATTTAGGGCAACTTGATATCATGGGGTGTATTTTGTCGATAGGAAATTTCCTACTTTCCCCTAAGGAAAGAGGAGCTGCGCAGAGCACAAGGCTCGAACAGCAGAGTCCGAACTTTCATCTTCAAAGCTTAGAAGCATGGGTAGATAAAACTTCACTAAGACTTGTAATCTGATGAAAGACATTTCTCAGAGTGCAGATCACTCACAGCCATCATGCCAAAATATGGGATCTTTCAAGCTCCTGGTCTTCTAAAGGGAACTGTTCTGACCCGACTCAAGTTATCAAAAGCTTTGAAGTAGACATTCATAGGTCATCTTCCACGATGAGCTCCCACAAGAAATTGAAAGGCCTTTAACATGCAAACGCAAGGTTCTCCTAGACTTTAAAGTACAGTTGTGAAACAACAACAACAACAAAAAAATCATCACAGCCTGAGAAGAGAGAATAGAAATATAAAAGAATTATTCAAAATTTGTCTCTTGGCATGAGTCTGTGCAGCAGGTCATTACTTTCAGCTTCGGCTTCAGTCATTCAGTGATCTTCTGAGAAGCAGCAGATCTGGCTCAGACTCCCACTTGCCGCGAGGAGAGGGCACCTCCCCTCTGAGACTGATTGTTCGTGGCTGGCTCCTCACCGACACGGATGTGAATCGCAGGCTCACGGATCCTTCCTGTGGCCGCTGCACATCCTCCTGTCGACTGCCTGCGAACGCTTTCCTCCCTGGAGCTGGCGCAGCAGCTTCCCAAGAGAAGAAGGAATTTCTGTCTTCCTCTGGGGGTAAACCTGAGCCCTTTACAGCACAGAATACAAGCTGAGAACCAAACTAAGCAAACAAAATTTGTCACAGGTGGGAAAAAGGCAGTGGATTGTTTCATACACTTCCAAGTTGGTATTCTGGTAGTTTTAAATTTTGAGACAAATTTGACTTCTCATTCAAAAACACTTTCTTTTGAAACTTTACAATGAAGTTTACTTCCAAAGAGGTGTTGGCCCTAACAACTAAACATTACAAATACACGAATATTTTGCAAAATGTGACCTTGAAAAAATATAAAATATTTTCTAACATAACTAAAAAATTACTGATTCTCTGACTTTTCACCAAGATGACATGTCACGGAAATGAGACCATGCTTCAAAAAGAGCATATAAACCTGGGTTAAGTTGCTATTGCATTTATCTGTGACTGTGCCTAAGCTTAGCAGAACTTTAACTTTCATACCAAGACTGTGCTGGACATATAAAGTTGTGAAAACATTAAAACTTTCACACCATTTGTGTAACACTTTCAGAAAAAGGAACAGATGCACCACATTGCTCTTCTTTCATGAACAGTTCAACACAAAAGTCATATATTAACCTGCCACATTTCACTCTTCCATCAGCGATCACTGCAACTCTTGTGACTGCAGCACATGCAAACCATAAATCACAGATTTCCTTGTATTTTTTGCGGTCTGCACACAAGCTTTGTGCTACAGGACTGAGGTAAAAACCTGCAGTCACAGGCAACCACAAGTAAATCTGACTGTAATTTCCATTTTTACTGAAGGAACACTGAAAAGCCACTGGGTTAGACATCACAGCTAGAGATAAGATCCCTGCTTGGAAGATGCTAAAATTTAAACTTACAAAGAATAGGGAGGAGAATGTATGGACAGAGAGGTAAAGATCTAAACTCCCAATCTCCCCAGCTCACACAGCAGCTCAGCGTCATTATTTTAATTTTTGTGCTCAACTTCAGATCCTCCAGACAGACTCAACAGGCAGCGAGTGACCTACAGTTCTCAATCCCTTCACAAATGTTCACCCTCTGTTGCCACAGAGGACTACACAATATAAGATGATCTTTAGCAATAGACTGTGAAGCCAGGAGCTATTTGGAGTTTCTGTTACTTCTAAAATAAGCCAGCACGGATCACAATCAAGCCAAAAAAAGCACACACTGTTCCCACTCTCCATACGTACTGGGATCGTTGCTCCCTGATGCTCATGCGTTCCCCATCACCACTCTGTAGCTCCCATACCCTCTGAGAGTTGCTGTCTGCGGGCTACTGCTGGGCTGACCACTGCAAAACACGGCTCCAGCGTCAGCGGGAACAGGCTGCCAACCCGTTCTTCTCTTCCCACGCAGCCCTTGCCTTCGGAGCAGCAAATCGCTTATTGCCCCACGTGTAAATGGAAGCGGGTAAGGTGCGAACAGCCAAGGAGACTGAAGAGATGGAAGCCTGAGGAATGCTGCCTTTCCCCTTGCCTCGCCCGCAGCCACTGGCTCTCGTCTGCTGGCGGCCAGGGGCTGCCCGAGCTGCTTAGGGGGGTTCTGGAGCCCTGCTGGGATGATTCCTTCCCTTGCAGGAGTCTCTTTTGCTATTCCTCTCAGATGCCATGATGGGTTTAAACTGCTGGCACGATTCTTGCTGTTGTTAAAAGGGTATTGTAAACTGCACCAATGGAAAAGCTGGAGGAAAAAAAAAAAGTGGCTGCAAGAGGGGAGAAACTGTTGTCGACACTGGAAGAATCAGCTGCTTGACTTATTCCATTTGTATTTACAAAGCAAACTATGATCTAGCTGACCAAGTTCTCTATGGAAATCTGTCTCTCCTGTTTGTGGCAGTTTGCTACTGGTGGAATGGGCTTGTAAAATTGGCTGAGAAGTTGAAATTACTCAGCACTTTCATTTTCCCAGTTTTTCTTGTGGCTGCGTGCATGCCTTTTTTTAAACTAGTACTATCCTAACAGAAATAAGGAGCTTTGATATAATTCTGTGTGAGCAGTGGAAAAACACATAAAGAATAGGAAGTGATCTTTACAGAAAACTGAAAGTGTTACCTGATCAGATTTCAGTTCGTTTGGTACAAATTATCTTTTTTATGACAGTGACAGGAAGTTAAAAACTGCTGTTGGCATTTCCATAGTCAACTTGCCTCCCTAAACACACAGAAATAGCCACACTACGCTTCTAAAACAGATACAAACCCAAATGCTCAGTCTGAAGTAAACAATTTTTAAAGACATTACTTTTTGTGTGCCAGCTACCCAATGTGGCAAACAGAAAAGAAGACATATCTTTGTAGTTAAATGACTCATCTACCTACCATCCTGGCCAAATTTCTCAAAAGCCGATGGCAAAAGTTAGGAGTCCTTGGCCACTGGGTAAGGTAAGGGCTAGTCAACACTTTTAACTATCAGATGAATGTATTGACCAGGAAGTAGAGTTTGCAGTTTCACTTTGAAAACCTGGTCCTGAATGCACATCACCAAAAGGCTGACTGTAGCCCATGGCATGAAGTATGCGGAGTGCCATCCTGAACCATCGGGGACGAGTAAGAGCTGCCCTCAGCTGGAGCTCCACCAACATCTCAACTCATCACTCCTGAGACCCTCTATGACTCCAATCAGCACTCCAAATACATAAAGATATTTCTAGGAAATATATTTATGACTGGCATTTCTCTGTGTTCCTGTTACTGCAAATTCTTCCTTTGCTGACTTTCTTCCCATGAAGATGCACCTCAAGGAAAGGTAAGGAAAATGATGCAAAAACTCGCACTAAAGGATGCTGGGGAAAGTTGACATACATGAACAGCCATAGAAGACAGTATTTAAAGAACTGTCTTGATAGTATCTATGCAAACAAAAGACCTTATCAACAAGCTTCCTTATTAGTCTTCCTGCCTCCCTTATCAACAAACAAACATTAACAGGATCAACCACTATTGCAATACGTAAACAAATTTCAGTAGGTTACATCAGTACCCTGATGTCTGCACCAAGGTATAACCTTGCAGAAAATAATTGTGAACAGTAAAGTTCATCCTCATTTACCTTAGAGGACATGGTCGTTCCACACAGATCCACTGGTTCTGTTTATTTATGTCCAGAAAAGGTAAAGAAATGAACTTGCTACCCTTGCAAATTCTTTTTTAACGGAAAACTAATAATGCGGTATTCAAAACCTGAATAAACATTCAGAAATTAAGGCAAAAAGTTGTAAAAACCCTCAAGTATGATAAGAATAAAAACATAATCGTCAGCTGAACTAAGACTTCATCAACTATGCATTTTACTTTGCATTATACTGTTAGGGATTATACTTCAGGTACTTCATACAGACTTTTTCTAAGACAGTCATATTGTTGACTTTTTTTTAAGAAAAAAGAAAGCCAAATTCGATTGAAAATGGAAGTCAGTCATGACCAGAAAAGTCCTTATTTCAGAGGATGTTTGATATAGAGGGGAAAAAAAGTGTTCTGGTGATTCTCTTCACCTTTCAAATAGTTCCAGGAGTTACTACACATTTGACAAAATGTGCCATAAAATCTTAAAAAATTTTGTCCTTTGATGAGATCCACTCTCAGTGGACAGCAATGAAATGCTACATGTTTTCCTCAGACCTAAAGTTTGGCAAGAAACATTTGGTATAATATAATACAAATACTTCTACTATATTTCAGAAAAATGTTTAAATATTCTTAAATTTCTGAATACAGAAATTCTGGAAAATCCTATTAGATTCAAACTTTTGTTCAAGACCTGTAAGAACTAAAGCACAAATGCTGTACCACAGATATTATCACTGACATTTTCAAACATTCATGCAAAGAACAATTTGACATGCAGGCCTTTCTACACATAGAATATTAAAATCTTGTATTTGCTGTATTTAGAGTTGCCTTTAATAACATGCTAAGATTTTGATCTAGGCTCATTCTGCTCACACAGCAAGCTAATTTCATAGCATGCCTGGCTGGAAATATACCACAAATGTATGAGCTTATTAACCTAATGGTAACTTTTCCACAAATGCTTAGGAGAAATTAACCTTGAAGCGGAGGACTAGGCCTCTGCCGACTCTGACATGTTTGTAGTACAAAGCAGCAACTCTGTGCCCGAGACATAAGAGGAGGCAAAAAACAAAGCAGGAAGAGGGATTTAATGAGACGCACACTTCCTTGAGGAGTGCAGCACCAGGAGCTCATTAAGTGGGGATTTGGAACACGGAATACATATGGGATTCCATCAGAAAGAAATTTTAGATGCTAAATTAGTCAGCTAGGCACGTCGATATTACAGTGGTTTGAAGTGTTGTTTCTTTTTCTGTATGATCTTGTGCTTAAATAAACAGTACTTTTCCATTTCAGTAAGCTCTTTTGTGGCATTGTCAACCACTGTTCACGTGCTTCCAAAGGGAAAAGCCATGGGATCACACCTCACTGGAGTCAGCATAGCTACCACACTATTCTAAGTTTCCAGACATGTCTAAGAGAAGGAAAATGACATTAATCTAACTGAAAGGACTAAGTGATTTAAGGCTTGTTACCTAAAAAATTGTGCTCATGGTGTTTATAGAGAGGACAGGATACAACACTGCCCCATTAGTATCTCAGCTCTCTCACCTGAATGTAAAGAGGACATAGAATTACTTTGCATCCAGTTTGAATGCTGCAGATAGGTATCAAGGTGTAATGCATGTAGACCTGTTTCAAAGACTGCATTTTGTAGAAAGTAAGGAGGAAAGACTACAACAGTAAAATCTAGTAGCCTATGCGCTGCTTGGGATTAGAAGTAATCTTCTCCATTACCAGAAACAAAAATTGCACTGGCATTCTCCACGATACCTGTATAAACAAGTTATCATTACCTTATACAACTTCTCAGTGTTAGCTAGTGTTAATTCTCCAATAAGAATATGAAGAAATAGTTTGAAACAATGTAGGAGGGAAAATAAAACAGATTTTGGTATCTATCTCTGCTATTATTTCACGAATTCAAAGCTGATGGCCATAACAGTATCCAGGAGCAGATCTGGCCAATCAAATGCTGTACGTGTTTTATCAGAGGACAACCTTGACACAAATATGAACTTCACTGAGAGCACATTTATAGGTACAATACATTAAAACAATGAATTTTAATACATATTCAGTAAATCTGTGTCAACAGACTTTTTAAAAAAGAGTTTCCTTGGCTAGGTCCCACAGACAAGAACAGTATTTGCAAATATAATTTTCTGTGTTAGCAAATCAAAACCCATTTTAATTATAACCACTTAATTATCCAACAAGGTACCTTGGTAAGACAATTCCAAATAAACAAAGTGTCTTTAATCTGTCAGTAGCTAGAACTTACCCACAAAGCCAATACTTAGTGATGTCCTTTTGACGGTCATCACACACTTTTTTGCACTGTGTAGCTATCTAGTACTGTGAGCAACCGTTCAGGTATGAATCTGCCCATTTTCAAATTTAAAAAGAAAATGCATCCCCATCTTTTTATTTTTGCTAATAGCCATATAGTTATTATTTTAATAATTTAGGAAAAACAGAGATAAAGCTGTAAGTTCTAAAATTTCACATCCATTTTAACACAAAATTAGGAAGAAATGTAATTCATTCTCAAAAATCACCAAAACCTATTCCTGTGAAACAGCAGTGAGAGACCGAGGCTTCTGTTTAAGTTGTCTGAAACAGTGTAGGTTGATAAAGACTCCAAATGAACAGGTATCTCGAACATCACACACTGTAATGATGTGTTAACCTTGGTGGCAGGCAGAATAAAAGGGTCAATGGTTCAGCTGGCATCCCTGGGGGTGATCCTTCCACGTGAATTTGAGACTCATTGACAGGGCAGCACAGTAAAACTGACACTGAGGTTTAAGAAGCATATATGTTACAAAGATGAAGAACTGCCTTTTTCTTGAACTTTATATTCACAGCAGTAGAAGAAATGGCCCCTGTTAAGATGGCCATCTTAACAGTTAACAGTTAACAGTTCTCCACCAGTTGAAATCCTAAAAGCAAACATTTTCAAAGGATATCTTCTATTTTTGAATCGGAAGTAATCAGCAAAGCTAGCTTGCAGGTTGATTTGCTCTGATTTCTCCAGCTCCTTTTAATTTTGCGATTTTAAAAGTTGTTTCCCCATGTCCTACTTTAAATGTCCAGATTGCGAAAGTTAAGACTTCTCCTCCTACTGAAAAACTGGTTACAACTACTTATATTTGATAGCTTCAAGAATAATAGATACAACAGACGACGTTTTAGACCAAAGCCTTTGATTTTGGATGACAAAAGTAGAGTAACAGCAGTCACCTCCAGCTGGGTAATTCCACATATTTAAGAATGACTAATGCAAAAGATACCAGCTAGACCTATAACAAGGAAATTTTCTTTGCAGAAAGTCTCATTAGGATAAAAATGAAAATGAATATGGAGCATGGCCACAAAATTACAGCTGGCAAAAGGAAAGTAACTTAATAAGAAATAAGCCAATAACAACAGAAAGTGAAGCAGTAACAACAACAGCAACAAAAAGATGAAGAATGTCAACTCATTTAGCACTTCAAAAAGGGGCTTCTCCCTTGCCATAAATTATACTGCATACTTCTTTGGAAAGGGTGAAATATTAGCCTCAGCGAAGACCAGCAATACTCACACTGATTTCAGTAACGTCAGAATTTCACATTGAGAGTTCAGATGTGTGCAAAGTGTATTTGCATGAAATACACTAATCACAGACATTGTGAATGCAAATTTCCCAGGAGTTATAATCACGCAAAGTACCTACTATAAAGACAGTCTTAGTTTATTAATAAACTCTTGAAATCCTTGAATACAAGGGACAATCATTTCAAAACCACTTTGATCCTTCAGCGTATATCTTCAATGGTAAAGAGATGTTTTTGTTAAAGTAAAAGAAATTCTCAAAATATCTGCAACTGGGCTACATCCCGCAAGTATTATACAGTCACAAACACCTAGAGTGGCACATGGCCTGAGTCAGGGAGAATATTACTCTACTTTTCTGTCTACAAAAAAGAGCCTATTCATGATTAAGAATCACAAAATCACAGAATGTTCAGGGTTGGAAGGGACCTCTGTGGGTCATCTAGTCCAACCCCCCTGCCGAAGCAGGGTCACCCAGAGCAGGCTGCACAGGGCCTTGTCCAGGTGGGTCTTGAATATCTCCAGAGAAGGAGACTCCACAACCTCCCTGGGCAGCCTGTTCCAGGGCTCCGTCACCCTCAGAGGGAAGAATTTCTTCCTCATCCTCAGGTGGAACTTCCTATGCTTCAGTTTGTGCTCGTTGCCCCTTGTCCTTTTGCTGGGCATCACTGAAAAGAGTTTGGCCCCATCCTCTTGGCACCCACCCTTGAGATATTGATAAGCATTTATAAGGTCCCCTCTCAGCCTTCTCTTCTTCAGGCTGAACAAGCCCAGCTCCCTCAGCCTTTCCTCACAGGAGAGATGCTCCAGTCCCCTCAGCATCTTTGTAGCCCTCTACTGGACTCTCTCCAGTTGTTCCTCATCTTTCTTGAAGTGCGGAGCAAGGGCAGAGTAGAGAGGGAGGATAACCTTTCCAGACCTGCTGGTCACACTCTTCACTTTGGCAAAGTGGCACAACACAGCTCTGTTGCAATAGTGTCAGGGTGCTTTACGTGTATGAATGAATTCAGTCCCATGAGTCATGAAATGCTGTACAAGAGGTACCGACCAATTTCAAGGCCTGCCCAAAATCACATGGGAAGATCGCAGCAGCCCTGCAATCAGCTTTGCTTAGCTCGCAGGACTCTGCCTTAAGGCAATCTTTCCTTTAGTGTACAATAGTTTTCCCTGTAGAAAATGTTTTGCAGCTTGCTTCTAAAAATCATGTTGCAATGGCTGTATAGTCTCATGATAAAAACAGCTTATCTTCGATTCTATTTCAGTGTACAGGTCTGTCAGAGAGCAGAACCACTCATTCCTGGTGTCTGGAATACCTACCACGAACTATAAAATAGCTTCAGTCAGATACCTGCAGCTTCTACGGTAACACACGACCCTGAACAAGCAACTTTTTTTTCCTGCTTGATTTGTGTCAGGTCTTACTCCAAGAGAAATGCTCAAACTGAGCATAAGAGCTCAAAGTAATCCTAAGAGATAAAGGACTCAGATGAGTGGGAAGAACAAGATCTGCAGAGTCTGAAACATGAGCCATGGTGGAGGGAAGCCCAAGACATCATGTCAACAACTTTCACCTTCAAAAACTTGGCATTCTGAATGGCATAGCCACTTGGAAAAGCAACGATTCAAAATACCCAAACTTAGAGTCAAGAGCTCTTGACTCATAATCATTTTGTTCATGGAATCAAGCTTCACATTTTGTGAGAGAAGGCAAAGTTAGTTAAGCATACTTCTCTATGGTTAGTTTCAAAACTAAATATATTCCATGTAGCACTAAAAATACTTCGAGATATACACCAGGAAAGCATTTCACTTTCTCATGTTTTACTTTATTAACAGCATTATTTTCCCTGGAGGTTCTGTGGGTTTTTTCCCCTCTCTCAAACTTATAGGGAGAAGAATATAATCACTTTTCCCCCTCTTATCTATGTTCCCGCTCTCCCCCATGCAGTCAGAACCAGGAGGCCCAGCAGAGACAAGTGGACAACCGACAACAGCAGCAGAGAGAGAGGCAAAAGCAAAGCTGTTGAGTCAGAAGACAATAAGCATAATTAGATCCAAGTATAATTAACTACCCACACTTCCACATTAAACAAAAGAACAATCTTTATGTAACTACGTGCCAAACAGATTCTTGCTAGGTAATGATTTTTCAGGAAGGGGAAAAAAAAAAAAAATCAATTAATTGCTCACTGCAGCATGAGTATTAGCAAGAATTGTCCTACGGCTAGATAAGGCAAGAAAGTAGCTTTTTCTTTTTTCCTTTTAAGGAGGGCAACCACAAGAAGGCGGACTTGGTCCTGCATAATATTACACAGGAGTCTGGAATAACACCCAGCAATGTGTATGTTAGCCCCACACTACTGCATGTGGTGAATATCTGAACTTGGCAGTAAGTAATTGTGAGTATATTATTACCTGGAGAGAGAGAAGTAGTCTGTTGGGTTGAGGAAACCCAAGAACTGAAAAATTATTATTTTTGAAGTGCTGTGATTTGGACGAGACTTTTCATATAACCAGAAGCATCACAGGAAACTCAGTAAGGCAAAACTATCCAAACAAAGTGAAATAAGCAAAAATGAAGTTGACAGAACTTTCAAAAAGCAGACCAAAAAATCAAAGCAAACCAAACAAGAAGCTCTAATCACTTACATCTGTTCGAGGCTCCAAAAATGGGCACTGTTCTTCTCTACTATTTTTATTCTACATTTTTCGTTTGATTATGAGAACATAGTAGGTGCAAACTCAGCACATAGATTGTTGAGGTTTTATTAAACATGCTTTTAGAGTTAGTGTCATTTTTACTTTACAAAACTAATTCCTAAAAAAAGCATGATACACAGTAAAGTCTCAGTTAGCAGTTATCTGATATCTAGATTTTAAGTGGCAACATGTGGCTGCTGCAGTGTGCAAGCGACTAGGAATACCAAAATGCCAAGAACAATCAAATTTATAAGGTCCACTAGAGACTTTGAAGAACAAAAATGTACCTTTTTCCCCCCCCACCTTCTCCCCCTCCAAAAGGAGAGGGTTTCAGTGTTTGGAAAACAGTGAACACAGTGAGGAGCTGGGTTGCTTCACTTCACTCACATAGACTTGCCACAAATAATACATCGATTTCTTTAGGATATTTGTGTGTTAAAAGGTCTTTCATTCTTTACTAATGGAAATATCTCTGCATATGAGTATAAAGTAAAAGTAAATCCAGTAAAAAAAAAAAAAAAAAAAAAAAAAAAAA
>Ga0065711_1004079_pt1 | contig 27852 bp, 41 predicted proteins | sample Hoacrofraction12_FD_59098 | JGI IMG/M metagenome (GOLD analysis project Ga0065711, IMG submission 59098) | Hoatzin crop microbial communities from Cojedes, Venezuela - Epithelial fraction 12 v2 (version 2) | ecosystem: Host-associated > Birds > Digestive system > Esophagus > Crop | place...
GGTGTGTGGCTGGCTGCCTGCAGGAGTGAAGTGGTGCCGGCAGGGTTGGAGCCCCTCTTTGCGGGGGCTCTGTCCTCACTGAGATGAGGAATGATGTCTGATCACATACTGCGACCTAATGAAAAAGCCTGTCTGTGCTCACTGGCAGCTGGGGTAGCATTTTGACCACATCAGTGTTTCAGATGAGCTTTATTAAATATGACATCGCCAAATGACGATGAACCTTGTGGTTTCTTACTCATGGAAGTGGTTGTAGGTGAAGACTCTGAGGTTTGCTTACATTAGGACACAGATGTGAGCTGTTCCTTCTTCTGGTTCTACCCTCAGGCAATAGAAACTCTGACTGGTGCACTGTTTCAACGACCACCTCTCATTGCAGCTGTCAAACGACAACTGAGAGTCAGAACCATCTATGAGAGCAAGCTGGTGGAATATGATCCTGAGAGAAGATTAGGTAAACCAGGGCATTCCAGCCTTCTTCCTATTAAGCTGGCAGCTGATAAATTTTCCTGTGAAATGTTCTGCTTCCTATTTTTGGCAGATGTCGTAAGACATTATTCCTCACCACCATCAGTAACTTCTTCATGCATTGCTTTGGTGTGCTGAGAAGCAAATCCCATCTATTTTTTGTACTAGTGCATCCTTCATTGAAGAGCCAAATGATGTCAATTAGGTGGCATTAGCACTCAGTGCAAAGATGACCTTCATCTATCACCCCAGGCTGATGGTTCTGTGAAGGGTTTGACATACAGCGTCTCTCAGAGGGAGCTTCTAGCTGTAGTACATTTCTAGATGTGCATTTAAAGACTTTTCTATCCTATCCTGCATTTCAGGTATCTTCTGGGTGAGCTGTGAAGCAGGCACATATATCCGAACGCTCTGTGTTCACCTTGGTTTACTGCTTGGTGTGGGGGGCCAGATGCAGGAGCTCCGCAGAGTGCGCTCAGGCATCCTGGGAGAGAAGGTAGAGTGTTAGCTTTAACTATAACCAGAAAATTGGATGTTGTCAGAATTGCAAGAGTTCCTTGGAACTGTGTGAGTTTTACAGTGTTGGGAGACGGTATAGGTGCATGGTGGCTGGCAGGAGTTCTGTGAATAGCCCCAAAAACGTGGGAGCTCTTGCCATAGACAGTCTGTAACCAAAGTGTTGAGTTCAGTTCAGGGTGTTGCCCCTGTTCTGGTAATTAAGCTTTGGGATAGTAAGTGACTGGGAAGTGCACCATGGTGACTGAAAGTTTGGTTTAAGCCACCTGTGTTTCTCAGCCTACAAACCATGCATGTGCCACAAGTTAAGGGGTGTGAGCTGTCTGCTTAGCAATCTGTGACCGCTTGGTGTCAGGGCACGATGCAGGGAACACACTTCATTGAAATGAGCCTGGTAGATGCAGTCTTGTATGGTCTTGAATACTTGTACAGTCTTTCCAGTCCCATCGTAGCTGGATCGGCTGCTGGTCCAAACTCCGGAACTAATTTCTTTCCTTGCCAGGCAGGAGTATCAGAGTGCAAGTGCTTCCCCACCCATGTATGGTCTTCCTACAGCTGTAATGACTGGCAGTCATTTCTGAATTCCAGGTGTTGGGTGCTTCGAGCTGCTTCAAGAATTTATTCCATGTCACAGATTGAAGAGCTGGTTAATTTAGACTTCTGCTCACTAATCTTTGTCTAGAAGTTCCAGGTATTTGCTTTAAGTTTGGTCATATTTCCAAGTTTCATGTGGACAGAGCTTATACAATAGATCCAAGTGCTGTCTGAGATTAGGAAGGTTGAAGTCTGTAGCAGCACAAGTCAGGCTGATGTCAGGCTGTTGATGGAAAGTATTCTTTTAGGTTGCTTTTTTGATGCTTCTGGGTTGGGCATCTGTTTTTCACTCCCTTTTAGGACACTACTTGCAGTTGGACTTTAGTTGTTTTCTTGTGTGTGTTTTGAGTTGGTGGCTTGTAGGAGAGTTTTGAGGGGTTGTGTCGTTGCAGGACAACATGGTGACTATGCACGATGTACTGGATGCACAGTGGCAGTATGACAACAACAAGGATGACAGCTACCTGCGAAGAGTTATCCTGCCGTTGGAGAAACTGCTGACCTCGCACAAGCGGCTAGTCATGAAAGACAGTGCGGTGAGTGCCTGAGATTGTAGTCTCTGGCTGTCAACTGGCACTAAGTGTCCTCCTAACTTGTGCAGCTAATGCAATAAATGGGGGATCAGGATCCACATGGTGTCTAGCGCTGTTCTGACTGTGAGCTGTGTTCCTTGTTTTTTATTCTCTAATAGCTTATAAGTTCTCCTGTTCTCTACATTTGCAGGTTAATGCCATTTGCTATGGAGCCAAGATCATGCTGCCTGGTGTCCTGAGATATGAAGATGGTATTGAGCTTAATCAGGAGATTGTTGTGATCACCACGAAAGGAGAAGCTATCTGTCTAGGTATGAAACTCCTTGTTCTTCTTACACCTAACTAACTGCAAAAAGAACACTGTTCCAGTGAATGCACAACAAATGAGTCCCCATGTGCAGAAGGTTTAGTGCTTCCTGATGGGGACTGTGGGTTAGTGTGGCCCAAGGCAGCTGGTGTTGGGCAGGATGTTAAGAAACAGCAGCTGCATTGGTCCTTAGCAAGGTGTGAAGAGTTTCTCAGCCTGGTTTCAGCTGTGTGTGATGCTAAGGTGCGCTCTGTGTGTGAAGTGATGACAAAGTTTATCCATTCTCTGAGTGCAGTGGTGCTGCCCTCCTGCAGCACCCCGATTCCTGTCCTAGGGTCTGGGTGCTGTGCAGCCTCCAGAGACCCTCCAGTCTCACGGTGTCCTACTGGGGGCTGCTGTGGTGTGTGGCTGGCTGCCTGCAGGAGTGAAGTGGTGCCGGCAGGGTTGGAGCCCCTCTTTGCGGGGGCTCTGTCCTCACTGAGATGAGGAATGATGTCTGATCACATACTGGTACCTGGCATATCACATTTCCTGAGAAGATTAGTGTAAAAGGACTTGAGCAACTACCAGCTTCTGTGAAGTGACTCAAAAGGGTGCTTTGTTCTAATGAGGGTCTTTTGAAGAAGCTGCGTAGGTGGCAGGTGCTGATATACATATGATCTGTTGTGTTGCTTGGTGCTGCACCGTCTCATGCTTTGTCCACACCCATAGGACTGAGGGGCCCTGGAGGTGTAACACAGGTAAAGCCATTCCACCCTGTTGTTTGTACTGCCTGCACTCTTATCTTGTGGACCTGGCAAGAAAAATGTAATTTCCTCTAGTTTTGCTCTGCAAGGCTTTGGGAGCTGTCAAAGGAGCAGCACTGCTCCTTTCTGTAGTGGTATCGTTCCTTGAGCTGTCTGGAAGTGCTCCAGCAGCTGCTCACAGAGCTCTTCCCCATCCACTGGTGGTGTTACTGCTGCTCTGGGAAACGATTGGTCTTACGGCATTCACTGATCCAGAACTGGTCTGCTGGTGTGAGCTAGAGAGGCCTGTGCTTATGATGTGGTTAATCCACGACTGACGCACTTGCTGACTTTGAGCAGGGGAGCTTCTCTGATGCGTTAGTCCAGAACTTACCTCTAGTGAGGTTTTGGGGTGAAATGGCAGTGGTGGTGGGGTGTTTCTCCTCTTTGTGCTGGCAGAGGAGAACAGATTGACTGTCACAGTTCTGCTGTTAAAGAGTTAATGAACTCTCTGCCTGCTTCTGCAGCCATTGCCTTGATGACCACAGCAGTCATTTCTACCTGTGACCATGGCTTTGTGGCGAAGATCAAGAGAGTGATCATGGAGCGAGATACGTATCCCCGCAAATGGGGTCTCGGTCCCAAGGTGAGTGTCATCGCGGTGCAGTCAGTCCCAGGGAGGCAGTGGGAGCCCAGCTGTTGGGATGTGAGACTCCAGGCCCCTCGGGCAGAGCTGTGCCTGTGCAGGGCCTCAGTGTAATTCTGCTGTGCTCTCCTGGAGTCATGATGGCGGCACCTCCCTGTGCCAGAGTTGTGTAGCCCATTGCCAGTGGGATTGAGGCTTTCCCTCCCGACGAGCTTGGGCAGCTCTACCCAAGGCCCAGTTGGGGCTGCCAGTGGTGCTCAGGCATGGGCTTCTCGGGTCTGTACAGCACTAGCCCTCCTCTGGTAAAGTGCCAAATGATGTGAAGTGGATGGCATTAGCACTCTGTGCAAAGATGACTTTCATCTATCACCCCATACTGATGGCTCTGGAGGGGTTGGGCAAAGAGCTGATTTTCCTTGTGGTGTGATTTTCGCAGTGGTGCAACTGCGACAGTGCCAAAATGGAAACTGTCTTGTGAGACACTAAATTGTGCCTGAAGGACAGGAGCAGTGGGAACATCTGTTGATGGGTTAGTCTCTTGTCTCGAGCATGTGGTAGTCACGGAAATCAGCAGATCAGCAGTGCTAGTTTAACTGCAACCAGACTGACTGTTCCCTGGCGAGTGATTCAGCTCAGACTTAAAACGCGGTATCAGGTTGCTGTGGCTTATTCCATTCCTGTGGTTCAGGTGAAATGTAGAAAGCTGTGGGGATGCATGCATATCTGTCTCACAGTAAATATGAGGTAATATGGGCCAGTTCAAGCATCTTGGAGTCTTTAGCCTTGCACTTGGAGCTGGAGTGGTTCAGCTGAAATGCTGCAGGTCATTAAGCTGCAGAAACCTGGTCTGAGTTCCATGATGTGCAAGGTCATCTTATTCTGCTGCTGTTAGACCACAAATTAGCCCTTATTTACTGATGAAGAAGCCTCCTGTCTGAGATTTGTAGGCTGCTGTGCAGGGCATGTTCTGTGTGATTTGCTGGAAGGTCCTTGGAGAAGTGTTAAATCAGTAGTGCTGTAGTTGTGGGCTTGGCTTGTTCCTGGATTACCTCCTCTTAGGCCAGCTGGCTGAAGCCATGGGGAGGATTTCTCCTCCCTGGAGCTGCAGTCTGACTTGTGCGTTGGTCTCAGGCCAGTCAAAAGAAGATGATGATCCAGAAGGGTCTGCTGGACAAGCACGGGAAGCCCAACGAGAGCACACCAGATTCCTGGAAGAAGGAGTATGTGGATTACAGGTGGGTGCAGGGTGTGTGCCTCATGCATGGTGGGCAGAGAGAAGGGCTGGGCTGGGTGCTGCTGTTTATGCTTGAAGCATGTTAGACCTGACCCATGGCTGTTGGCTGTCCAGACCCGTGGGGTGTGGTGGCATTTCTTGCAGTCCCAGGGAATGTGCTGCTGGAGGGAAAGGCCCTGAGCAGACAGTTATCCCTTTCTAGCCTGCGCTTGTGGTTTTAGAGGGAGTCAGTCTGCTAAATTAAATGGAGGAAGCCTTGCTGTTGCCTAGCCGGACCTGGTGCAGGCTGCAGGTCTTCCCCACACCAGCCTTCCCACCCAGCACCTGGCATGGGTTACAGAGCCCTTGCAAGGGGGACAGGGCTTTGTACAGAGTAGGGTGAGGCAGCGGCTGTCCTGCTCAGTCCGGGCATCTTCACTTTCAGGGATACTTCCAAGAAAGAGGCAGCTGCTGTTCCCCGAGCTGTTTCAGAGCTGGAGAGGGCTCCAAAAGTGAGTATCGTTAGTGCTCTGGCGGTAAGGTTGTTTGGGCTGTGATGAAGAGTGGATATGTGCCTTTTCCTTTAGGCAGTTGGTATCGAGGTGCTTTGGTTGGTTGTTTTACAGGGGAAGGTGTTTTATATTCTGGGAGCTTAGTGCCCCAACATGTGCTGTGGTTGCATGGCCCATGAGCTAGCTGTAGGGTGACCCGTTTAGGGCCTTACCCCGTGTGCTTGTCTCTGGGATGTTGTACTTTGTGTGTGAGTCCTGTAGCACAGTATGAGAACGAGGAGCTCTGACTTGTGTACAGGCTGCAGCATCCAAGGAAATATGTTGTATGGAGCCACAATGGAGGTTTGTTGTGCCAGAGAAAACCTTTCTGAAGACCACACACAGTTGCAGAAGTGTCCATGCAAGAGTTACCTGTAAAGCTCCCCAAGTCAGGGCTTGTGCATGCACTTGGAAAGGTGCTGCAGCGTTTCAAATTTTGGAGCATTTGGGGTACAGGAAACACTGAGAAATACGGGGTGCAATTCTGGCACAAGCAAATTCTAGACAGCGTATGCTGGAGGGACCACTGGCAGTCTGTGGCTCACCCTCCCTGTCAAAGCATTGTTAACTGCAAGGTTTGATTGAACCCAGCAAAATAGTTGCAAAGAGCTTACTAGCAGTTTTCCCATCATTTGAGCTCCTTTGGAAGATGGCATGTCTGACAATCTGTTCCCCTAACAGAGGAAGCGAGAATCGGAGAGTGAAAGTGAGGAGGCTGTGACCCCACCATCCCCTGCCACCCCACCACCACAGGAGCTGAGCAAAAAGGAAAAGAAAAAGAAGAAGAAAGAGAAGAAGGCCAAAGAGGCAGCTGAAAGTGGGGAAGAGCAAATAGAAGTGGTATGTAACAGGGTGCTGCCACCGTACCATCCTAGCACAGAGGAGAGATTACTGTCTCTCCCTACTACCTCCAGGATAAATGCATCAGCATCCTGCTGTGCATATCCCCAAAGTGCCAGGCTCCCCACAGGCAGAGAAAGATGTCTATATAGATGCGTTTGTAAACCGAACTGGTTGAGGGTGGTAGGAGATCGAGCACAGGTGAGGGTTGTGGAGGTGGATCTGCAGCGGGGCAGGGATGGGATGAGCAGCTCTCTGTGTCCTGGGGCAGTTGGTGGTTGCCAGGCCACCTTTGTGCTCTTGTGCCCTCTAATGGGCCCCAGTGGGAGGACGCTCTCTGACATGGTACTGGCATTCAGTCAGTGTGCTTGAGTGCTCATGTGGTGGTGAGGGAGCCTGCACTGCATCTGGAGTGGGGCTGTTCCTCCTGAAATGAGCAGTGGGAGATTCCTTTTTGATTCCTTCCTGACCTCCAACTTCTTCACAGACCAGCGAGATGAGCACCAAGAAGAAGAAGAAGAAGAAACAAAAGGCAGTAGAAGAGAGCTCGGAGTAAGCGACTGAATCTGTCCAAAGCAGGCAACCTGTTGGTAGGGAGGGAGAAGTCTGAGGCCTTGAGAAAACAAGGACTGGCTGCATGGCAGAGGGTCCAGCCAGTTCCTTTCCCGCTGTGTATACGAGCGAGCAGGTGTGTTTGCCCAGGATATGCCCTGCTCTGGTACCCCTCCTCATCCTGTTTTACGGGTTGCCAGAGGAGTGGGGTGCATGACTGCCCCTGAACTGGATTTCTCTCTAAAGCTGAGCACCATGATGCCAATAGAAATGGTACCTTCAAGGAAGCTGTAGCTTCTGGCTCTTACTTGGGGACTCTTGTTTTCACCTTCAGAGGGAGGAATAATGTTTCTCCCCCTTCTTGTCCTGCCTCTTTCTTCCTTTTATTCCAGGGTTACAGCTGTTGTCTGACATTTGCAGAATGTGTTGGTGTCTGGAGGACTGGCTTTGTCACGACCCATCTGAACGGGTTTGGACAGGGACAGTGGAATGGGTTTTTTGAAGGGCTCTGATGTATTTTAACCTGGCCATATGATTGGCTTGACTCTCTGCTAGATGAGATCAAATATTCCACCAGATATTCTTCAGTACTTTTTTTTTGTCAGAAAAGGCTTAGAAATTTAAATTTCTGCTTTCCAAGCTTGGCCAGAGGCAGCTCTGCAAGGGGCACTAGATGTGGGACTTGAGCCATTTCAGAAACATTTGTCCTAATATCCTTATCTGGGGTGGCTCGCTGAGGGACAGGGGTAGTGGCTGAGCCAGGATTTTACCCCTTTTTAATGGGGAGGGATCCAGGCTGCTTTGTTCTGAGCTTCATCCCTGTGGAAATTCTGTAATGTTTGTCTTAACCTCACGCATTGCTTTCATCTTAACTTTGCTCCCCTCCAAAGCTAGAGAGATATGTGCAGGCAGTGGGGCCAGTAGCAGGTGGCTGTCAGAACTTGAGCAGAAGAAAAAGTCCATTTTTATTTACTCTTTTGTTACATAAAAATAAAAGCCCTATTTTTGAATGGGTTATTTTCTTGCTCATCAGTGGTCTATTCATGGGGAGGGGAGGCAGCTTTACGCATGTGCTTGCTGCAGCTGGGCAGGTAAACGGCTGCCCTTTCTGCCCAGCATTTGTGTGGCTCTCCTGAAGAAGCTGCTGGTGCAGAGAAGTGGTCATGTTAATGTGGACCATCACTAGCATGTTTATTGCTGCTCATTGTTTCCCTGCAGTGGATCAGAACAAAGGTCCCAATTGCACATCAATAGATTTTATTTTTGGCATCCTTAAAATTTGCACAAGACTTCTTAACACCCTTCCCCTCTCCCCTAGCTGACTGCTGAACACACAAATGAGATTTTTCACCTAAATGATGGCTATGGTTTGCCCAGAAGCCATGGTGATGCTTCCTGGACATGGTCATTGTGGAGCTTGTGCATCAGACTCCTGCAGAATGAACCCCTTTGTGTGGATGGCTTTTATGTTTGCATACAGTGTGTGACATGTTAGACTCTGGAAAACACGCCTGGATGATCTTTGTAGAGACGTGCAACAGATACTTGTGGCTGGATCTAATTTACCCATGGAACTGTCCTGGGGTTTGGTGTGTGGGACTTCCTCAGCTGCTGCGGAGCTTCTCTGGCCAGGAAGTAACAATCCAAGCTGCACAGTGATAATTTAAATACAGTGAGTTTTTACAACTCCAGCTGCACACAGTGAATCAGAAAACTCCAACCTCAGAACATGTGGTGAGACTTGCCCGGTCCATGCCACCTTTGTCAAATTCACACTTGCCTTTTTCTGCTCTTCTGCATTTGTAAGAGGAAACCCTTGGATGTAGGAGCTCTGGCATGCTCTATGTGAAGCCTCTGAAGCTGTGGGCTTCCTTGAAGCCTCACGGACACCAGTCCGGCTTTGAAGGTGTAATGGAAGGGGATATCTGCCTGGAAAGACTCTACCACTTCCCTTTGAACTGGTTCACAGAACATTGGCTGGCTGCTACAACAGGACTGTGCTTTCCTGTGCCTGGTGAGGCAGGGAGCTGTGCTGTGAGCTAACAGGGTGCCCTGGGCTCTGCTGTGGCCACCAACTTAGCACTGCATTACAGGGCCGCAGGAGTCGGCTGTCCCCTGGGCAGCCCCTGTCCTGTGTTCCCCCAGGAGAGGAGGTCTGGAGACCCTGTGTGTGTGTGTCAGCCAACTGAGACCATGTCTGCGGAGCAGCAGAGGAAGGGAGTTGTGCTGGGCTGTGTGTGGATCAGGGGAAGCTGAGGAGGTTTCTCCTCATGGCTGCAGGATAGGTGATCGGAAGTGGCTGGGGCTGGATGCCTTCTCAATACACCCAGGAGATGGGCACCCACTGTGGAGAGCTGCAGGCCTGCTCAAAGGCTTCCTGCAGCAGCTGGAGGCTTTCTTCCACCCCATTGTTGACCAGCGAGAGGTCGAAGTAGTGTGCGTATCGGCTCTGGATGCTCTCTGAATCTTTTCGTAGCTGCTGCAAAGCATCTGACTGCAAGAAACAGAAGAGAATGCTCAGGAGGCTGGGGAGGAGGGGAATTTTGCAGTCCACCCCAAAAGGCAAACTCCCTCCTACCACCAAAACAACTGAAGTGGTTGCAGAGTGTCCCCTGCAGCTTGTCTGACAAGCTAAGAGCTGTTGTGCGATCTCTGCGAGTGCGTGTGTGTCTGGGCGTTTTGCTGGATTCTAATGCAATGCTGGGAACAACAGGCTACCTGCTAGTCAGGCCAGACCTGCTTGGTCTGGTTTATCTTTAAAATGTTTTGAGGCAGCTCCCTCGGAGGAGAAGGTTCACTGAGCAGCAGGCTGCTTGTTACTGCACTATGCAGCGTAGCCATTTCAAGGCCTAAGGTTGGTTTTAAGATAGGATCCCTGCAGGATGGTCCCTCCCCACTGACTTTTGACCAGAACAGCACTGGCTGGCAGAGCTGTATCAGCCTCCCTCTGCTGGTTTTGGCTAGGATAGAGTTAAATTGCTTCATAGTAAAAGCAAAGCTGCCTGCCAGTGTGGCCAGTCTGCACAGCTCCCAGCTACCAGGGAGTGTGTCCCTGTGGTCAGCTGTGCCCTCAGCAGTGAAGTCCAGACCAATTTCCACTTATCTCCCTAATGGAGCTTGAAACGCAAGTGGCTCTCTGCTCCTGTGTCTGGGGAGAGATGAGCTTGGGGTGCTGTGCTTGCTGTAGCGCTGCTGTGTGTTGCCTGGCAGCTCTCAGGGCTGGAGAGGGGAGAGCAATAAGCTGTTTGCCTGAGTCATGTGAACTCTGCTGGTCACATTTTGGCTCTGCTGCATCCCTTGTAGTAAGCAGTGACCTGAGCTGCGGCAGCTATATATAGCACCTGCACCAGCGGGGCTGGCTCTGCCCACTGCGGCAGGAGTTCATTCTTCTGTATGGAGGCAGCGCTGGGTGAGGGGGCACGGAGGTGGGGGCAGCAGGCTGCCCTTTCTGCCCTCACAGTTGTCCCTCTTTCTCCCCCCAGCCTGCTGCATCTGGCTTTACAATCCTCTGCAGGTTAGCATGCCTCTAAATGCCTGTGTAATGCTTGCTTTGAAGGCTGCATAAATATCCTTGCAAACTATCTCAAGCTTTACAAACCCCAAATTAGTAGGTTGTGAGAAGTGGCCTTGGCTGGCCATGAGTCCAAGAGGAGCACAGCTCTGTGGGTTTCCCTCTTCTCCCAATAGCTTCCTGTCTCCCTGTGGAGGCCAGCCCTCAGGGGAGCTGGTCCAGGCTGTGGCAGGGCAGAGTAGGCAGCACTGCTCCCTGTGTCAGGGGCTTCCTGGGAGATGGCAGCGTGTGGCTGCCAGCCTTGCAGTGCTTGGTGCTGCATGAGTCAACTGCAGCATCGGTGCTGCTTTCATCCTAATTTTGGAGGATTTTTTGCCTCGTAATGAGGCAAAAAATGAAAGGACCTACTGTTTGTTTGTCCTGTTTGCATGGCTGATGGCAGGATAAAATGTTCCTGCTCTGCAGCACTGCTGCAGCTGAAGACAGACAGCCTTGGATGCTGGGCTGTGCACACCACTACGTGTTAGCGGCTGATGATGCTGCAGGGATGATGGTTGCTGGGGGGGTGTCAATCTGGCAGAGAATCTACGGCTGCAGGAATCACCAAGTCTGGTCTGGGGAAGTTGCCCTGCTCTCCTGGACCACAGAAATCAAGGCAGATAGGAAGAAGCTGATGTGGAGCAGGGAGAGAGCCCAGGGCTGCTGCAATGGGCTCCTTGCCCCCTGCCAAGCCTGAGCAGTACTCTGCCTGGCTACCCTGCCACCCACCTGCTCTGCCTTGTCTGTTGGGGCAATGAAGACTATGAACGGAGACAGCTCGGCTGTGCGGACGATCTTCAAGGTCTGTGGAGAAAGGGGTGTAGTTACCAGTGTGTGGCCATTCCTCAGGGTGGCAAAAAGCACAGATGGCTGGCTGCTGTCCCCCACTACCCCATGCCGCTCCCCAGCCAGGGTGCGATGGTGCCTGTGATGCAGTGGTGGGTTAAAGGGGCCACCCCTAGCCTGGGGCCGTGGGCTCTCTGGGTGGACTCTGGAGCCTGGGGGTAGCTGGGTGATGTGAGGGCAGTTGGGTGACGCTGGAGCAGGGATCCCAGCATGACTTCCCCTGCACCTCATGGGGGAGGATGTAAGAGCATCCCCAGCCCTTTTCTGGGCTGGGTACTGGACACAACTGCCACTTTGCAAAGCAGCACCCACAGGCTTGGTGTTGGAGAGCAGAAAGGGTCCCTGCGTGGGGCCCATGGTGGCCCTACAGCCCCACTCCTATGGCAGCCTGGCACTGGCCTTGCTGTCACAGCCAGGTATGTGCTGTGATGGGGGAATACCCTCACTGCACCCATGTCTTGGGAATGGAAATGCCGCCCCAGCACTCACTGGCTTTTTCTTTTAGGAAGGGTGAGTGGGCAGTGCACCAGGGAAGGCAGGGATGGTCACAGCCAGCACATGGGTAGTTCAATCTATAGCAGCCCCTATCCTGCCCACCCCTTCCCCTGCTCCCTACCTGGGGCTCAATGTCCAAAACAGCAACTTTATCCTGCTGGTGGATCTTGTGCACTGTTTCAAACTTGGTGCCAAACATGTTTCCCTGGTAGCTTCCAAACTCCAGGAACTCGTTGGCTGAGATGTCTCGGGTCATTTCCTCAGTGGAGACAAAGTAGTAGTCCTTCCCATCCACCTCATTCTTCTTCTGGGGGCGTGTGGTGTCTGGGAGGGAGGGAGATGGTGAGTGCTGGCCCCCAGAAGGACTGGGGAACAAAGAGCAGGCAGCCTCTGCTCTGGCTGATCTGGGCATCTTGCTGTCCCTTTTTGAACATAGGACTAGGACATGGAGGACCTGCGTAACTCAAGACTAGACTATACTAATATAATCTCCTTTCAACTCCTTCCTGCTTAGGACAAGTAGGGAGCTCAGCCAGCCTGAGGAGAGCCAGTGGGGTGGGATGTGAAGAGTGAGGTGTCTGCAATGCGGGTGGTAGCAGCCCTGCACCCAGCTGTGGGTAGGTTCGGCCCATGGGACAGCAGGCAGGGAGGCCCTGCAGTGCCCTGTGTGGTGGCCTCTGACACTGAGGGCTTGGTGGCACTGGAGGAACATCTCCCCACTTCCCATCTGCTGTCAGAAGGTCCTGGCTCAAGGAGGTGAGAGGAAATGCACTCTGTGCTGTGCCCTCTACCCTGGTTCAGTACTTACAGGGAGGTGGGTACATGAACTTCTCTGGGTTATTGCTGAGCAGAGCATTCTTGATGTGGCTACGGCCCACGCCACTGGCTCCTGCAGAGAAGGAGAGATGGATGCTGGAGCCAGGCTCAGAGATGCCTGACAGGAGATGCTGGGGGCCCCTCCACAGCTCTGGGTCTGAGGAAAGGTGGAAAGTTCCTAGGGCCTTGCCCAGGATCTGCCTTCTGATCTGGTCCATGGTGTCTTCCGGTCCTGGAAGAGGCTCTCCCTGCCCTTGGCACACTCACCTCCAGCCCCAGCTGGAGACAGGAGTGGTGCCTGCTGAGTGGCCAGCATGGCTAGGCTGCGTGCGCTGCCCATGTCTGCGGAGTCCGCTGACAAGTGCTCAGCACTCACAGCGTGGAAGTGCTTGCTTTGGTGCAGCTGTGCAGACCAGAGCTGCTTTTAATAAAAATTATCTATAGAGATACTTAGAGCTGGAAACTCCTGAATTAACTCTACCCCAGCATTGCAGTGCAGGTGCCACACCATGCACGATGCCACTTCAAGGAAGTCAGCCTGCTTGGTGACCGCTGCAGGCAGAAGATGCTTCTCAAAGCTTTTGAAGGGCAGAGCTGCACTAGCACCTATCCAGTCCTGGTTCCTCCTGGAACCCACAGGCAGCCCCTGGGCTGCGAAGGATGCCTGGGGCAGGACGTACCGATGAGCACCAAAGTCTTCCTCTTGAAGGCAGGCAGCCTCACCACCTCCTCATACGAAACCACATCCAGCTGGTCAAAAACTAGGGCAGAGGAGAAATGAGACGGCAAGTGGTCAGAGCTGGCTTGAATGCAGCAGCAGGACCAAAGCCAGGTCCTTGGGCAAAATGGAGGGAGTGATCAGGACTGGGCTGGAAGCTTGTCCCTGTTTGGCTGCTTGGGCAAAAGGGCTGCAGCCTCAGCAGCAAGCTGCATGTGAGGTGTAGAGGGGCTGCTGGGCAGCTGGACCAGCAGCTGCTGAAGGAGAAACTAGGGCTGCTCTTGCTCCGTAATACCTTCTGCTCAGGACAGTAGGACCTGGGAGCTGGGTGGGGAGGTGGGAGGACACTGCTGGGAGCTTGTTGATTTATGACCTTGTTGCTGGCTGGAGCCACAGGCCAGACTAGGAGCCAGCATGTCCTCAGGTACCCACCTTTGCCAGCCCAGGGAATGCTTAGCATGGGGCATCTCTATGGGCAGCTGAGGGGCAGGCTCCCTGCCCCACTGTGGACATAGCTTGGGAGCTGTGGGGACCAGTCTGGGTTGCTCCATAATTGCTGAGCAGCAGCAAGGCCACTACCTGCCCTGCTGTGGGGTTTGAAGGCCTGGGAGCCTGACCTCCCAAGGAGCTCTGGGCCAAGAGTGCCAGGGATTGTCACCGCAGGCGAGCATGGGAGCTCAGTGCTTGGCTCCTGCATGAGGCAGCCCTGGCCTCCTCCACTATAGAGCTGCATGGGGACACAGCTGTAGCCACCTGAGATTTATGAAGACTTTGGAGAAGGGACTCAAAAAAGCTGACAGCTGTGGGGTATCCTGCCGAGGTTCCACTGCCAACACAGCTGAGCCATTTGATCTGACTCCCATGGAGGACAGACCTACCCCTACCCAGAGGCAAGGCTGGGGATGGAGCCCACTGCCCTGCTCACACTTACTTGAGCTGTGCTTGGCCAGGTATTTATCTTTGCACTTCTTCTTCTTCCCAAAGGGGCTACAGCTTGGGGATTCACTCTGACTGGACTGGGTGACGCTTGCCACACGCCTGCCAAGAGAGGAGGACATCACCATGGACCAGCTGTCACCCCAAGCCCTGGGGGAGCAGCAGGATTGTCCCTCTGACATGCAAGGGCAAGAGTGGCAGGGTGGCTGCTGGGACAGGTAAAGGCTCACCCAGTGACAGATCAAGGGGACATTTGCCTCTTTTTCTCAGCAGTGACACTGGTGCTACCCGACATGTACTGGTACCATGCTCATGTGCTACTCCTGGTAGCACATGGTCACTGTTCCCACCTCCATGCCCAGACCCAGCCCTTCTGGCCCAATCCAGGGACCTACCACTCCTGCAGCTCTGGAGAAGGGATGAGTCCAGCGGAGTCAGTGCAGGAGCCCTCCACCCGTCCCTGCCACCAGTTGCTGTCATCCTTGTTTATGATTTGAATCACGTCGCCGGTCTGAAATTTCAGCCCTGCTTCCTTGCAGGGGATTAGGTTGTCTTTTTTGGGGTCGTAGTCAAACTGTGCCCTCATGAACATCTGCAAAAATGAGAATGGGCTGGAGTCAGCATGGTCATGCAGAGTGGCTGAACTTGGTCGTGTCCAGGTCCCAGCCCCACGTTGCATCCCCTGGCAGTGACTGCAGAGCCCACTCCAGGCACAAAGGTCCCTGCTCCAGAAGAGACCCCAGCCCTGCTCCTTTCCAGGATCCACATGGCTGGGTGGGGATAAAGAAGGTGCACGAAGTCTTGGAGAAAGCTCTTGGGCATAGAGCTGCAGTGAGCTGTGCTGGGGAGGAGGATGCCATCTTGACCCTACTGGGGGCCAGTAAAACAGCTGCTGCTTCTATGCAGGCCTGCATGCCCCACAGCTGGTGCTCAAACCCTGAGGTGTAGCCCCCCTGCAGTCCCCCAGGTGCTGCACAGTGCTGGTGCGACAAGCCAGCCAGAGATTAGTCCCACCACCCAGACCAACACAGTGCACAGCAACTGGGGTCTGCAATGGGGTGAGCAGAGGCAGCAAAGCAACAGTGTGCCCTGCAATCCCGGGTCCTGGGGAACCCATGGAAGGCCACATCTCAATCCCCAGCTTTTGTGCCCTGGCGTCTCCCCAGCACTGAGCACTCTCCTGCATGGCATGGGGCCTTAAGGGAGTCAAGGCTGTGGTGTCTTGTCCATCCCTGTCTGTGTCTGTCCTGGCCTCTTCAGCATCAGCTTCTCTTGCAATGTTCATCACAGCTGCAACTGGAAACAAGCTGCTGCTGCTTCTCAGGTCATTGCCCCACCCTTCTGGGGCTGGTGAAGCCCTGGGGACCAGGAAGGCATTAGAAAGTGGCCTCTCCCTGTCACTTCTGCTTGCTCAGCGATTTGGGAAGGAGTCTACAGCACCTGCTCCCACTGGGGTAGCCCACCCCACTGCCTCCCCCTGGCCTCAAGCCCTTGTGAAACCAGCTGGCAGTTGAGCACCCCTGAGATCTTGCTGCCCCTGAGTGTCTTTGCAGGGTCAGGAGAGAAATGGCATGTGGGTTTCGCACCCAGACCTTGTTTTCCAAGAAGGCTGTTCAGGAAGAACAGACTGTCGGAGAGCAACAGGATGGGTAAGTCTCATCTATCCCTGGGAGAAGGGGAGACCATGCATGCACACCCAGTGTTTTCTGCACTGCTGCTTGCTCTTAGTGCCTGGATAAATGGTTTCTGATCTGAAATGTTGCCACAGATGCATTTTGTCTCTGGCCCGTGCACCCAGCAAGATCAGGACCAGGTCAGGACTAGGGTGGGGGCAAAGCCAAGGCAGGGTATGGAGGATGGTGACTGAAAGGCAGCGTTTTAAGGAACAAGGTGAGGCTGTAGCTAAGCACGGACCTCACGTTACCCTTGTTCCGCTCCTGCGTTTTTTTGTCCTGTGGGCCTGAGGCTGCTGGGAGACCCCAGTTAGAGTGCAAAGTCCTGCAGGCTCTCCCACAGTCATGGGTGCTCCCCATTGTTAGAGACTTCTGTGATCCCTCAGGATCCTCCTTCAGTGTGTCCTCCTTCAGCAGTGCTGCTGGAGGGACAGAGCCAGGACACAAACATGGTTCCCTTTCACTGCCAGAAAAGCAAAGCATATGGATCAAGCTGTGATGTGAGACCTCACAATGGAAGACAACAAAAGTGGAGTCTCCTTTCAGGATGGGAACTGATGATTGCTTTGAGAACACTCTCTGGCACCAGGAAGCTGGTCATCAACATGAACAACATCAACATGGGACACGCAGCAAGCATTGCCCAGGCACCTGCCTGGAGCCCTCTGCTTCTGCAGCCCTGTTACCCTAAGCCAGACATAGTCAGGTCACTTCTGGAAAGACCCTTCCTTACACCAGTAAGGTGAGTTAGCATCAGACAGCTCCAGGCATCACCCACGGACTGCAAAGGGCCAGCTCCAAATGCAAGCTATTTGCCTGCCTGCTGCCAGCCCCCTCTCTGGGGCTGGAAGCCCAGGTACTGAGCAGGCTCCAGCATGAGAAGCCCTGGTCTTTAAAGTCAAAGGGCTACAGTTTGTGCCTGTGAACACGTTGGAGGTGACCTCAAAAGCCCTGAGTGCTCAGTGCTGCTTCTCATTAGAAGGATCATTAGGATACTCCCAAGCAGACATGCCCCAAGAGACACTCAGTTGGCCTCAAAGTGGCTGCCTGCCAGGCTGCAGGGCAAGCCAGGGCAGGGGGGCAGCGTGATGCCAGGATCTGCCCTGTCTTGCCTGCCAGGCCCTGAAATCAAGGCGACCGTGGGGATCCAGGAGTTGAAACAAAATCAAAAGTCCACTCTTGGCGGTGGGCTGCAACAAGCACAGATGTGGGCAGCACCTGAACTGTGCTTCTGGTGAGCAGACAGCACCACGGCCCTGAACACAGCAAGAGGGAGGACAACTTGCTGGTAAGGGGTTTGTTCCTGTGTCCTTCCCTGAGCCCATGGTCAGCCTTGGGTAAGCCAGCAACTGTGTTGGTAACTTTTTGGTAAAAGAGGTAACTTTTACCCTGGCACTGAGCTGGCCTAGCCAGCTGGAGCTGGCTGGGTCAGGCCAGGGAGGGCAGATGGACAGCACAGAAGGGCAGACATGGCCCAGTATTTAATAAAGAAACGTGCAAGGCTGGCTGAGCTGTAATGGGGACATCAGGGGCTGAGCAAGAAATGGAGACAGTTTTCACTTGCCACCATATTCAGAGACTTCAGTTTCTCCTGGTGAGGAAGAACAGCGACGTGGGCTCCCGCAGCCCACCATCCAGCCCCTATCCTCTGCCTGAGCTCCTCTACCATTCCTATCTGTCCATGACAGGGGGGGCTGTGCTGGGGTTGGCTCCTGCACCCGGATACAGGACAGCATCCCAGCCACCACACACTGAAGTCTTGGCAGTGGAGCCAGCCCTCCTCACCATCATGAGTATTTTGGCCACAGCAGGACTTCAGAGGCAAAGCCAGGCAGGTGTTACCCCCCTGCCACAGCACATCACCACCACCCTGGCAGTGGCAGCAGCCGCAAGCAGCTGCCTTCCTTTCCCTCACTGCCTCCTTCCACTCACTGCTCACAAGCGTGCTGGCAGCATCTGCTGGCAGCATCTGAACCTATGTCACCCTCTTTGTGGACAATGCACCAGGCATCAGTGACGGTGGGGAGCAGCGAGAGCCCAGCGTTGCACCTGGAGGTGCTGCTGTGGCCCTGTAACAGGGATGTGGCTCTATGGCTATGGCAGGAAACTTTCTCGTGCTTCCTGGTGTGTGCACGCTGCTGCTTTCCCATCACCAAACACTGCGCGCATGCACCACTGCGGCTCAGGCATCCCAGGCCTGCATTCCTAAATACATATTGGGTAAACACATCCACACAGGGCCAAAATGTGCTCATCTGCAGCAACATAAGCACAGGACAGGTCCCTTCGTCCTCCAGCAGCTCAGGCAGGATGACCCAGCAGCCATCTCCTTGTCCTTCCCCTGGCTCAGCACAGCTCTCTCCCCAGCACCGGTCCCCGTGGTTTGCTCTGGTCCCACCCAGCCCCACAGCCATGTCCCGGCACAGTCTGTGGGTCTGGAGGCTGCACTTACCTGGAGAGCAGGGAGGCGGCTTTGTTGGTTGGGAATGACTTTTATTGACACCATCCCCTTGGTTTCTTTCTAGTGAACAAAGGAAGGGGAGAAAGAAGAGTTGGAGGAGGTGGTGCCTGGAGGCAGTCCAACAGTAGCAACCTGTGCAGGGAGTTGCTGAGTATGAGGACCCACAAAGGCAAGGGTCCTGAGTGCTCCCAGCTATGTGTATCATCTCTGGCTTGGCTGCCCCAGTGAGAAGCCTGGGAGGAGAGGCTGGTTCTGCCAGTTCCCCTCCATCTATCCCCTCCATGCTGGCCTCTCACTCCTGCCCTCCTGATGACATCAGAGGCACAGCACTCCCTTGCCTGCCACAGGCCAGATGCACTGTTGCCCCACGTGCTTCACAAGACCTACATGGTCCCGTGGGGACAACCACATTTGGAGTCTCAGAGAGGCCTCCTGGGCCAACCATGCTTCTTGGGAGGCAGACAAAGACAAGCTCCTCCCTGGTCCTGCTGTCTGGAGCAGGGACGTTCTGCCATCAGGCAGGAGAGGATCGTCACACTGCAGCAGGGCCAGGCCACCTGCTTAGGCTGGTAGTGGGTGTCCTCAGCACCACCACCACCACCTCCCTCTGGCCAGGTCCCACATGTTGGGCATGGATCAGGATGGCCTCAGTGTGTGAACCCAAGGCAGGTCTGAGACCCTGTCCAAAGCTATCTCTAGCAAGGGCCTGGCAGGATCACTGTGACCTCAGCAGCACAGAAATGGCACCAAGGTGACGTGCAGGAGCAGCTCAGGTCTGCAAGAGCAGCCAGCCCCTGGGCTGGAGCTGCACACCAGCCTTGGCAAACAGAGGTGATTTCCAAGCCCCACACACATCAGCACATGTCAGGGACCCAGCTAACAGCCTTCACTGGTGCTCTCGGCAGGCCAGAGACAAGTAGCAAGCACTGAGCACCAAGGCTGCGTACACAGACCCGGTGTTTGGACGTATTACTGCACGCCAGCACAGTGGCCCTGGCTCCTACCGTATCGCACAGCTGTGTGTTGGCTCTGGTATCTAGGAGGGGGTGAATGCTCACCCAGCATGCACATCTGCAGGCCAAAGGGGTCCTTCCTGGGGAACAGCCCTGCCACACACAAATACCTACCAGCATCTTCTGCAGCTGGTCAACTGATTGGTTGCTCACACTCTGCCCATTGATTTCTATGATTTCATCACCCACATGAAGGGAGCCTGCCAGCAATGGGAGAAACATGAAAATGCAGGACCAGACAAGAGCCACTCAACAAACCCAAACTACGTTGCTCCACCAGCCTCCCAAACCCCTGAGCAAGCTAGGACACTGTGGTGTTTGCCTGGGCAATGCTTGTGGAGCCACACGTCACCTAAGCACATGGGACTAAAGCACAAGGGGAATGGATTCTTCCCCCTCCACCCAATACACACACTTCATCCAGACTGAAGGTCATCAGGTTGCTTTCCACTGTGTATTCTTCAGTGCTTTAGACTGGTCAAAGCACCTGTTTCAGAGTTAGTCAAACCCAACCCCAAGTATCTCACCTGAAGCCAAACGACAGCCTCCTTACAGGGCCCTTAACACAAGCATTCTTGACTTTGTGTGTTTTCGGTTTATACACTCAGCCAGATTACAGCCTCAGATACACTTCTACAAATCAGGCTCCAGTAGCGTTACTGGAATGGCTCCTGGGTAAGCTCAGACTTCTCATTTAGGTACAAGGGTACAAAACAGGCCTCTTCTAAGCACAGACCATCACATTTCCATGCGCCCTTGGCAAGACCAGAGAACAGAAAACAGCACCTGTTTATTTCTTCTGGCACCTTCATTTGGTCTGCAGAGTCTCAGTCTCATCTGTGCGCTTTAGGAATGGGAAGAGCTTCCCCCACAGTCTCTGGGGTATGATCCATCTCTCGTTACAGTGACCCCATCATAAGATGGACACAGACAGTTTCTGGCTCCTTTTTTGGAAGAGTCCTTCCCCCAGCCTTTCATTTCTCCCTAAAGGCTCCAGTGTATTAACATGACAATCATGCAGAGAGACCTGCGAGTCCTGAATTCCTGACATATTCCTAGTGGAAGAATGGACACGTCAAGGGGAAAGCCAGCAGTGCTGGGGGGCTGCCTTATCTCTGGACGAAAGGAAAGCAGCTGCAGATGTGCACCCCATACACTGCCTCTACAAGGGCCTCATTACCTTGTCTGTGAATCATGCCCCCGTGGAAGATCCTGGCCACCATGCAGCTCTGCTTGTCGTTGAGTTTCAGCGTAATTCCCTGGAAGACAGGAAAACCCATGACTGCTTGCTGGAGTGGAGAGCTCTTGGACTCTCAGCAAAGTCCTCTCCAGGCCCATGTCCACGGTGGGCTGCATAGTGGCTGGGGGGAAGCCCCATGCTCAGCCAGCCCAGCTTGCTGCAGCTCATCTTGGCACAAGCACCACCACCATTTGATGGGGTTCACTCTGGGTCCCCAGGCAGGAAGCAGGATCCAGCACCCTATTCCTGTGGGCGAGGTCTCCAGCGATCTCCTGCGTCCCCTGAAGCCAGGCTGTTGGCATGGCTCTACCTGCCCCTCCACCCCACTGGGTGCCACCAGGCTTTGGTATCTTGCCAGCTCTCACCATGGGCTCCTCTGTGACCTTCTCAAACTGGACAAGGCGTATCTTCCGCACCTCACGGCCACTGCTGTGGGAAGGGCTGCCCAGAGTCGCTGAGCCATTGGTATAAATGTCCTCAGTCATGGCATTCGGGGACTGAGTGATGGCCTGTTAGGGCAAAACAAAGACTGGGGTTTAGGGACTCCACCTGAATGGGGCCTGGGAGTGCTGGCTCCCCGCTGTGGGGCTGAGCTATTCCACTGTGTTAGGGTGCCTGAGGCACAGGTGGGGCACAGGGGGAGGACAGACCCATGTGCTGGAGGAGAGGACATTAAAAACAAGAAAAGAGCTTCACCTTTGAAGATGTGGATGTGGGCTCGATCTGCAGTTTTCCAGCCTGGGAAAAACAGGAGGTAAGAAAACTCTGGAAAAGCTACAGGTAGCAGAAGCCAAAAGAGTCCACAGCTGATCATCTTCTGCAGCAACGAGTCCCAAACACTGTGTCACAGCAGCACTTGGCCCGCAGCTGGCTTCTTGCAGAACAAAAAGCCCAGGGTAGCTTCACTGAGTGAATGGAGCAGTTTGGGACTCACCCCTGAGAACTGGGGCCAGGCTATGCTCTTGCTCAGTTTGCAAGTTCAACCTTTTGTCATCTATGTCAATGGGCAACTGACACGGTGCAGAGCCATGTCCACATTCGGGCACTGAAGCAACGTGCTCCCAAGCCAGCCAGAAACTCCTCATTCCCCTCCCCAGCTCCCAGCTACAGGCCAGTTCATACTGGCGAGCACTGGGAAGCCAAGCAGGGGCTTTCAGCCATGGGGAAACCTCTATTTTTCGTCTCCAGCAGGCGCTGGGGCAGGTGGAGGATGCATGGGGTCCCTGGCAGAGACCTCCAAATCCACCCTGTCATGCAGCAGGGACGCTGCAAAGTGAGCTGCCAACTCCCAGTCTGAGAAAGCCTGGCACAGTCCTGTTAAATCCCGTGGGCATGCTGGGCGACATCTCCACACAGCTCGCAGATGCACCAGTTTGGCCCCAGGTGCAGTGGACTTCCCTCAAGCCCCTCCCAAATAGGTGCTGGCCCAGAAAACCCAGGCCAGCTTTGATCTGCAGCCCCTGCTCACCTTGTTGTTTGCAAAGCAAACCATACCAGCTGCCCCACTCCATACCATGCTGCCGGCTTTGCTGCCCAGTTTGCAGCTTGCACCCTCCCCCCCCAGCACTGCCTGGGTTGGTGGTCAGCACACCTGTGGGGACACCCAGCAAGGTCCTCGCCTGCTTTAGCCTCACATTAGTGACGCAGCACGTGACATCCAGCCAGGCACAGCCAACACCACTCCCTACTACACATCAATTTGACAATGCCTGACCGAGCGCTGGGCCCTGAGGCTCCACACCAGTGGCTGGGGAAATGGCAGCCTGACACCGCTGCCCTGGCTCACCCTGACCCGCTGCAGGTACCTGTCCCGGAGCGGAGAAGAGGCTGCAGCCCCATGCTGCCAAGGGGCGAGGTCCAGCCAGGCCGTGGGGAGGCTCGTGCAGGTGCAGCTGACGTGGAGAACATTCGCTGGTGGGGTGCAGCCACGGCACCAACCCACAACAAAATTAGCTTTGGTAGGGATGTGCCGGAGTACTGCCGGGCTGAGACAGGCTGAAGGCAGGGAGGGAGCTGAAGGCAGGGGTGGAAGAGCCAGGAATACCTGGGCCAGCAGGAGAGGCACTGGCAGAGAAGGACAGACCAGCAGCAAGGCACGGGCACTGCGCAGCCTTGCCAGAAGGGTGCTGGTGGGGCTGGGCTGTGGTGGGAAGGGCACAGGGAGCTGTGTGTCCATGCTGTAGCAACAGGGAAGATGCCTGATTTACTTTTAAGTCAACTACTTCTAAAAGAGCCAACCAACCTCCCCCTTAAAGGAAAAAGGTGACTGTGTGGGCTCTGGCTGCCAACGGTTTTAACATGGAGGAAGAGGCTGAGCCCAGCCCAGAGCAGCACCTGGGCCAAGACTCACGGTGTGGAAGGACAAGCGACTCGCAGCCACCCATGCTGGCTTTCCAGCCCCAGTAGGGCACACTGCTCCCATGCCATTTGCAGGGCAGAGGGACAGATCCAGCAGTGCAGGTGCCTTGAGCCAGCCCTCAGCTCTCTGCTGGCTGTCCTGGCTCTGCCAAGCCAGTGGGTGGGAGGAGGAAGAGAAGGACAAGGAACTTCTCCAGCCCTGCCTGAGGCCAAAGTCTCCACGCGGTGATTTGAGTCAGCACAAATCACACTTATCTTGCTTGTGCCCTGGGAAAGCATTACACTGTGCAATCCCCAGCTTCAAACCTCTAGGCTCAGCAGAGCCCAATGACCCAGGACACAGCACAGTCTGCTTCAGGGGCTGGGAGTTCCCATCACCACCATCACGACCAGCTGAGCCTCCTGGCCTTGACCTTTGCTTTTTGCTGAGAGCTGGAGAAAACACCCAGCCCTAGGCGCTGACGCAGCACCAGTGTCATCCTGGTGACTCCCAGAGAGCAAGCCTTGTCACCAGAGACTTGCTGCTGTGCCTGGGGACGGCCACTAGTCACTTCATGGCAGCTCTGAATGCAGCAGGGTCCTCTGGCAACTGCCTCTGCCCCAAACAGAGCCATGCTGGGATGGCAAGGGCTTTTGCTGACTGCACTGGGCAGCTGGTGGACGAGGATGGGACAATGCCCAGCTCATGAGGAGGACCAGGACCCATGAGAGGGCAGGTTCCAGTCGAAGTGTTGGGCATCCAGAAGCCAGAGACAGGAGATGCGTGCAGCTCTCACACTCCATGCTCAGTCTCCTACCCTGCACTCTTCTGGCCAGCTTGTGCTGGTGTAGCCTGTGACCTGAAGAGCCTTTCAAGTCATGCTGGTGGCAGGCCAGACCCTGTTACTTATGTGCTGCTCCACAGGAAACATCTGCAGGTGCTGCTAAGAGCCGGCTCTGTGGCCACCAGCCACTGCTGGTTCTGCACAGCCCCAGGCTCAGTCACGACGGAGGCCAGCCTTGGGGCAGACAGGGAGTGAGGAGGGTGGGCAGCCAAGCTGTGCAACAGTGCTGCTGGGTGCTGGGCAGAGCCAAACAGCCCCAGTGGGCTGGCAAGGGTAGAAATCCTCACACACAAATCCTGCTCCAGGTGGCAATGCACAGAGGAACCACCAGCTCCATGGGTCAGAGGTGCACCCCAGCTCCCTGCCTGCATTTTCCTCAAGACCCCAGATTTCTGCCCCATATCCCAGAGCGGAGGGAAAGGCACCAGCTCCCTGGGTTTGCCAACAGGTAATTTGGTGAGTGTGGAGCAATGCTCAGCAATGACCCCAGGTCTTGGTGTCCCATCCTGTCCCCTGGCGGGGTCAGCATCATCTGCTGCGCTGGCTCAGCTGGGTTGCACACCACCGGGTAAATCAAACATTAACTGGGCGGCTTGCTTGCAGGTGGCTGACACAGCACTTGGGGGAAGCAGCACTTGGGGGAAGCAGCACAGTAGTGCAAAGGGCATATTTGGTGGTTTGGTTCCTGGGCTCTCCTTGCTGCTCTAACCAAGAAACTTCAATGTCAGGTGGAAGTGGAAGAGCAGGGCTCCCTGGTGAGCACGTGAAGAAAGGCCAGATGCTGCTGGCTTTGCCAAGTGGGCCCCCAATGTAGAGCAGCTCAGATGAGGGATGGAACGCCGGAGCCGGGATCCCCCAGGGCTGCCCTCTCAGCTGGCAGGGAGACGTGCTCCGCTGCCCAAAGTGGCCAACAAAATCCCAGCTGCCTCCAGAAATCATCACCCCTGACATGACAATCACTGTGGGTGTGCGCAGGAAGGCTGGGCACTGGTGCAAAGATGTCCTGGCCCAGCAACCTCGCCTCCCCACTGTCCAGCAGATGTGCACATCATGGTCTCAGTACAGCTCAAAAACCAGAGCAATGTGTAAAAACAGAAAACTAGCAAAAATAAAAGTTGAAGTTGGGAGTTGCTTTTGGTCTGCTCCAGCAGGCTGGGGAGCAACAGCAATGTGGACATTTAGAAGTAATTCATCCCTGCATTCTGCCAGGGCCTACTGCCTTCTCAGGTCTGCCAGCACAACCGCAGGAGCAACCTCACCCAAGACACCTTCCAGCAATATGATCCAGTTTTTGGTTTTTGTGGTTTTTTTCTTTTTTTTTTTTTTTTAGAAAAAGGCATTTAAACCAAACAGGATTACATTACTGACACTGGGAAGAGGCCTGGCAACACCAGCAGTGGGAAAGTGAACAGAGAAATAGCAGGGATATAAGCGGTTGTGGAGGCCAGAAGATGCTGCCGGCTCTGCGTGCCCTTGCACTGACTCCAGATCATGGAGTGCTGCAATGGAGAAGGACCAGCTTTTCAAGGGAGCACAGCCACTTTTGCTGAGGCACCATCTTCCCACCAGGAAAAGCTGATTCAGCCTTCCAGGTGTATTTGTGAAACTGATCACCTCCAAGGGAGAGTCAGGAAAACCACAAGACTGAGAGAAGAAATTTTGAGCAGCTGCCCAGCTGCTCCATCCCCACCATGCAGAACAAGCCCTGCAAAATGGCTTTGTCCCTGCAGCCATTACAGGCTGGAACATGGCAAAATGCATTTAGATTAAAAAGTTGGAACCAGCCCTCCCCACTTCACTTTGGTCAAGCCCAGAAGTTCTGCTCAGCTTTCAACGACTAGTTTTGCCCACAGTCAGTTCAGGATTTGGTCCCTGGGGACTGCGACCTTGGTCTGCTCTGGAGCTGGTGCCAGTTGGATGCGAGGAACCACTGCCTGCAGGGAAGCACAGTGTGCCCTCTGCACCCTCAGGCTCTGCTCTTTCCAGACATACCCTCCTTTTCTGCACTAGACTCCCAAAGGTCACATTCACTGCCCATTTCACAGCTGGAGAACTGAGTCATGGCCAAGAAGGGGACATGCCCAAGGTCACCCTAAAAACCAGGTGCACAGCTGGGAATAAAGCCCCCACCTCTTTGGTAAATCTGTGTTTGCCAGTTGGGAGATAAGGAAAAGATGTGCAGGCGTGTGGTGGGGCTCAAGGGAAGAGGGCAAGCAGCTTCCTCCAGCTTGTTTTCTAGCAATGACATGGCTTCCACTTGCTGAGGCTTTGCGTGCCCTGCTGCCACGGGAGGAGCGCAGGACGGCACTTCCCAATGCACGGCTCTGCTATAAGAAATGGGGAAGAGAAACCTCCCAGCTGCTCTGTTTGACTCCAGCCAAGGAGCAGCCAGCCGGACCCAGCAGCCCTCCTCAGAGCTGCTGCTAGGTGATGTCCTTGCTGTCCCACAGCCACCGTGGGCCAGTACTGTTTCTGCACGCACGCAACATGGGGACGAGTGCAAGAGCGACTGGCAAGTTCAGGACACGTAACCCCAGTTGGGTGCCAGCCCTACAGAGCTTGTCTTAAAAGCCCCCAGGCAGATCATGGTTCGCCATCTCTCTCTTTATCCCTACTAGAATAAATACACTGTAATTCCAAGGAGCTGCAGGCCAGCTCCTACATTTTCCATGCCCCACTGCCACTGCTGATTTACCCCTGCTCTGTCCATGGCCAGTCAGGCCCTCTGCCTGGATCCTGCAGGCAGAGGGATGGGAGAGCTCCTCTCAGCAGCTTCCTGATCCAGGCACTTTGCCTTGAAAGCTTTTTTCTTTTAAAGCACTCTGCCAGAGTTGAGCCATAAAAAGCACAAGAACCACTGGTGTGGGACTGATGTGACAAGCCTCTTTTCGCTCCTGTAGTGTCCAACAGGATAGGCCATGGACAGCACTTCAGGGAAATTTCCTCCCTGCTCTGAGAGGCTCCCCACAGCTGCAAGGAAACCTCAGCCCAGGCATGTTCTACCACGGCTGCATCAGGAACTTCTGTTCAAAGCCAAAAATCTCTGCTGGGAGAAAAGCACCAGCTGTTTCGCACCAGAGCTGTTGACCTCCCAGCTGCACCCGAGCTACCCCAAATGACACCAGCTGTGGAAGGAGCCCCCCACTCTGGGACCAAGACCCACCACCACCATCCCTCCAGCTCATGGTATGGACCTGGAGGTTGTTCAGCAGCTGCATCAGCTCATGTGACAGGCAGTTCCAGTTCAGACCAGCTACAACTTTGCAGCAAAACAAGCACAAGCTCCTCCGTGGCAGGATGCCGTAGCTGTCCTCCCCTCCACCCAGCTCCTTCTTCCCTGCCCAGCCACGCTGTGTCGGCCACGCTGGCTGACCGTTCCCTCAAGGCGCCCCGTGCCCCCCAGCAAGGAGCTCCCCTACTGGGGTGTTGGGGACCTGCTGTGCCACACAGGGGGCACGTACATGGATGCCCACCTCCCGCCCGCCGTGGGATCTCTGTCTTCGGGGCCCTGCCCGTGTGCGGGAGGGACGGGATGCAGCGGGGGCCCCCGGAGGCTCCCTGCCGGGCCTGAGCTGGGCGCAGGGTGCTCGGCTAACGGCCTGCGGAAAAGGGGGGGGCACCCCGGGGCTCCCTGCCCGACCTCGGCGGGGAAGGGGACCCGGGGGGCAGAGCCGCCCTCTCCCCGGGGCGCCGGGGCGGCCGCGGGGGCGGATCGGGGCTGGAAGGCGGCGCTGCCCGCCAGCCGCCGCTCACCTCGGGCTTGGCGCGGTTCTGCAGGAGGTGCTCCAGGTAGAGGTCGGAGAGCGCCGTCCGCATGCTGCCGGCGCTGCCGCTGCGCCCCGACTTGAGGGTCATTCCGCCGCCGCCAGCAGCTGCAGCCGGTTCCGCTGGCTCCAGCAGAGCAGAGAGGCGGGCCCCGGCCCCGGCTCCAGCAGCGCCGCAGGCTGCCCGCACGCTCCGCCCGTGTGGCGGCCGGG
>Ga0065711_1003463_pt1 | contig 27849 bp, 17 predicted proteins | sample Hoacrofraction12_FD_59098 | JGI IMG/M metagenome (GOLD analysis project Ga0065711, IMG submission 59098) | Hoatzin crop microbial communities from Cojedes, Venezuela - Epithelial fraction 12 v2 (version 2) | ecosystem: Host-associated > Birds > Digestive system > Esophagus > Crop | place...
TGGTGGACGTGATCCTAGAACTGAGTTTGCGCAGAGACAAATGTCAATCAGTGAACAGCGTGATGAAGAGGATGTGCCTTCATCTTGGGACTCCCGAAGACCACCCCCACCCAAAGATGCTAACGGACATAAATGAAAGATATTTACATATGGCAATTAGTTCCTAGAAATATAATTAATATTTACATGTATGATTGTATTTAACCTGAAGCAACAGGGTGTCTGGCATGCACGTTTGGAGGAGAAATCCCCCATGTGCCTGGCGCCGCAATAAAGAATCCCTGCTGAACACTATGCATGGTACTGTTAGGTTTTTCCTACCGGATCACAGTATCACTTCTGAACTGTTTTTCTCTTACCATACCAAAGGCAGCTGGGGGGTCACTCAGCTTCCTTTACCTGCACTCACATCCGTGAGTGAGAGCAGAGGCAGGTCACAGTTGAATTACATACGCATTTATTAGACTTTTCTTATCAAGGGATACAAATTTCCTCCCTTTGCCAGAGTATCCCCATGTACCCTTTTAAGTACTGCATTCTGCTGCAGTGCTCGGGGAACTCTGCAAATAGTGCGAAAGCAGCTGCCCGGGAGAGGTACCGCAGAGCTGCAGTCAGCAGCAAATGCAGCCTTAGACAAGTAACAGGAGTTTGGTTCAGCTGGAGTCTGCAGCTCCCAGACAGATCCTTTCTTAACGGCCAGGCAGCTGTCAGTTGGCAGGGCAGCACACTAAGCATCCAGGTAAAACCAACAGGAGGATGGGCAGTGGTCAGCTGTGACAAGTTGCACATTTCTGCATGAAAAGAAGATGGCAATTGTTATTTGTACGCACCTAGCATACAAGATAACTGTCTGTGTGGTTCTTGCAGGCAGTATGCAGGAGTATGAGCTGACAGTAACACTTGCGGGAACACTTTTTTTCTGAACTAGATACTGAAAGAGAACAACATTAAAGCGTAAATGACCTGGGGACTTTAACCCTCAAACATTGCCCGAGAGCTGCACAGTAGGAAATTACCTACATGTATGGGCTTCTCACCAACGAAGTAACTGTTATCTCCCAGGATCAGCCAGAAGGAACGATTTTACAGAGGTGGAAGAAATAACTAGCAGCAACAATGCAGGAGCTCAGTAGCGCAGGAACTGGAGTCTCTGGGTTGCTGAGGTTTGGTCCAAGCCTGAGAATGGGTTTCACTTTTTGGAAACACTTCGCTGTGTAACAGCCCAGGACAGGCCAGATCTACTCCTGCTTCTCTTAGACTTCTTCACATTCTCTTTTTCGTCTGTCTTCTTTGCATAGTTCTCCTACTGGTATGGTTTATAGACTGTATGCTATAGACAAGTTGTCTTATGTTTACTATTTTAAACATCACAGGATAAAGTACATTTACACGGGGGGGAGGGGAAGGGGGGGAGAAAAAGGGTAAAAAATACTGTAGAGAGCACTTAAATGAATCAGCATTGACACAGGAACTCTGAAAGCCTCCCACAGCCGAAATCTTCCACCCGTGCTCACCGTGCTTGTGGCTCTGCTCAAGGAGCTGGGGTGGCTCCAGCCAGCCTGTGGTGGCAAGGGGGGCAGAGGGGAGCAGAGGCCTGGGCCCCCCCCAGTTACGGTGACTCCATCCCCAATGCTGGAGGCAGAAGTGCCCCTCTGCCTGCAGGCAGCTGCCCCTTGTCCATGGGCATCACCCACAACACTGGGGACACTGGGGATGATTAACTGAGAAACCCCCTACCCTGCTCAGGACTTTCTGCCATCCCAGGCACCATGACCAGCTGCACTGAGGGCACTTTGCAAGGGCTGCGGACACTCAGCAGCCCCCCGGTGTCGCAACTTTTCTTTCCTGTGGGACAAGAGTACAACCCACATGTGGGTGAAGCACATTGCGTCTCCATAACTGATTCTTGAGCTGATTTTTTGAGACAGAGATATATAGCTGTTATTCTGTTCATTTGCAAAGCTGAGAACAGAGGCAGAACACAAAACATTGTGTCCAAAATCATGCCATGTGCAGGCAATCGAACAGCAAACACGCCAGCTACCTTCCACAAGCATGGTGTCGATGCTGATTCAGACACTAAAGCCCCTCTTGCTGCCTTTTCTCTTCAGCAAGGAACAAATTGTTTTGCTCAGAGCAGACTGTCCTTACATTTGGAACAACCAGATTTCAGTCATTCAGAAAATAATAAATTATCATGTTTTAATTTAAATTACACGAGGAAAAGCAAGGATTTCCAATGCTATTTTAGTAATTATATTCCACATCAGCGATACAAAACTACAGTGAAAGCTAATGAAGGCTGGATTACTGAATCACAGCCAGCAATCCTATCAAGTACAGGAGGAAAAAAAGAACACTCAAGATCTGTCTTAAATCTGTTCAAATATGCTTAAGAACTGGGATAAGTGAAGTGCACTAAATACAAGTAATTCAAACCAATGCCATTTCTGTGGCTCTCCTTTTCCAGCCTCAGCCCAGGACACTTGCCTGGAAGACAAACACAGTCTCCCACAATATTTTTTCCAATATAACTATCTAATGCTTTCCCTTGAAGTATGAGTCAAACAAAGTTTAGTCAGAATAAGCCACGAAAATGTTTCTTGAAATAACAAAAGACATCAAAAAATGTTTTCTTTGTAGGAAAAAATCCCAAAGGTAACAAAACAATATATATATATATATTTGAAATGCTCATTTCTCAAAGTGGCAGTGATTTTGATAGAGTGCCTTTCATAACACATGGATTTCTTTGTGATGACAAGTATTCCTCTTTTTAATATTTTTCAGTACCAGCTATGAGATGCGAAAAGCTGTATGTTGTTAATGGGAAACAATAGATGTCTGGCAGAGCTCACAAGATAAAGCCAAACATAGCTAGGGTTTTGGTTTGCCAGCGTCTTATACCTCTGAGTAGACACAGTGACAAGCATGCCTTTGTATACGGAGTATAAGCAATACTTAATTAACATGCCTTGGCAGTGGACTGTATCATTAGTTTTGTCAAAAGAAGAGTTTCCCTTCCTTTATAAAACAAGAGCAAAGAATATCACTTCTGCTGTATTCTAAACATGGTCTGCCTTCACAGTTTTTCACCATGACAAATGCTCTGGTTTCTGTTTCGTGCTTTCCTCCCTCCATATCTCTCACTGTTGTGTGTATTTAGACTCACAGAAAATTTTCTCCACTTCTTTTGCAAAGCCAGGACTATTCTCTTACAGTGCATTAACAGCCTGCAAAATAAAAAAAGGGTCTTCTCCTGGGTAAGTGGGTTATTCAGTGGCCTCACAGTTATCACAGAGTTGTAATTTATGCTGTTAAGAGCATTGACAAGGGAGGTGAAAGACTGAAACACATACCAAGATGCATTCAGAAAATTTTGTCAGTAGCATAATAGTCCATGCTGAACCATTCACAGCATCACTGAAGTTTTCTAACACATGTTCACTACAAGGCATCACTGCAAAGACTATTCCAGATTTAATACAAAATACATACTGCAGCAGGTTCTGGATCTGGATGGCTTCATCTGCATCATTGTCAGCACACAGCATCACAAGCTTACAGAAAACAGCCTCAGTAGTCTCATTACTACTGCAAACTCCTGAAGGCCTTCTTGTGGGCTCTCTGATTGCAGCAGAGAGGCCAGACAGTTCATTAATTGGCTTGGAACCTCCTAGACCTGTTCTCAAGCTGTTAGCTTTTTGCTGCTCTCTCCTGAGAGTGGTTTGTCTGGGGTTAGTACTTCTCATTTTGAAAAATATGCACAGACAAAAATTATTTGTTGGTGTGGCTGATGTCTGCTTTCTCCATTATTTGGGGAAAAAAAAAAAAAGAAAGAAAAAATCAAGAGAACTGAGTGTTAGGACAATGTGAAAAAAAACAATTCCTTGCCTTTTTTATGTAATAAACTGGCTTGACTAGAGGAAGCTATTACTTGTGCTAATGAAGGCAGGCAGAAATGCTGAGAGAACGGGTATCAAGCTGATATGCAAGTTCAGTAGTTCCCAGCCCTTTTTGCAGATGAACTCGATGCCAAGCATTCTCCAGCTTGCAAGCAGGCCAGGCACCTCCCATGGAGACCCACCAGCCACCACTAATAGGAAAGTCCATCCAGAGGCATCCAGCTCTTTGCTGTGCTGCAAAGGGAGATGCTCTGCTGAAGATGTTTGCATGGGGATGGCAGAGTGGAAGCTCATCTGTCCCCTGTGTGATCTGCGCTCTCACCCCAGCCAAAATGCGTGACAGTCAGAGACACAGGGGCTGCCCAGCTGCCAGCAGCATTGTGCAGCCAGCGCCTCTGCTCTGGGGAGGTGATACAAGGTGAGGCACCTGCAGAAAACTGAACGGCCAGCCTTTCACTGTCTTACTCCTGTTTATTTCTTTACTTTCATTTGTGCAGCTTTAGCTGAGCTTACAGGAGCATTCTCCCTCTGTGCAAAGAAGTTGAAGAAGCTGGGATTTTTGATTCTGCTAATGCCGCTGGCAGACCTGAGAAAACTGCCCTGGGGAGAGCGGGGCAGGAGGGGTCCTGCCACCTTCAGCAGCTGCCAAAACAATTTAGCTGTAGCATGAAAGTGCAGCCAAGGTTCACACCCTCCAGGGAACTTAGGCAACTGAATTGGCCTTTAAATTGACGTATGCTCCAGTGCCCTTACCCAGGTTGCAGAGCACATCTGGGGAAGAATCAGGCCGCGGACGGTAAGGGCAGTGGTACCTGCACGGAGAGCGGTGTCTGCCTGGCGTAACCCTGCCACTCTCGTTCCCTGTGCTTCCCCTCGTCTTGTTTATTCTCCTTCCCCTTAAAATGCTGGTTGCTGCGCAGCCTCCTGGCTGAGGGAAAATGTGCAGGGTCACTGGTGGGACCGCAGGTGTGTCCCCTTCGCCACCCAGAGAGGTTTCTGATGTGAGGCCTCCCGGGTCTGACACTGGCTGAACACCTTCCCTGTGGGCTTCGGGCTCCTCCAGCAAATCCTGCCCTGAGAAGCCTGCCAGAGTCTCCTACAGCTAGGTCTCGGTCTGACCCTTAGCTTTTCCTTTTTTTGTATACAAGGTTGAGCCAGCATTAGTCCGTTCAAGTCTAAGTATAGCGCAGGCAGCAGGAGTCATCCACCGCTTCGTGCTTTCCCACCGTTCTAGCCCCATCTTGCTCCGCACAGTGTGCTTCTGCCCTTAAAGATTGGTTTCAGTATATTTTATTGGTAGAGCTTCAGGTGTTTTCAAACGACTGGGTAAAGCGTCAGCATCCATGTTTGACATGGAAAAAGCAGAGCCTCAGAGAACAAGAGTACTTTTGTCCTGCAGTAACACAAAGCCCACACGGACCCTCCCTCTCTCTGCCTCCATTTTCCATCAGGCCATGACATTTTCCTCATTAAGTGAAAGTCCACTGTGAAAGTTGTGTTTTAAAGTTGTAGTCTCAAAAATATGGGCAGGAGAACCAACGGCCTCCAGAGGCAGAGGCCAAAACACTGCAGCTCCTTTTGGTTTAAAAATAATTAACTTTATTAAAACCAACCAGGTCACTTTTTTTTTCCTAAAGCAGGTTCAGCCTGGATCAAGTCAATAAATACCGGGACAAGCATGTCTTCAAGAATATGTGGTGATCTGATCATGCAGACTTTACACATGAAGGAAGTGGCTCTGGATCATACAGGAATGATGGATTTGAGAGAAAACGCAGCCCATTTGAGACCAGAGCAGTGTATTATCGGTAACACAGCCTTCAGTAGGAAGCTGACAGCATGAATGATGAAAATGTCTTACACATGGAAATAAACATACAATATAGCTGTACACTCGTTTGTTACGTGCATTTAGTCCCCTGTAAAGCTGTGGAAACGCAGGTTTGGGGTCTATGCCTTCTACACAGCGTCCCCAGAGGAGCCTCTGGTGTTTGTCTGTCTATGTTCCTGTGGCACAGAACTTATTTTCAAATGATCCAGCAGAAATTTGTACTTATTTATTTTGTTTGAAAAAAATAACACAAAGGAAAGAAAAAAATTCAGAGGTTTACTTTTGCAGTAAGAAAAACTTTGGCATTGGGCTAAGTGCATGGAGCAGTAATTATTGTAAGATACAGAGCTTCTGTGCTAATGATCCCTTAAATTAAATTCCCATGTGACCTAATATAGGGACAGGCGTGCAGTTTCTGTGCGTGCTTGCTGCCCTCTCTTGGCAGCATGACCAGCCTCCAGGAGAGAAAACGAAATTTGTCGAGAAAAGTATCAAACCACACTCATTCAGAGAAGATGGAAGACAGAGTGTTGCACCAAAGAAAAATGCAACATTTTGCATCTTTTTCCACAGTGGAAAAAAAATTAATTTCTTGTAAGAAGTCAGATCTTGTGTCTTCTCTAAGACGAAGTTCATTGACTCAATCTGTGTGTGAGAGGCAGAACTGATTTGGGTAAAGAGACTGTTTGCCACAGACAAACGTCATCCTTTCCTATACATTATTTTATACAGCTACCAACTGTCTTGCCCTTCCTCCCCCGTAAAACAGAGAGTTTTTTGCTTTTCAGTCCCTAGAAGAATATACAAGAATACTTCCAAGGCGTTGCCTCAATTGCCCTCCATAAAGATTTCCATCTGTAATACACATAGAATCACAGAATTATAGAATCATGGAATCATAGAATGGTTTGGGTTGGAAGGGACCTTAAAGATCATCTGGTTCCAATCCCCCTGCCATGGGCAGGGACACCTTCCACTAGACCAGGTTGCTCAAAGGCCCATCCAACCTGGCCTTGAACACTGCCAGGGAGGGGGCAGCCACAGTTTCTCTGGGCAACCTGTGCCAGTGTTTCACCACCCTCATGGTGAAGAATTTCTTCCTAATATCTAATCTAAATCTGCCCTCTTTAGAGTCATGTATCTTCTATTACAATGATCACAAAGGCTGAAAGAAAAGTAGATCCTGTGAATAATGGTAATCCTTTGTGGCAAATATGAGCTTTGCTCTTCAGGACAAGTCTTCTTACAGCTTTAACTTCAAGAAGGGGAATTTGTGTCATTCGGGATCCTGTTTGCAGATACAGAAATGCATCCCACATAGCAGTTTACTATCGACTCTGTGTATGTGCACACAGCCTGCTGTCAGCCTGTGTGTTCACAGCCCAGGCGCACAGGGCATTCGTACTTTAGGAAGCTGCAAACGAACAGCCATCTGATTACTCAGTGAGGAATGCTTTTTCGCAAAACTTCAATGCCAGTCTTGTTCAATATTTCACCTATGCATAAGAAAACACAAATTACCTTTTTAGGTAATGGAGGTTTTCCCATGGAGGAACCATTCCTTGTCATCTTGCTCGATAGTAGAGGCTTCAACCTTAAGAACCTCCTCCAGAAGTCCCTACTTTTTGTCAACAGGAACATGTTGACATATGTATGCTCGGCCAAGGAGCACAAGCAGCATCCTTCAGTCAGCTGCCTTCCCCAGGACATCTTCCTAGAGCATCCAGAGAGACCGTCATTGACAATAGCACCCTTTGTCAACACATCCTTTCAGTTTGATCCCCCACGAAATAATATGTACCATGTTCTGCACTGAACACTTCTGAAAAGTGAAGAAGGCAGGGTATTAATGGTATGTACTTTTCATGGTTTCTCAGAAGGGAGTTTGAAAGTTGAAGTTATGTAAAGTCATCCTGTATTATCACAGTATGATAAATATATCCACAGAATATTTCAAAGTTGTGTTTAACATAAAATAAGAATAAAAACCAAGGAAATGTGTCATTTGCTGTCTTTGAAAGGCATTGCTCTTCTTTACCCCACCCACTTCTAGCTGGGATAACGCTGCTCAGGGAGCCGAATATGACTCTTCTCCCTAGAGACACATAGCACTGCCTCTCCTTCTACCTGATCCCAGCTGCAGAAGTGTGACCTCCAGCAGCACATCCCTCTGGTTTACCTGGGGAAACATTTGCATGTTAATTTGTTGTTGGCTGTAATAGGGCATTCATTAGTCCTTCCATGGTTTGGGGCTCACATCCCTTTATCATGTTTTTGTGATTCAGGAGGAAAGCACGGATGCTAGAGCACCGGGAGGAGACTCATGCACAGCCAAGGTCTGCAGAGGAGGGAACAGCAAACTGGCCAGCTCTTCCCCAGGCCTCCATGGGCTTGACCTCCACAGGACCCAACACAGGGGAAACTTTACACTCTGAGTTGAAAACAGGCAAATCTGGAAGTTAAATGGATCGTTCTCACAGTTGTTGCTCCACACAGCTGGGAAGAGCAGAAGCCTTGTGGATCCTCTCCCGTAATCCACACAGACCCAGTCCACCTCATCCCACCCACAAAAGCCTTAGAGCTGGGGAAAAGCCTTCCTCTCTGGAGGCTTGGCTCTGCTCCCACTGAGCGGCCACATCCTTTGGGGTTTCTCAATCAGCAGAGCTTTTGCCTACGTGCAGCTTTTATATGGGAGAGCACACAGGGGCTTTGCTTTCGTGCCCTACTAAGCAGCAGCCACAGCACCTGGCAGTGCCCAAGTTGCGGCCAGAAGAAACCACCCCTTCCCTTTCCCAGACATGGTACCCCACCTGCCCCCTGATCCACACCAAAAATGCGTGGTACTCCTACAGCACAGATGTGAACAGGGAGCAGGTGTCTCTGGAGGGACACCAGGGCCGTTTGCCAGTGAGAACTTTCTTCTGAGGTCCCTCCTCTGACCTAGTGACTATGGCATGTCTCAGATACCTGCAGGGAGGTGGGTGTTGAGCCCTACCCCCTCCCTCCCCATGGTAGGGGCAGTGCCATGGAGTGCCTTGGAGAAGGGCAGCTGGGCACACGCTGGGAGCAGGAGGCCATGGGCTGGGGAAAGGTCCCTCTCAGGCACACCAGTGACAGCTCCGCTGGGGAAGGAGGTCAGCAGGAGGCTCAAACCATTTGATTTGCTTTGTTTTTTTCTTTTAGAATATTGCACATTAGCTGCACCCTCCTACAAATACATCATGGTCAACTTCTCTGTCTTTGTTTGAGATGCTAGCACAGGCATGCAGAGAGCATCCTGGAGCTGCAAGTGGGCAGATAATGATCTGTGCAGGGTTTGGGTTGCTTTGTGCTGTTGCAGACCTTCCAAGTGCCATTTGACAGTTGCCAAAACCAAATTAATCCATTCTGTTTTTTCTCCTTCCGGGCAGCTGAGTGTTCACGACCACCCAGAGCTGTTTTCCCTGTGAACTGCCACGAGATGGCAAAATACTCACCAGCATTGCTCCCAAGCCTGCTAGCCAGCACCGCGGGCTGGAGCTGTTGCAGGAGAGGATGCAGGAGAGGAGGAACTGGCAGTGTTTCCCTCCCCCTGGGATTAGCTGCTCCTTGGCATGTCCGGGGGTGACTCTCCAAGGCCTCCGGGGACCAAGAGCTGCTCGTTGCCGCTGGACACTGAAAGTCCAAAGCAGAACATGCAACTGCTCCCATCAGGCATGAAACACTCCAAAATGTCTCTGCCATTCACTATGCCTTAACACCACGATGGTGAGGAGGCACATAGATAGCCCGCACTTATATTGGTACTTTCCTTAGCTGTGACTGGTCTACAAACCCCTACAGAGGGAAAAGGCTCAGAGAAGTTAGACAAGGGTGAAGTGCTCATGTGGCTCAGAAAGGAAGCTAGACAGTGGCTACAGCTGTTGTAAGGAATGCTGATTGTAACACCAAGGGGATCAACAGGTGACTTGTTTGTAAATGGCACAGCCGCTGGGTGGATTGACTGGTTATGTCAATGGACTTCCTTATGATAATCAATAGAAATTATGGTATTCCTAAGCCAGCCAGATCAACCCTATTGTATACATGGCTCAGCACAACACGAAGTGTAAAAATCAAACAACCAGCAAAATAAACTTTGAGGAAGGCAATGGGCTTGAGCTGGCTTAAACCCACCTATGCCTTCCCAGTGACTGGGAACACCTAGCATCATGACAGTGGAGCACGTGGGTACTGGTAATGGGCATCATATTTGTATCATGGTTCAACTGCATATTGCAGTTGCTATATTGTGCTTGTGTTGAGGTTTCAGTGCGTTGCTGTAACACTCTCCTAATTCAAAATCCCATGTAATGTGAGTTATCTTCAAATAAGAAAATTTGGTTTTAAAACATTAAACTCTCTTCATGTGGAACATCTGAGAGTATGACCAGACCATCTGTCTGCAGTAAAGGCTTTAGGACGTGAAAGGAAATGAAGGTCCTACAGCTGCTGCCCGCAGTTGTCAGGTGGGTGTCTGGCCCAGGTGAGACCTCTGAAAAATGCTCCCACCACCATCTGCTGAAATTGCCTTCACTCCCTCCTCGGCCAGGCAAGCCTGGCTCCTGACGGAGCATCTTTTGCCTGTGCTGAAGCAGGTCATTTCTTTACACAGGGTGTCCTTCCAGCAGTAGAGAACACTGGTGCCAGGTTATGAGTGGCAGGAAGAGGCTTCAGCTGACTGTCTTCGTTCCACCAAATAAAATCAAGCCTCACAGACCTGCTTCAGGCCTCTGGTAGGACGTTATATTAGGTGATGTAAACATACACACAGACCTTGTGTTTACCTTTGTTGTGGTCCCACAGATGCTGCTGCTGCCCAGTGGAACCGGTGCTCTTCTCAGTCCCACAGCTGCTGAGAACTGAGATCCCTGGGAATTATGTCTTACCTTCAAGACTGACTCCTTAGATCTGAAGTTCATGGCAATATCTACCTCACAGGTCTCCCTAGGAAGTTCAGGTTTCTCAGTTTTCGTACAGTTTAAGCAGCGATCCACTAGGACAACCTCCCGACTCCCTCGGAAGATGGAAGGTGAGGCGTGTTGCAGTTGCAGCAGTTTGAACTGAACAAACTGACACTGTGTATAAAGCTGAATTTTGCAGAAAGCTTCTAACTAAGTCCACTTCATTACATAGTAACCATTAAGGTCAAGGACAACGATCAAGGTAATGTTACTATTTCCCATGTGTGTCGCACAACCCCAGGGGGTGTTTAGGACTATACAGAATTCTTAAAAGTAACCCACTGTCACTAATTACCTAAGGATTTAGGAGACTTGAACAAAATTTTAGTCCTTGCTTAAATTAGAGTCATTTTTCTACAGAAGAGATAATTAGGGGTAAATTTTTAAAACACAGTCTGTCATTTGCTTTCTTTTGATCTAGACTCTGCCACTCTGCTTTGTAACTCTTGCCACTAATGGAATATTTTGGATGAAGTATTTAATTAGGCAAAACTCATTTGAGTTAGTTAGTGACAAAAGTGGAAAAACTATTCCTGTCTTATTTTTCTTCTGATCTTGTTGTTGTTTCATCACTATTATTATTCTGCACTGCTATTGTATTTGCTAAACCAGTTAATATCTATCTGGATGACTTAATTTTCTGAGCTGACTCACGTTACTTTCTGCTAACACAAGAGATGGAGAGAAAAATAAACAGATTAAAAGGGCACATCAAATTAAACTCTTTAGGCTTACCACTCTCCCAATACATCATATTCTTATATATTCATTTTAATGTAAACAATATTAAAAATTATTATGACAGCATCTTAGTGTCCTAACACAGAGTAGTAAAGAAGGATTCTCAGAAGCTTTCAGTGATTATTCAGATACAAATGGAGCTGGTCAAATTCCTGTGAAACTGTTTATTATCTTTCACTTCTTTCAAATCAAGCTGTCAGCAGCCTCCAAAACATTCATCAGGTTTGTTTTTTTTCCTAAAAATATCAAAACAATTAGGCTATTTCTGGAAAGGCAGAGAGCACAAAATTTTTGCAGAAAGACAAACCTCAGAATCATAATAGAGAAGGCACTGTTCATCTCTCACATTTTGCTAGATATTTATTCACCAGTTAAGGCCTTCATTCAAAGCAGTTAAACACATCCTTAGTCAGAACCCCAATGCTATAGCCTTAATCAATGTAGTCTGACATTAATTTAAGTGATTTACCAGCTTGAAAAGCCAAGTCAGGCTTTCTCCAACTTGTAATAAAATCTTAACTCATCATAAACAATCTACTGCTGTTTGGATCTAAGTGATGTCTGCTGTAAAAAAACAAACTCTGAAAGTTAATAATGGACTATCAGTTTGGTTGTGTAGGTTAAAACAAGGATGTGTATTAAATACGAATGCTCTGCTACAAGAGAAAGCTGAGCAGCGGTATCATAATTTTGTTTTCAACAGTTTGCTGAGTGGAATTATGTAGGTTGTTTTTTTTTCCCCAACAGCTCTGTGCTGGAAGCAATTTAAGGGATTTCAGGTTTGCCATGAAGTGTTAATTAATCCTGCATGTCTTGCTGAGCACCTGAACGAGCAATGGCTATGAATAATGTAACTGTACAGGAGTGGATATTTTAATTTGGGCAGTAGCTACCTTAAAAGAAGAAAGTACTGCACACAGAACAGCTTCAAAAGGAGGCTTAAATAATTTCTGTTCATTTTGGGAGAAAGAGTGAAGTCCTTCTGGCAATAATTTCTCAACCTAGAAAGATCTGTAACCACCAGATCAATGCATGAGACCAGGCTTTGCAGGTTCACTTGTCCCAAGAATGTTGTCTGGCTCACATACAACCCCTCCCTGCTCTAACAAGATAGGCAGGGGAAGGGATTGGGTTTTGTCCAGATTTGATTTAGAAATTAGTACTGAACTACTCCATACCACAAAGCCCAAACCTATTCCAGTCATGCCCCATTCTGCCCCGAATCTGTAATATTCATGGAAATATTATACTCAGGGAGGGAGTATTGATAGCTGCTGAGCCAGATTTCTCAGGAAGGTGATCTTTGCCCCTCAAAGCCTGTGGGGCTTCACATGGAATTTAAGCCTTGAATTCCTTTTTCTTTTGATCTGGTGCCAAGCCTGTGTCTCCAGTGGCTGTAGTCTTTGATTCAGCAGGGTACTGAAGCATAATAAATGAACACTTTTTTTTGCTCTGGATACACTCCTGGGCTGGCACTTAAGCATACGTCTCATGGAAATGATGCCTCTGTAACAGCCATTTGTTGTAAAATACCTGTTCTTTTTGTTCTTGTCTGTTCTCTTCACTTACCCTCTCACCCCTGTTATTCTAATATGCGATGTTGTAGTAATGAAATACAGATTCACCCAAGCTAACACTTGGATAACAATTTTTTAAATTTTATTTTTTAATGGCCTTGTTGACATTTTCTAACTGTATCACAGAGAACTGTGCCTAAGGCTTGTATCAGCTGAGCAGCCAACCTTTCTCATCAAGGAATGCTACTGAAAGGACAAGGAATGCAAATCTGCCAAGCATTGAAGAATTACAGTCACAGACGGGAGGCTGTCTTCACAGCTATGTTACCACCCACATAGACATTTAGATGCTAAGTTACACTTCAGAAGAACCTTTGCAAAAATTTTTAGGTTAGCTATACAAAAACCCCACTTCTTTAACTCCCTTCATCACTAGCATTGTATCATGAACACTACAAGACAAGAGACACAGGTCATCAGCATGGGCAAAATGCTGAACAGTTGTTGGTCTTCTGCTTTGTGTCCTCACCCAGTAAGCAACAGGTAGACCTCAAAGCTAATGCCTGACTCAGGGCCTCAGCACTAATAGCAGCATAAATGTGCTTTTGGTCATACAAAAGCTGACTTCTCTGTCTGTCTGAAGTTCCAGGTAAGTCCCATAAAGCACAGAGGGGTTTTCCACAGTTTTTTTAAGTCCTGCATTTCAAAATAATTTGTGATCCAGCTTTTTTTTTTTCTTTTGGGTGTTGAGGGGAGGTGGGATGCACACTTAAGGGTCACATGCATTACGGCGGTTGTACATCTCCTAATGTGGTACATGCACATGAGATTCTGATGGGAATCAGAGCCTGTCTAGGTGATAAGAAAATACACACAGCCTGTGATTACTGGGTTCCTACAGTAAGCAAACAAAATATCTGAAATATCCTATGCACATCAAAATGCACCACTGTTCCAGTAAGCGCCACTCACAAAGGGAATGTAATTCTAGTGAGACAAAGTGCATGGTGATGTGTCACAGGGACAACAGTTAGGACTCTGGTTTCAAATTGGTGTGAGATCAGCCTTTTTGAGAGCAAGCAATGGATAGGGCTATTTTTGTTCTTTTCCCAAGACAGAAGCATTACCCAATAAAAGAAAATGTACTAGAATACAACATATACTATTTTGGCTATTCAGTTCTTCTAATGGTGAAACTTTTCAAAACATATCTGTCTTTAAAGAGTCCAGTTCTAGCTTTGAAGAACCATATGGGGGCTGGACTCGATGGTCTTTATAGATCCCTTCCAGCTTGAGATATTCTATGATTTGAAGGCACTATGGTGTTAGATGCTTTTTTGGCTATATATGAATTCATGAAAACAAACTGTGAAGAAATACACAGAGCAAGGAAACTTGAACACACAACTTGTGCTGTTGTAAGCACCTTCAAAAAACTCCCTATGAAGCCCATGGCCAGTTTCAGACATCTAGGATGTTCCCACATATCCAAGGCTATTGCTCCTTCTCAAGCCAACTTATTTCTTCCTTCATTCAATTAAATAGAGTTACATGACTGCATTGAGCTGCTCTTTCTTACTAAGCTCCTTCTCTGAGAATTGTTTCAGATACCTGTCTGGCTTGTCTCACTTTAGTAACAAGGAATCGTGAAGTTTTCCAATAAACAATTGAAATCTCACGATGGGTCTTGCAGCTTAGGACCTGTCATTGGAATGCCTGTTTTGAGACCCAAATGCTTTCTATGAACCTGGAACAAAAGCACTTTAAAATACTGATTTACATCATATACATGAGAAGCATTGGCTGTTGTAATCCATAGTGTCTGATAATAATAATTTCTGCTGTTTCAATTGGATCATTAGCTATTTCATTCAAGACAGCCAGCATGGCTTCACCAAGGGCAGGTCCTGCCTGACCAACCCAGTAGCCTTCTGAGATGGACTGACTGCATTGGTGGACAAGGGAAAAGTAACAGGTGTCATCTACTTGGATTTCTGTAAGGCTTTTGACGTGGACCCCCACAACATCCTTCTCCATAAATTGGAGAGATATAGATTTGATGGCTGAACTGTCTGGAGGATGAGGTATTGGTTGGTCACATCTAGACAGTAGTAGTCAATGGCTGAATGTCCAGATAGAGATGGGTGAAAAGTGGTGCCCTTCAGAGGTCTGTACTGTGACCAGGACTGTTGAATATCTCCAGCAATGACACAGACAGTGGGACTAAGTGCACCCTCAGCAAGTTTGCAGATGATACTAATCTGAGTAGTGCGGTCGACATGCCTGAGGCATGGGATGCCGTCCAGAGGGACCTGGACAAGCTTGAGAAATGAGCCCATGTGAACCTCATGAGGTTCACCAAGGACAAGAGTAGGGTCCTGCACCTGGACTGGGGCAACCCCCGGTACCAGTACAGGCTGGGGGTTGAAGGGATTGAGAATGGCCCTGACAAGAAGGACTTGGGCATACTTGTTGATGAAAAGCTGGACATGAGCCACTAATGTGCCCTCGCAGCCCAGCAAGCCAGTCATATCTTGGGCTGCATCACAGGAAGCATGGCCAGAAAGTCGAGGGAGAAGATTCTGCCCCTCTGCTCTGCTCTGGTGGGACCCCACCTGGAGTCCTGCGTCCACCTCTGGAGCCCTCGGCACAGGAAAGACATGGAGTTGTTGGAGCTGGTCCAGAGGAGGCCGCAAACATGGTCAGATGGCTGGAGCACTTCTCCTGTGAGGAAAGGTTGAGTTGGGGTGGTTCAGCCTGGGGAACAAAAGGCTCTGGGAGGACTTTATTTCAGCCTTTCAGTATTGAAAGAGGGACTATAACAAAGAGGAGGACAGGCTTTTAGCAGGGCCTATTGTGATAGAAAAAGGGGTAATGGTTTTAAACTAAAAGAATGTAGATTTAGATATAAGGACAAAATTTTTTAGAATGAGGGTGGTGAAACACTGGAACAGGTTGCCCAGAGATGTGGCAGATGCCCATCCCTGGAAGTGTTCAAGGCCAGGCTGGATGGGTCTCTGAGCAACCTGGTCTAGTTGAATATGTCCCTGCTCATTGCAGGGTGGTTGGAATAGATGACCTTTAAAGATCCTTTCCAATCCAAACCATTCTATGATTCTATAAGACAATCTGCTGTCAGAGGTACAGGAGGTAAAAAATCAATTCTGATCTGACAAGAGAATTTTGGATCTTTGAGGAGCTACATGCCACGGGGTTCATCAGTTCTAACACAATTATGAGACATTTCCAGGTTCTCCCTCAGGTGAGGTAGCTGGGGTTCATTCCACTTCTGACAGCCAGGAGTAAGGCTTGTTATCAATTCTCTCCAAATAGTTATCTCAAAGGCCCAGCCTGAATTAGCCTTTGAAGAATTATTTAAGATTATTAAACCAGAATTGAAAATAGAGAAAAAAAATGTTAATATTTTTTAAATGCCAATTTTTTCCACCGGTTATTCAACAATGAATTATAGAATCCAGAGGGAGACAAAGTTGTGAGTTCAGAGTATTTTCCTGTGTTGTGGCTTATGAGAATGTGCAGTGTTCTGCAGCCATGAACTGTTTTTTAAGTTGACAGCATCAGCCTGCAATAGAAGCACAAAAAGAATGGAAGCAGAATAATAATTTTCCCTATGCACCGGCACATGTTGCTTCATGACAGCCACTTCTGCAAGTATTTTAGTGGGATAAGGCTGAGGCAGAGGCAGTAACATAATGAAAAGGGCTGTGGTAACTAGGGATGGGACTGGACATACAGATGACGCACGGTATCACTGCGGTAACTGAGATGTGTTGGGACTGCGATATGTGTCACGATGGACAGGTACAAGCACTCCAGCAGAGGCCAGTAGGAATGAGGAGGAGGGATGGCCCTCCACATGAGGGAGCAGCTGGGGTGCATGGGTCTATTCTATGGGATGGGTGACAGTCAAGCTAGAGTGAGGCAGTCAGGGTTGGGGTAGAGGGCAGGGACAGGGGTGACACAGTGCGGTGGGCGTAGGCTGTTACTGACCTCCTGGCCGGGAGAAGAGGACAAAGAACATGAGAACATCTCTGGTCACCCACCCCTGTTCTCCTGGTGGACTTCAACCTCCCTGAACTTGGCTGTAAGGGAAATGCAGTGGGACATGAGGTCCTCGGGATATTTCTGGAGTGTATCAGGGATAACTTTGTGATATAGGTCCTGGAGGGGCCAAGCAGGGATGAGACAGTTTTGGACCCACTGGTCAGTAGCAAGAAAGAGCTGCTGGGGGAAGTGGTACTGGAGGGCAGCGTTGGCTGTAGGGACCATGAAAGAGTGATGGTCAAGATCTGGGGGAAAGTGAGGATTACAGAGTAGCAGAGGACAAATCTCAGACCTTAAGATAGCAAACTTTGGCATGTTCTGAAGGCAAAAGAAAGTAAGGGGGTGGGGAAGGTGTACAATGCAAGGGATGTTGGTTCAGATTTTCAAGGGCCTCAAGCAAAAGAGCAGATGTAACACTTTTCCATGGGACAGAAATTTTGGCATTCTGATAACTTCAGATGAAAAATTAAGTTACTATTTTGTATGGAGAGAAATGGAAAATCCTGTCACCAGTGTGAGATCTGTACTTTTTTATTTTGGAGCACATCCACCTGGAATTGTATCTCTTTATAATCTTATGCAGGAACATGGCAAGTAGATTTCAAGTACTTTTATTTCTTTGTTCCTGCCAGTAGGCTGAGCTCTCTGGTTAACTTACCTCTCCCATGACACACAGTCAGCCGGTGACTCCAATGGTGCATTGCATATCTCTGTCAGGAGGTGCATGAGGCACTTCAGAAATAGAGTAAACTGGACAGAGTCCTTACTGCTTGAAAAAGAAAGCGACACTTATTACAACCCCTGCAATTGTCCATGGTACTTTAAAAGACAGATGTAGTGTGAAAAAAGTTGAAAGGAAACATTTCAGGTGCAAGCAAAATAAAACTCCAAAATAAACAAAGTCTCAACACAATGTTTCCGTTCAGGTCAAACTGACAGATGAATATATTTTTCTGCTCAGTGAAATTCCAAATTTTGTAAAGGAAATTTCTTTTTTTTAATGAAAATGTATTTCCTGTTGATATTTTTTAGCTTATAGTTCCCAGATGGTCTTTATTAGATACTAATTTCCTAGAAAATATTCATGAGATACTGCTAACTCCCTTTGGTCATGCTGAAAATCTCATTGGAAAAAATTTAAGAATCATTTTGGTTTTACACATATACGTACTTGGCAGAAACATATATACCCCTAGGGACTGCATCTGTTCTGATTATGTTCGATTTATTCAAAATGATAATTGATGTTAGCCTTATCTGATGTCATTTATCTACATGTTTATGAGTTGTTGTACCTAATACAGATGATAGTCTCCTGTTCATTAATAATTCTTTGGAAAATATGGCTTCAGATCCAAGCTTTCAAGGATGGTGATAAAAGATGTGCTTTGGAAATGGGGCATTTCCTTAGGTTATTAGAGATTCATAAATATCAGTGTTCATGAATTCATAGATACAGAAGTTCAATGGCTTTGATTAATTTCTAATTTTTATAAGACAGCAACATTTCCAAGCCCATAGCTGACATGTACTGTGTAAAAATCATCTTGGCTTTCCTGCTCCAGCAACAGCTCATAACCCACTAGATTTCTTCCGGCCTTTAAACCAAAGCTGTCTTTCAGGGTCACAGTCTTTAATTCTATGTCTCTCCTTGAGCAGTTCACCAGAACAATACTCCACAAAATGGATCAATCTCATTCCCTCTCCCTACCACGGCTACCCCTGCCATGGAGGAGGAAAAGGGCTCCCATGGCATCCCCCTTTCCTTGGATCAACAGGTCTCTCCATGACAAATCAAAAGCTCCTCCAGTCTCTGAAGATCTTGCATAGTTATTAAGCAATGAAGCATTTTACTGAAAGGAAAGAGAATTAAATAAAAGCAGTAGTAAAACCCCATATTACGTTTTGCTGTGGAAGGATAGGACCTTTAAAGTCTGTTTTCTAATTAGAACATGTATCATCACACAAATAAACTTTAATTCATTGTTTAGGTTTGTCACTGTTTTGCTGCAAGATAACACAGGCAAGATTGCTGCAAATTTACCACAAATCCTCATCATTTCCCCTGAGTTTTATAGGGGTATATACACTTGAATTCAATGCAAACGATCCTACAAATTGGGAAAAGTGTAATTTTGCTTACATGCTTTCATGGCAATGCTTCTTTCCTCAAAAAAAAAGAACAAAGTAAAATTTCAAACAGAACCTTTTAGAGCTCCTTGCAGAACAAAGGCAATCAGGCTGTTATTCAATCTATAGTGAATTTTCAGGAACTAATAGGAAATAAGGATTATTTTACAAATTCTTAGCATACACCTAGCCCTACTGTTTCTTAAAATCTCTGTCATGATTATATTGTTTCCTCTCCAGCCTGAGAAAACCATTAAAGAAAAGGTAAAATTTTGTTGCAATAATGGAGCATTAGCTTTAAATAACTGAAAGTAATGGATTTGCTATCTGCTAGTCACAGCTGTCTGCTTAGCATGATCAGGGAGACCCAGCTGCTCCTTTCCATACATTAATATTTTGATCAATCACTTAGCTTTTGCTGATAACTGTCTCTTACACACGGAGTGGTTAATTTGAGATGTCTCTTAGGTCTGTCTTGATCTGGGAAAATGCAAGTAATTGGTGCTAAAATCACTAAACTTTGATGCAAGTAAAATATTTTTAGAAGTCATTTTATTTGGTTTTAAACAACTAAGTCAATTAGAACATCTTATTTTGTTTCAGATTAAGAAAAAAAGAAAGTTACACAGAAGCTTCCACCTTACTCACTGCAGAAACACATCACCCTGAGGTAGAAAACTTCCCTGTGTATTTTCAGGATTAACAAGTTGACCAGATCTGCACTTGTTGTAGTTAATGTTAAATGGCATGAAAGGACAACTTGCAACAAATGAGTCTCACTGAGCCCCTTGCTGAACAAAGGTTGTAGAATTTTGCTGTTCTAAGGAGTCTGAAAGATATTTCTTTTTACAAGAGTCTCCCCCAGATATACATGTCACAAAGAGGACTCGTAGCCCAGAGGATGTATGCAACTGAGACTTTAGCTTTAAGCTCTTTCACAGCCACTTTCCCTTCCCCTGATGCCTTTTCCTTTTCATGCACAAACAGATGCAAGACAGTGACATGAAGACCTTTATATTTTGAATATTCTTTAGAAATTGCCCAAAGGCAGAGTTCTATAGATTTTTACTTAACCTCTCTTAATTGTTGGGAATATGTGGATGTAATTTGATTGCCTCTGTAACAGAAGAGACACCTGAGAATCACAAAAGTTCACAGACTGAGAGAAAAGGTGAACGGGGAAAAAGGGTTTCTGCTGGATGTTTCTAAATAAAGTTTTCTCCCTCTCAACAATTACACACATGGAGAATTATGTAAATTAAACCCATTTTATGACACACATATTAATGGTACCCTAATTTGAAAATGAGATTTACCTGTAATTGTAAGCCAAATTAGGTGTAATCTGAGCAGCCTAAACAAAGAAAAACTCAAGACACACTGATTTGTCCTCATCATCTCTCCCAATGTGTGAGTAAAACAATCAGCTTGCAACTCTAGCTTTGATAAAGCTGCTGTGGCATCCCATGTACCTCTGCACTGCCCTGCTGTCCTGTGGAGTTAATTTTTCTCAAGCCTTCAATTTCTTCCTGTGTGGGAAACTATGGTCTGCAACAGCAGGTTAATTACAGGAAAAAAATTAAGCTGGTGCCTTCAATGACCAACCATTAGTTTGGCCTCACTGATGGGGCAAAATGAAAAAAAAAGAGGTGGAGGTGGGCACATCCCAGGATTTTAATCCTTCCCCTTTGATAATCTGTGTTTCAGCCTGGTCCTATAAGTGCAAAACAAACACTGTAAGATTGTACTTCTCCCACTGCCACTCAGTTTCTGAACTGTAGCTTGAACTTTCAACAACATTTGATATATGGGAAGACTTGAGAGATTTTACACATTATCTTATAATAAAGGAGAAAAGAAATAAAGCAGGAGATCCTCTTCCTTCAGTAAAAACCAAAAGAACAGTCTAAGCTCTATTCATGGTACATGAAAGAGAATTCACACAAATAAAATATTATGAACACCACCTCTCTGCCAAAACAATGTTGAAACTTCAGTAGAGGAGTGAATTCAACCATGACATATTTCAGCAGCGCTGGCTGTTTGCACTGTTCCTCATGCCCTGGGTGTTGTGTACTCCCAAACAGCTGGTGCATCCCAGGAACTACTAGCAAACTGACAATGCATCTGTAACGTAATATACTTGTAGCAATATAGCAATGCACTTAGCATTATGAGTACTCTAATGTATTTCTGGTTATTTTATAGTGTATTGCATTTTATGGAGAAAATGATGAAATATTTTGTTTTCCTTGACATAGTTTCTAGATTTGCAAACCTAAAGCTTCCAGTAGAGTCTGAGAAATTTCCTGTGCTTTGACTCTTTTATAGTCACCTGTACTTAAATGTCCTGCTCTCTTCAGCAGATAAACCTCTAACTTAGGGTCCTCCATTGCAAGAAGCAAAATAAGAACAAAGTTAAAGGAAGTTATATTTGTTGGGTTTTTTTTCACTCTCTGGTTCTTTCTTGCGACTTCAGTGGTAGGCCACGATATCTAGTATTAGGAACCATGTGAATGGAGAATTAAAAAAACAACATACAAAGAAGAAAATACTTTCTAAAACAGAAAAGGTCAAAAGAAAATAACAAAAAAAGAATTTTTCCTTTCTGCTGATTGCAAAGAAAGGGGATACAAGAGAATAATTTGGGGCTGACTTTGCATTAGACAAACCTTGTATCTAACTCATTCGCCGTCTTCCTTCTAGCCTTAAAGGTAAGTAAACTGTGAGCTGGCAATACTATTTGAAAGTGAAGACAAAAGACATTCCTTTTTTACCCCTTTGCAGGAAAATGTGGCAAGACACTGTTTTATAGTTTGCCTCTCTGCCCTGAAATAGGCTGAATGTCAGCAAATGTTATCTACTTTCTTAATTCTCCTAATTCTTCCACAGATATTCTTTTGGATTAAAGTCTGAAAGGAAACACAGCTTGAAAATTCTAGATTGGTCATTTTTCAGTGTGGTCTACTTTCTACACAGACATCATTAATACAAAAATCAGAAGAAAGTTATTGAGAAATTGCAACCTGGCCTGAAGAGGTTACAGGTTTAAAGTGGATGGTGGCAACATGAAAATTGATGAGGAAACCCTTTCTGGGATGCTCACTTGATATGGACAGTCTTGTCCTGTGCTGATAAGAAAACTGTTCAAACATCTACAGGTACGTATAAACGACTGTCCTTCCACTGCCCCGGGCTGTCCAGTTCACAACATCATTTAAAATGTGCCTCAAGATTCTCCTTGTGAAGAGAGAGCCTCCATCTTCTTTGCAGGTGCCCCTTCAGTACTGGAATACTGTGATGAGGTCCCCCCTGAACCTTCTTTTCTCTGGGGAGAAGACACCTAAGTCCTTCAGCCTTTCCTCACAGGGCAGGTTCTCCAGCCCTTTGATCATCTTCATGGCCCTCCTTTAGACCTTCTTCAGTCTGTTTGTGTCTTTCTTGAACGGAGGGGACCAGAACTGGACACAGTACTCCACATGCACCCTGACAACTGCGGAGTGGAGTGGGATGATTACATTTCTATCTCTGCTCGTAATGCTGCTGTGGATGCAGCCCTGGATCCAGTTTGCCTTCGTTGCTGCAGCAGTGCACTGCTGAGTGATGTGCAGCTTTTTGTCCCCCAGGACCCCCAGCTCCCTCTCAGCAAGGCTGCTCCCCCGCCACACAGATCCCAGCCTGTCTTTGTCTCTTTGGTTACGTCATTCCAGGTGCAGGACCTTGCACTTGTCTTTGCTAAAATTCATGCTGTTCTTTCCTGCCTACCCTTCCAGCCCACCAGGGTCTTTCTGTGAAATGGCTCTCCCTTCTGGTGTGCCCACCCCACCACCCAGTTTGGCACCATCAGCGAAGTTGGTGAGGCTACTTTCAATCCCATCATACAGGTCATAAATGAAGATGCTAAATAGTGTGAGGCCTGGTATTGATCGCTGGCAGAACCCTACTTGTGGCAGCCTGACAGCCTGAGTAAAACACATTGATCGCTGTCTATCCTACCCACCAGTTTGAAGATGTGCACAACTCTCATGACAAGACAAGTTTGTGGGAGGTAGGTTTATGAGTCCTTTTTATATTATTAACAGCTTGTTCTTTGGAAAGAAGACAAGCTTTGTAGGTGCTTTTAGTACGATTAGAAACTAGACAAAAGCTCTACAACTGTAACACAATGGTACATCGATAGCAATCAAGCAGCAAGCCCTCAGGGTTAAAGCACCCGACCAAACCCTAAATTCTGAGTGATTTCCCCCATTAGCTTGTGAAGTGACTTCTCTGTATTTCCATTTTCTAGGTGGTGAAATGGTTCTAATGATGCTCACTTGCTTTATAAACCAATTTCTGCAGATGGAAGAGGCTGTATAAGAGGTAGATGACATTGTTATGGGATAGGTCCTCAAGCTGCACCCAAGGATGCTTTCATTTTACCTGATTTTTATTTGCATATTCCAAAGACTACCCCTATATTAGCTGGTCTATGTTTGGAAATCTATGTTTCTTCCAGGGCGTGATTACTTTCTAAGGTGCATGGTTACAGGGAAGAGGTGCAGCTCTCTGGTTATCAATGTATGGAAAGCATAGAAGGAAGGCCAGGTCAGAGCACAGAGGTTGTTCCTGAACGATCTCCCTTTTCAGCCCCAGTTCGCACTGATCTCTTGATCACTTCTTGTATTAAATCATTAGTGATTGAAGTCAGATGATAGAATAATGTTGCCCTTTACACTACTGCTTGGACCTAAATATGCAAAGTCCGTTCTTTGTGCGCGGGCTAAATTCCACGTTGTATTACCCACATGACAAGTTACTTTCAGTTTTGGGATTGGGTTTTTTTTTTTTTTTTAAATATCTCATATAATTTTCTGTCTTTAGGGGCTGTAAAACCGTATGTGTCTATTTCTTGGGACTGAAGTGATTTGCAAGTGCGATTACTTTCAGTGTCAAGTAAATAGGAAATTGTGAAATATGAGTAACTGAAAAACTACAAAAGCAAAGGGCACTGATTTGAAATCTCTTGGGTCAGAAGAAAAACTGTCATTTGTTTTCCCCCCTTAAGTTTTAATTCTGTTTTGAGCGCAAGAATCACCATAGTTCTTTGCATTCCTAACATATTACTACTGATAAAAATACACAGTTCCTTTTGAAAATGAATTGAGATAGCTGATATGTAAACCTGACAGAGGAACTGCAGGTCTGGGGCAAGCCTGTGTTGTGCTGCAAACGTGTGAAAGGGGGTAAAGTTCTAAGCATGTTTTTGGAAACTTTTCTCCTTTTCCTCCCCACCCCATTTGTCTGAATTCATTGTACTGGGCCGAGGCAGCTCTAACTTTATGTAAACACAAAAGCTCTGGGATCTCCTCTTCTTAACGTGGACATTTTACGTCCCTCCTCACTGTAGCCAAGCAGCCAATGCTCTCTGGGTTATCCTTTAAAGAGGGACAGAGATTGTACCTTTTCCTGCAGATGAGGACATGAAGCACAGGGGAAGGAAGGGCTACATCTGAAGAGCAGTGAGGTGAATCCGGAACCCAAGAGCACAGTTTTACAGGATGCAAGGTCTGGCTTACGACTCGGGTATTGCTGAACTACCTCCCCTTCCAGCCCCTTCCACTACCATGTTGCTTTCCTTGAGCTGGAGCCAAGTGCTCCTGTGAGTATGCTCAGCTGATTCAGCTCATGGATTGATCTGGAAATAAAGAAACTTTGACAGACAAGAAGAGGACACATTCTTACTGACTTTCACAACCATCACTGAAATGGAGCTTTTCCCGTCTATTTGAAAGCTTGGGTAGAAGTGAACATTTTAGCAAACCTAATTATATCCTTACAGCAGAGTAATGCTCCGTGACTAGTTTTGAATGTCACATATTCCAAGATGTTCTCTCAATAGTGGACACAACGCATCCAAGTCAAGGGGAATGCAAATTGTCGTGTTAGCATGATCACACTGCAAAATAAGCTTACCATAGACAGCTAATTTCTCACTATAATTCCCTTTAATAAATAAAGATTTTAAATATCAAGTACAGTATGAACATGTAGAACAAATAGAAAAAAATACTGTATTAGGAGCTTTTTTCTCCCCCTCAAACAGCTCCCTGTTGCACAGTCTTTCTATATCCTGCAGACTCTGCTGTGATTGTCCTTGCTCTGCAGGTGTGGAACAGAAACACAGATTGTGTCTGTGCTGTATTTCAGACACTGGACTGAATTCACACTGCTGTTCCACTTACTGCTTCTGGAGGCATGTCTAGATTTAGATGTGGGCTTGGTCAAGGCAGGAATAAAAAAACTTGGGGCCCACTCTAAGGTTTCATGCAGGTCTAACCACATCTTTACCGCGGTGGATGGTTAAAAAGCAACATGACCCACGCAGCTAGTCCTGCATATCTGATCACTAACCAATACAGAGAAGTTGGCCCTGTGTCTCTCCAGAAAGGACTTTGGCACCACCTGTGACCGTGACAATTTGATCTGCTTGGACACTCTAGAGCAAAAAAGATGAACAGAGCCAAGTCAGGCACAGTGCCAGGGTTTCAATTTTCTTTGCGGCTTGGCCAATAGCTACTGTACTGATAGCTGTGTGTAGTCGTGGCTGGAGGAACAGCTTGCTTGCGGTGACAGAGAGCGTCTGTGGAATTGAAACCACGTTGTCTGTGCCTCAGCTACTACCTTAAACATTTGAGAGCCACAGTTTTTTGCTAGAATCCAATGCATGAGTTGAAGATCTCTTGCAGCTACATTATTGTGAAATACCCCTTTGACAGGGTGCTCCTTTTTGGCAGCAGGGACCAAAGGCCCAGGGGTGATCTTCAGTTGTTATCCAGGGGTAGAGGTGAGGGATGGAGGCCCCAGGCAAGGCTGATTAGGTCTCTTAAGGCTCGTTGATGCTTTCAGGTCCTTGATGCTCTTGAGGCAGCGGGTTCACAACCTTAATATTTAATATCAGGAGAACGCCTGTGTCCTTGCACTGGAGTGTATCCCTCCAATCCCTCTGGGAGGTGTCAGGGCCAGACCTTATGAGGAAAATGTCTGTGAAGTTTCCCAAGGTCAATGGAGGTCGTGATCCCTGATGAGCATGTGGACGATTTCAAACACAAAGCTGTGGGCTCCTGTTCCCCCACCATTTTATTGTGCTAGTGAATGCTGTTCAAGGACAGTTATGGCCACAAAGGCCTCTCAGTTAAGCAGGTGGGGTGCTTCCTCAACAGGCTTTTCTTCCCCGAGGCACAGGTGGAGCTGCTGCAGCTCCAGGGCTGTGCAGCCAGCTGGAGCCTATTTTGTCTATGTATTTAACCTATGTACTAAATTAACCTTCAAAGAAAAAGGTTTGCACTACAAGTAACAGTCATTAGGAGATGGAATAGCTCAAGGTATGCTTCACACCTCTGGGTCACTAGATCAAAACAAGCTCACTCGAGGTCAGGTGTTATGGAAACCTGTCAAGAGGTTTTTGATGGGACCTGCCGGCTGAATGATGAACCAACAGTTGTGGGGACTAACGTACTGTCCATAGGATAGTTTCTTGAGATCAGGGCTGTAAAAGGACAGTGTCAAAGCAGAGGAAGAAAGCTTGTGCTGCTGTTCTCTTGACAGTGTGTGTTCTCCAGGTAGATGTGAGGTTTCATCCCCCCAGTTAAAAAAAGAGTTTTACCTTTCAGATGTACTAATTTCCCCTTAGAGTTGCTTTTGCTCGAGATTTTTTATGTATTCCTCTCAAAGGTGAATAGATTGCTGCTTTTTTGATACAGCTTTTATAGTATCCTAACCCAGTTGCCTTGTACAAGTGACAATCTGATCTTGCATGCAGTGAAGGCAATGGCATCTTCAGTTCTTGAACCCTGACAGGTTACTTTAAAATACTAATATGTTTATAACATCCAAAGACACTTTTCATTTGATAAAATTACTTGAACAACTGTTTCTTAAAGAGCAAATTACTTATAGTTAATGCAATTCACAGTAAGTGAAAGTATGTTTTTGTGGAAAACAGTAAATTATGGTTTTCTTGAGACAACAGCATTTTTGTTCTCTCCTGTAAGTGTGTGCTAAGGCGTTTAGAGCTTAGTTACGGGTTATTCCTACTTGATTTGGTCATTCAGAAAATGTTGCATTCCTGAAAATAAACAATATTTTCCGATCATAATAAGTTATCTAAAGTTCTAAAGCCTCTTAAGGGGAATTACAGCTTAAAAATATGGGATAAAAATCACTCGTGCTGTTGCAAGATGAGTGCATGTCAAGTGAGGTGTGTTAGTCCTGTATGCCGGAAAGACTGTAAAATCACAAGCACTGGGGGGTGGGTAAGCGGCCGGCATAGAAGCTGAAGCCATTTCTTTACGTCGAGATTCAAGCACGGTATTAAATAATGAAAACAGTAATGAATACTCCTAGGTACTGTTATTATTATTATTACTCCCTTGTTGAATAAGGGTAGCTACGTTTTTTCCCATGTTTTGATGACTGCGTGCTGTGATTTCCCCCCCCCAACTCGAAATCCTCCACTGCAGGACTGTGCTGCCCTTGGGGGCACCGGGAATTCGGCAGTCTGGCCCCTGCTCTGTTCGCGGGCAGGCAGAAAGCAGGGAGGGGGCAGGCAGGACGGGGCGGGGCCCGGTGGAGGGGCGCCGCCGCGCCTCCACCAATGGGCGCCGTCGGAAAGGGGGGCGTGGCGCGGCGGCCATTTC
>Ga0065711_1032175_pt1 | contig 27848 bp, 16 predicted proteins | sample Hoacrofraction12_FD_59098 | JGI IMG/M metagenome (GOLD analysis project Ga0065711, IMG submission 59098) | Hoatzin crop microbial communities from Cojedes, Venezuela - Epithelial fraction 12 v2 (version 2) | ecosystem: Host-associated > Birds > Digestive system > Esophagus > Crop | place...
GACCCACTTCTTGAGTTTGTCCAGGTCGCTCTGGCATCCTGTCCCTCAGCTGTGTTGGTTGCACCACTCAGCTTGTTGTCATCTGCAGACTTGGTGAGGGTGCACTTGATGCTGCTGTCTGTGTCATTGACAAAGATATGAAATGGTGGTGTTAAAGTGGTGTCCTGACAGGCCCCCTGCAGGATACCACTTGAAGCATGAATGTAGGCCAGTATGTGCTGCAAACACAAATGTTGCCTCAGCTATGCGTGAGCATATGCAGTTGGACTTAGGAGGCTTCTAAAAAGTCTTGGTGATTTGTAGTACTGATTTGGATGACAAACTAGCTGTTCAAGCCTATCAGTGTGGGTGAACTCTTGATTTTGTCTCAGCTGTACTTTTGGCATTGCTGCTACTGTAGAATGTGTCTGTGCTATTACCAGCTGATTTGTTCCCCTCCAGAATGCTTTTTTTTTTTCCTTGTTTCCCTGAAATGTACATAAGAAAAAAGGCAGAAATGTGATCTCAAGAGTCAAGATATAGACTCCAATGTTTGTTTACTGTCTCTATCTTTTTATTAGATTTTTTTAAGGCTGTTTTTTTTTCCCCAATTTGCTGGACAAAATCCATACAAATGAAATGCAAGCACAGTCAATAAATAATAATGAAAAAGTATATTAATTTTACAAAGAAGCCAGTGCATGTAAAACATCATCTGAAGTGATCGTGACTATTTTTTTTTTACAGATTGCAAAGCTGTTACAGTCTTTCAAAATTAATATTTGGCTTTTAGGCTCTTTAAAAGTTTGTGTGACCTCTTATTACCCTTTGGCTAATAAGAAAAATGATACAGTTTTTAAATACAAGTCAGACACAAGATACGATAGTTCCATGGTGAGACTGATAATTCTGTTAAATTAGCATGGGATGGGCAAGTGCTAGGGTCATTTTTCCAAATTGGTGATGGGACCACCTTTGGGGCAGGAAGCATATGGAACTGTCCTTATCCAAGCTTCAGCGGAGCTGCCCCGCAGCATGGTGAGGTGGCAGAAGGATTTCTCTGTGCCTACTTCCTCTCCTCTGTAGGCCAGGTATGGCACTGGGGTGAAAACTCTGCTAGAGATAGCCAGGTTTCTGCATCTCTGTGGTGAGAAGGGCCACCTGGCTTGGACCTGACCCTACCAAATTCCAGGAGATTTCCAGCACTCCCGTCAGAGGCAGTGACTCTGCTGTGTCCTTACAGTAGTGTATGGTAGTGTACAACTCACAGGCTGGACTGTATCAAATTTTTTCCTCGCACACCGGATGATGTTCTGTGTGCACAGCATGTCTTGGAGACCTAACTTTGTAGGGATTTTAATTTTAGAGCATGAGAGGTTAAAAACCCCTAACTTCTGTGAATTGCTGTGTCATATGATGTCTTGACACTATTCCATCAGAGTAACTTGGTTCATTTTACTGGAGTCATGTCAGTTTAAAACAAGAAAGGATCTCAGGAGTGAGGTTTTTAGCTATACCTTGAATACATGTCCTGTCTTAATACTTAAGCTTTTAAGTCCTGATAATCCCATAGTTGTCTCATGTAAAAACAAATTGTACAGAAATCTAAAGGAAATTTGCTTTGGAACTATGAGGCTATCACCTTAATCCAGCCACATACAGAATATGTTGCAGGAAAGAGACTTCCTTGCCACGCAGTCCTGTCTTTCAGCTGACGACTGCATGAAGGTTTATTAGGTTTTGTCGTCTGTTTTTTTTTCCTTGAATTAAATCCTTGTGCAGTGAATTGTCTGGGAGATAACTAATAACCTTATCTTTCTACAAAACAGCAGAAAAGTTCTTGCTTTGTGTAGTAAAGAGTGCTTTTGGGATGAGCTTGTGCTGAGCTAGGATGGAAATGGGGGACTCATGTCTTTTACAAGTTGTCTTACTTGATGCTCTTGGAGTTTTCAAATAAGAGATTCTTACTGAAGCACTACCACCTACAGTTTTGGGCCCTGTGTTGGTGTCAAGCAAGACATGCCAAGACTTTCTGCCTCTGAAGTGACTTGTTGACAGGAGTCAGAGCTTTACTGAACAGCAGTGGGTTTTTTATGCATGCTTTGATCATCAGAACTTCTTACCTTTCCATATTTTTTGTCATGTGTTTGTTGTAACCTAGTTTTAATTTTTTTAAATGTCCTCTGGTTGTGCAGTTTCATGCCTGATGGTTTTTTTTCCAAAAAGAAGGCACAAATTTTGTCACTGAAGAATGATGTCTGCGTGTACTTTCAGTTTTCCTTTTCTCATATTGCTTTCCTGTGGGCTCTGTCTCTCTACCTCCATTCCCATACTCACTGTCTCCTGCAATTAGTTACATAGAAGAACGATGAGATTGGCCCTGTGTTCTCCTCCTTTCATCCTAGGATAATGGATTAGTCCAGATGCTTGACAGCATTGGATAGAGTGAGCGTGATGGAGTGTAAACCCAAGTGGGGACAGCTCTAGCACAAAACAACCCTTGCACGGCATACTCTTATTTTCTTCCTCGTGCTTCACCTTGTGCAACGGTTCCACTCAGTTATTGCGTTGTGGAAGTCGGCTGCCTGGGCAGAGATTAATCCTTTCCAACAATTGCAATCAAACTTCCACTCGTGCACTCAACTCCTAATGCTGCGTTCATGCTTAGGGGAAGGGGTGGGAATTTAGAAGCATGGCCTCCTGTCAGCAGCAGAAATTTATTTCTTTGCTTGCTCAACAATAATAGTGACAATACCTGTTGGAGAGGGAGAGGAAGAATTTTGTTTAGGAAGTAGTCAGTCCGCAAGTTAGCCATACGAAGAAGTCAGTGATCAACTGAAGTCCCAAACCCTCCTGTTTGTTTAGCTGGGCTGGTTTAGGGTAAAAGCAAAACATTTTGTCTGGGGTTTTGAGGAGGGGTTGGGGAGTGAGGGAGGGTACTTAGGCTTCTAGGGTTGTTCAGTGCCTGGTGGGTATTAGATGCTGTCTTGGGATGCCTAAAAAACTTGTATCTTAATCTTCAGGTGCTAAAAGATCTTTGGAAATTGTCACTGATACCTTGAGAAAGGTAGTGCCCAAATGTAAGTCTTGTATCTTAATAAGTTCAAAGGTAGCACAGGCTTGGACTAGTTCTCTGAAACTATGGAAAACACATGAATTAAGAAATATATCTGGGGAGGGATTGCAGTTACGGCTTTTGAAATAACTTGCTGCTCAGAAAATGTAGTGCTAGAGCTACGCTGCATCCTTAGTTTTTATACTTGGTGTCTTTCGGAGCTGTGCTTGGCAGTCTGACAACCACCTCTTCATGCAATAAAGGGGCAAAACCTCTGTTTGTGTTTGAGCTTGAGATGATGTCCTTGCAGTTTTGAGTGTGTTTTGGTGAGGATGCACCTGTGCTCCCACTTCAGTCAGTACAGGATTTACTGTGTTTCAAAGGAGCTCAAAATAAACATTAAGGATGGCAGCAGTGTTTGTTGTGCATCCTGCTCCTCCCTTGAAATCACATGCACTCATTTATGTCTTTAAGAAGACTCATGGGGAGTTGATAATCAGTGCTATCTTAGGGCTAGGATTTCCAGTTTCCGTAGACATGTTGATCTCTGGTCCTTAAGTTACTTGAACAGGGTGTTTACTGCTGTAGTTGCAGAAGTTTTCAAAGCACACTGGGAGGGCTGGAGTGGTTTGGCAAAAGGGCTAAGATTTGTACTAGGGGCTAAGACTGAGAGTTAACTTCCACTCATAGTGGCATCACTGTTATGTTACGAAGTAGTGTAGAGAAAAGATTAAAGTGAGATGCATGTGTGCACTCACTAGCAAGTACTAACCAGTCTGTCTTACTTAATCACCACTATAGGTGCCTTCTCCAGTTGCCAAAATTAAGGCGTGCTGTTACTTTCTTTAAATTACTGTCACCATTTTTATACAGTAATCAGGCTCTGACATAACTACATCTGTCAAATGAATTTCACATCCTTTTAAACTGCATATGCAGTTTAGGTTCTTTTCAGATACTGCATCTTCCAGCAGGACATTGGTAGTGAGTGCCTGGCATTTTTTAAATATATATTTCTAGATATATGTATGTTTTAAGTTCCACTTACTGATCTCTATCTATTTCACACAGCCTAGAGTGCTTATGAACCCAAAATACTGCCAGAATCCATTGGCAAAATCTAAGGCTTAAGTTTTACTGCTTTAAATCCTCCGTGTTTCATGAAAAATGAATATGCCTTTGACATAAATACCATCATGTGCATGGTGTAAAATGGCCAGGCTCCATTTTCACATCTTGCCTGACTGTTTGGGAAAAAACTCCTGGAAATCTGCATTGCTTTGTGTTCTGATAGCACTCTTGGATAAAGAAAATTCCCAAATCATTGAGACCACTGAAGTTCATTAGCAACTCTTCCAGCTCTTTAGATAGACAGGTTTTGGGGACATGATTAATTGTAAATTTTCTTGAAAAAGAATAAAACAATTGCATGTACTTTGGTAAAAACAGATCCACATGCTTCCTGTGTGGCCTCAAGGTTTATGCCAATGACATTCAGATTCCTAATTTGCACTAGAATCTCTTGAGGCTTTAGAGTAACGAAGTAAAAATCAAAACAAAACCAGCAACAGAAAAAAAGCCCCAAACCCCAACCCCACCATTATGTGCACTAATAACTTCAAGATGACAAAGATGCAAGTAGTGTTGTAGAGGATCAGATGCGTAGGAAAATGGGGATTTTCATACTCTGAGGTTATTTGAATCTGTATGTGGCAAATTAGACCTTGCTTCTCTGGTGGGCTCTGGATGGGGTGTAGGAGTTTTCCAGTCATTGCTGATGGCAGCACCAGGAATTGGTAACTGGTGCTTTGGGGATACTGCTACTCTCACTTTCGGCTTTACTTTGTAGGAGCGAATAAGACTGTTTAGCTCTTCCTGGCAGAAATAACACACCAGCTTCTCGCATAGAGTTTGAGTTTGATCCGGCTAAATAATAGTAAACTCGTATTACAGAAATCCAGTTTAGGAAGCCAGCCAAGTACAGGCTTATTGTCAAAAAGATAAAATTATTTATGTAAACCTGTAATGTCTAGCTTTGCAGAAATGAAGTGGCTTAACGATTTGGAACCTGAAACTGTATTAATCTTTGCTTGAGATAGCTTTATTTGCCTTGCTACATCACCAGCTGAAATTGGGCCAAGATGAAACATGTATGGTGTGCGTTTTAGCCCCCTCTACACAGGGCTGCCTTCCTCAGAGCAAGTTATATTACTCCTGCCAGTTCTCTGGTTTTGTTGCAGGCTTGTTGCTGTCCTTGGGATTTTCCACCAGTGAGGCAGCCTTCCTCATCTTGTCTGCTGTTATGTTCTGGCTGTTTGTAGAGCATCTTTTCCTGTAGGCTTAAAAAAAAGAGAGATAGATAGATCAGTAAATAAAGAATATGGTTGGTTGTATATGTCACTGTGGTTCTTTAAGAGGATGGACTCTGCAGGGGGTAAAACTCTCAACCATGAAGAAAATTGCTGTTTGGATTGGTTGTGATTCAGAGACAAAGCAGAAGAGATGCATACCAGGATGTGACAGGAAAAGTACTGTCTCAAGAATGCCCTTGATAGCCCTGAACTTGTGATGGCAATTGCAGCAGACCTCATTACAGCTTACAGAATTCCATTACTGCAGCATCTCAAGACAGCCTTTAATTGTGTGCATTTGTGTATATGTCCTGAAATTGGAGTGGTGGTTTTGCACTATTCTCTTAGCAGAAAGGTAAAATAAACTCTTAAGGATACTGTCTCAAGGAGGCTATTATACCATTGAGCATCATGTTACTTTGCGCAGGGGTTTGCTCGTTGTTTTCAAAACTGTCAGAATAGGATGCTTTTTATTGCATATAACTGTTTATAAAGTAATGAACATCTTTTCCTCTACTTTTTTGCTTTAAAGGTTTCAGTTCTAACGCTTTCAGTTCTTGAAGTTAGAGATGTACTGTATTTAAATAGGAAGAATTTTTTTAATGGCAAAAATGCTCATGTCCAGATTTGGCTTAGAAATCAGAGTTACCTGCAAATATGCAAAGGGAGTGAGGGTCAGTTGTGTTTGGAGCAGTTGAATCCCCAGCTTCGGCTTCTCACATCTCTTAGGTGTATGTGTTAAAAGCAGTAATGGTTTGTCTTCCATACTTCAAATACAGCATGATTATGTTCCTTTCAAGGTGCTCAAAAAAACCACCTAGCTATAATATGAATAACATAAAAATAACATAATAATAAGAAAAAAAACCCAAACCCTAACACAAACCCAAAGCCCTCAAACACACACAACTCAAAAGCCTGGGCTATGCTGTGACATCAGAGTTTCAACACCACAACCAAAACTGGAGGCAGTCTGATCTTGCAAAAGTCAAGTACTTCATTTTAAGTCCTTCTGTAGCTGCTGTTATGTAGTTTACTGCAAGTCCTGGCAACATTGACAATCATTGGCAGTAAAGTAAGCATTACATAATAATTTTTAGGTAACCAATGGAAAGATGAAGCCATCAAAGTTGTCTATGAAGCCAAGGGTAGAGTCCCACTACACAGGCAGAAAGCCACTGTACAGGAGGCTTTTGGCCAAAAATGCACTTGGCTGTAGCCTGGGAACTGGGAAACTCAGTCCCTGTGGGTGACTCCTTGAAAGGAATAATCCTGTCTGTTGTGAGCAAACTATGGGAAAATCATTCAGGATGAATAGGAAGGTCAGATTTTTGCAGGTTTTTGAAATTGGTTCTCATGGTCTGGTGCACAAGTGCACTGCATGCATGCTGCAAGGATGTGTGTTCAATCACCATCCACGGTGTCAATACTCCTGTGTGGCTGGGTTATGCAGAGCTGTAGAGCATTGGCAGGGAGAAAAGTTCTACTCAAAACAGTTCATTGTGCAGTAGCCTTGTGTCTCCAGACAGCTCTGGAGCATACATTGCATGCACGGAAATTTTTGCAGACTTTTCTTTCACATTTTGAATTTTCACAGGAAAGAGGACAAACCTTCCTGAAATGCTACATTTTTTTTGGTTTGGTGATGGGAAAAGCAGGCTCGGATTAGACTGGTGGCAGGGTGGATGTATACTGCTGTCTGTGTTGGTAGCCAGAAATCTGTTCTAGAGTCTCAGAGCTCTCAGTTGTTATTTGAGAGGGCAAGATGTTTAGTTGATGTAGATGGCAGTTGCATGAAATCCTTTCCTTGCAATATAATTATGTGTTGCTTAAAGTGCATATTTTTCTTCATGTAAGATGATAAAATGAGGGTAGGCTTGCTCAGTTTTCTGTAGCTTTACAAGCACCATTTTTTGTAACTAACCTTGAATCTGCTTTCTGAGACACACTGGTGGGCTTTCTGGACCTGAAATTACTGATTAGGAAGCTGATGAAGAGCTGCTGTTGGGCATATTTAGTCTCTGTTACTTTTGCATACTCTTCAAATAAATTGGAAAGGAGATGGTGTTTTACAGCACACACAGCTAGGGGCCAGCACCAGCTCACGTTTACGTTTGTCTGACAAGTGTCCTAAGCAATAGCAGCTCGCCTATATGGCACACTATTTGCATACTCTAACGAAATGGGCTATAATTGGCTTTCATTGATTTTTTTTTTTTTTTTTTCTTCATTGAGCTAAAATAGAGTCAGTTTCTTAGGCAAGAAGAGCTGATTGATTTGTGGTAGGATTCAGGACTATTCAGTTGAAGAAATAATTAATTATGTTCTTATTTAGCAATTGTCAGGGTCTAAGTTTACTCTTACCTTTCAAGTAGACAGTGCTGAATTTTTTTCTCTAGGCTGTGTCTCTCATTTTAAGAGCTGAGATAAGGTGCCAGCATACACAAGACAGTTCACAGGAAACATTGAACTCGTTTCCTTCTCTGTCCATTACCACTGATTTTTCTTCCTGCACTTCCTCCCTGCTTACCCATATGAATGCCATTCTTCTTTCCTGGTGTTAATTGATCAGCTCCATTCCCTGGCAATTTTATTTTAAACAATTCCAAGAAAACACCTTATTAACCAAAAGTTGGAAAACAAAAGGAAAATAATGGCTTGCTTAAGAAAATTTGAATGGTAACATGCTGTTAATAATGTTATGATACCTTTTTTTTTAAGTCTGTCTCTTACCCAAATGAAATGCTTTTTTGTGTTGACTGTGGGGATGGAGCAAATACACCTGTGTAGCTCAGGAGCTGGGTTGATTGTGTGCTGTTACACACTCATAAACTGGAGACAGTGGATGTGTTTGTGTGCGAGTGAGTTATGGTCTTCATGAAACTGGAATGGTACTTCTTCCTTGTGCTTTTCTTATGAAGTATCCATTTAATTAAACATTATCTCGGTGTGAGCAGATAGTGCTGTACAGCAGAGGCAGACTTTATGAGCTGTTTCAGTAGAGTTGAAGGCAAGGTTAAAATGGCCACATACAGCAAAGTTAGCATTGGCAAATACGTAACAAAGATGATGTTTAGTACCTTTTCTCCTTGTATATCTTGTGCTTGCAGCATAATAAGGTGGCAACATTTGCTAGTGCTTCTTAAGTGGTGGATCTTACTATGAATATAACGTTAAACACTAATGAACAGAGTCCAGGCAGTTGCTGTGCTGCTACTGGGAATGTGGTGCTCAGTAAATACCTTAGACCAAGTAAGTAAATAACAAAGGAACTCCCTGGACAAACAACAACAAAATGCTAGAGATTGCTCTTCGTAACAAATTAGTTCTTAAGTAGAAGGGCCTTCCACCATCTTCACTGAATGAAACATCCTGACTCATTGAGTGCACTGAAGTGGACACAATTGCCAATAGTAAGTAGGACACAACGGTGAGTGGCCTCATGTCCTTTGTGGTATGTGAGTTGTAGGGGTGGGAAAAACAGAAGAGAAAATTATTGAAAAAATAATAGGGCATGAGGTTGTCTTGGCCACTGGCTTCAAGTTTAGCCCTGAGGGGAGCCGTCCAGCAGTTCTAGTCTCTGCTGGGCAGGCAAAGTCAAAGTGTGTAGGCTAACTCCTGCCCACTCACTGCCTGGTGTACTGGAAGAGAGGCAGCACTGCTGCAGCAATTGTCTTGAGCACACATGGGCAGCATTGTTGTTCAGATGGAGAAGGTGCCTCTAGACCTTTAGCTTGGATGTGTTCAGAGGGATGCCATTTGCTTTGGGAAGGCTACCTTGTTGCTGGTGGAAATCTCACGGAAACTGCCATGGAAAAACTGCAAAGTTCCTTTTCCTACGTGCTTCGCAGGAAGCAAAGATTTGAATTCAAAGGATCTTAGCAAAAATACTGTGTTAGAACTTAACTGTGTTAAGGCTTCTCCTTTCTTCCCATTGCATTTCCAAGGAAAAGCAGGAGGAGAAACACTTCAATACACAGAAGAATGTTCTTCGTGCTCCTCGGTGTCCTTCAAAAAAAAAAAATATGAAAACATGGAAAGAAAGTAGATTCTGAGGTTTTGAAGTATCTTTTCATTTTGAAGGAAGAAAGGTGAATTTTTGCATGGGAGATCTCTTATTTAGAAAGTTGGACCAGATTTCTTTAACAGTTTGGGGAATATAATTCCTACTCATTTACATGTCCCAGATATGAGCAAACTTCTTTAGTTCTACTGTATGGAAGGAGCTCCCAAAGAAAGAGGAAAAGGGCTGGAGGCAAGGTTCTTTAAACTGATGTCGGAGTGCACTTTGAGTGCCATCCTACATCTGAAAAGTTTCCAAAACTGTGGCAAAGTTACAGCTAAGTTAATGTCTGCATAGGACCCAGGGTACTTAGTTGGCTGTGTAAGCTCTCCTGTATACTGCTGGGGTGAGTAGCCATATCTGGACAGTCTGTACAACACCTTCTCCAAGCCCTGCTGCCCCTACAAATCTGTGAGCTGTCTGTGCTCCCCAGCACTGAAGATGCTCTTGTTTCCTTGCTTGCCGCCTCGTCTTTTGGTTAAATCATCTTTTACCACAGGTGGTGCTTATGGACTACACACACCCCACCAGCCTGCCCCAATGCTTGCCTTGCCCTGGCATGAAGAGTCCCAGGCCCTCTGGCTGTTTGGTGGTCTGTGCAGTAACATCCATATTAGAAACTGCGCTTTGGCTGGGATACAAGGTTATGTGGGAGGCCTTGGAGGTTGGAGTCTGAAAGGGGGTTTTGGGGGCAAAAAGAAGTGTGAAGAGACAGCTGTATGATCTTATGGTAGTAAATCAAAGTCTATGCTGACCAGCGTGTTCCTTTGAATTGGGCACTGTTACTCTCTTTTTGGTAGTGACTTTTCTCTAAATAATGCTCTATACTGCTGTGCATGGTCCTGTTTTGAGAGCTTAAGATCACAGGCTTTGCCATTTTCATAGTGTTGTTTTTTCTCTTCTCTTTTAAGAAGCAGAGATGCACAAGTTTACCTTATGGAGCAGTTTACCTTTTTTGTGGAGCATAAGTTTACCTTTTTTCCTGCAGAATCTTCCTCTGTAAAGTTGAAATGGTTCATCGTAAAGTACCTTTTTGTTAAAAAACTGAGTGGGTACACCATACCACAAGACAACTAGCATCACTTTGTGTCTGAATGTTTTCTAGTAGGGAATTGTACCAACCTCTATCTAGAAAGAGGCTGACCCAGGTGTCTCTCCTGGGTATCTGCTCCTTTATAAATGAATTTATTGCAGCGAGCTCCAGGTACAAGGGCTTGTTACCGCTGTTGTGTCATTTCCTCTTCCTAGCATTACTGCTTAAATGTTCTGTGTCCTTGATGGATTATTAAGCCCTGTACTTCTGTGTTTCAAGGGGTAAACTATAGAAATGTGGCTGTTAAGAGGGAATTGGCCTCAGTAAGTCCATGTTAGACATGAGGTTAGTTCTTGTTAGTGTCTTCTTTGTTTGTAACTAGTAAATCCCTATTTTCTGCCACTGTTTGTGTGATATGTAAAATAACTTGCCAGGTCTAAAGGGAGCACTGGCAGCTGTGCAACTCTAATCTCCTGTGCAACAAGGGAGAGTCACAATCACATTTTGTCTAACAGTCTGCCAGAAACCATCACACATTAATTTCACGAAGTGGAAGGAAAAAGCTCTGCAACTTGTCAGTGTAAAGCAGGCAACAAGCTGTAGAACTTCATTGTCTTTCTTCCTGATGAAAGGAGAAAGCATGCTATAATCACATCAGAATAATATAGTAGAATAGATGCTCTCTGGGTTCACCTGTCATCTTACCAGGTGAACCTTTGTCTCAATGAAAGTAGCATATAACGGTTGGAATTGTTCCTCTTGCTGAAATTTCTCACCAGTTTGGAAAAAGGCTGAAGTAAAGCCAACAAAAATTACACTTGGAAATAAAAATATGGACATTATATTGTGGATAAATGGTTGGATGTGTGGAGTATGAACTTGCAAATACTTCTGCAGCAGTCTTTATGACCAGGGTACTGACTTGTGCAATAATGCCTGGAGAAAAGTAGTACAGCTTTCAACTGGATTTTGAAAAGGACAGACATCTGTCATGAGTGGCCCAGAGATGTGAAATCCTGTCGGTGGGAAAATAAGTCAATTTTCTAATGTGCTGTGTCTGTTTTTGCAACTTAGAAAGAAGTGCCAATAGAAGAGTGGAGATACCTTCAGAAGATAGACAATTGTATATTTCATAGCAGTAATGTGTGAAAAATCTTTTAGGTTTATTTTGTAATTTGTTTCTACTTCAATTAAACTTTTTAACTACATGTCTTGTCTCATCAAATGATGAACACTTTCCAATTTATTGAAACAGTGGTTCTGTAAAAGAACAAGATGCTTCAGCAACTCTTTGTACTGATACATCATCATCATCAACCTTAGTAATGAGTGGGAGAGAGATAGGGCTGGTTTTGGCTCCATTGAAAACATTTGTAGATTTTATCTGCAACAAGTTTTATTAAAATTGCAACAAACTGTATAAAGCCCAATATATGCTTCATTAAGGGAACATTACATTACAATTATGATTAATTAGATTAAATTTATGAAAGTGTGTTATTTGTTCAAATCAAAAGGGTGGCGGAGAAGAACGATGGATGATGAAAGAGTGTGATAAATGAAGAAAGCAGCTGAACTAAATTGAATGTGTATTCATCCGTTTTCACTTCATAACTAATGATAAATTGAGCATGTCACATTTAACAATACATGCCTGAGTTTAAGCACAGTCTCAGCTCCTGTAGTCTAATGTCTTTTGTCAGGTAACTGCATTCAGTGGATGTGATATTTTGTTTGGCAAAATCTATGCAGTTCATTATCTATCTGTCTCTGCAGCTAAAATCACAAATGAAGGCTCCTGCTCTCTGTTGACATAAAATCACGGAAGTCTCAATTATGATAGAGTTGTCAAGGAAGCAAAATCTGACTGTGAAGTGTTAATCTGACTTGAAAAGCAAGTGATGTATTGAAAATTGTATGTTGTTGACAAGAATACATTTTGGGATAATTGTAAACTTGAACAAGCCTGTGAGGGTCAGAGTCTGGCTCATGGGCTCACAGTCACTTGTGCAGCCCCTTGAGAAAGATGCTATACAGCACCAGCTGAAATGTCTGAATTTGGCTCGAAAGACTCAGGGACTTTGTGTGGGCAATGCCTGGGTGCCTTGGGATGGTTTTGCAGGCTTCTGAACTTGTACTGTGTTTTCTTTTGGGTTAACTGTTTTTTCCTTTTGCTGGTCAACCTAGAAAACAGTCTTTCTGATGGTAATCAGCAGTTCTGCTTCCATTCTTGGTTGTGATAGAGATGAAGCAGAATGACAGCAATGAGTGAGTACTAGGGAGAGGATCTTAATTTTGTTATCATCAAAACCAAAAAGGAAAAGTTTTTATTCTGGGATCACTAAAAGCTTTGGTCAACACTTCATATCACAAATGTTGTTTTAGCTGACTTTGTTGTTCCATTCCTGTTCCAGAACTATTTGAACTGTTAGGCTAAATTCAGTGATGATGGATTGAGCTGCTGAATTACACCACAGATAAATTTTGGGCGTGAGATATTTAGCATTTCCAGGAATAGTTCAGCTGTGATCCAGCAAATTCTTGTGTGCTGTAGACCAAAGAGGTTGTTGTATAGTTTTAAGGAGTAATAGGAAGCAATTGCAGAAAAGCTGAATGCGCGAAATAACTACGGTCCTCCAAAACAAAAATTGAAGTCCTGCATCTTATAAGAGCACTGGGCATAAAGGGATGTGCTGTGAACAGATAACGAATGAAATTGTGGAGCTAAACATGAGCATAAATGTCAGGTATAGCAGTAGCCAAAGAGTGTAGGGAAAGGGCAGTCTCTCGTCTTTCTTGGGTAATTAGGAGAGGGTTACTTGTTGCTTTAGCGCAGGATCAGACACCACTTTTGCTCCCTGTGCTGTTTCTAAAATGTTGTGTGTCCCCTGCTTGTAGTCAAGTCTCTTGACATGGGAACTGCACTCAACCCTATCCTTGTCCCTTGCTAGGAGCACCCTGTGGAGTTTGAATGAAAGTTATGTTTTTGAGCCTCTTAGTCTAGAGTGGACAAAATCTCATTCCTATATGGTGCTGCCTGTAAGACTGTGGATAATAAACAGATTCTGGACAATTAAAGTAATTTAAGAAAGTTAGTGAGATTTTACATTGCCAGCCTCTCTGAATTTAATGATGGGAGAAAAGGAGTTTGTGTACGTAAAAGTTAAAAAAACCTAAAGACTACCACATAAATGGAAGCATACTGTAATATTAAACTTTTTGGCCAGTTTTAGTCATGACATCATTGCCCCCTAGACTAATGTCGGTGTTTTAAGTGGCTGTAGTATTGTTCAGCCCTGGCCTCAGGTGGCTGGGCACTTTGTGGTAATGTGCCAGACATCACACTTAGATGGGATGGATGTGAGGGAATTTCTGTGAAGTCGTCTTTGCTTTTCCTTTATCTGTTTCCCAGGGATTCTGTAAAATGTTGTAGTCTATTTGACTGAGGAGTCCAATAGAGAATTTCTTGGTGTATAAGGAAGTAATTTATTTACGCCTGGAACCACCACCCATAAAATCAGAACCTGTCTGTGTTGAACTATTAAAGTCTTATCCTTTGGGAAGGCTGTTACAACACATGGCATAGAATTGACTCTAGCAGCTGGATTAATAGGAGTAGGATTCTGTTTAAATGATGAGCTTTGTAGTGAAATTAATTTTGGAGTTCCATTGTGTAGCTACTAGCAACAAAAGTTTAAGGAATGTAATGGAAGTCCTGTGCAAATTAGCAGTTTTATTTATCCCTCATTCCATGAATGTGGTTGGGTTGGTTTTTTACATAGCGGACACGTGAAGAGCTAACTTTGTGTTTATCCTTGGCTGTTATTGGTAATACTTCTCAAACAATAGTTAATGTTTGACACAGAGATATTTCTGGCCTGATTGACTGAGCTGGATTTTTTGAGAAATGTTCTATTCTGTGAAGATGTTTAAGATGCTATGAGGTGGAGATAAGTGGACCACATGAACTCTTTCAGCCATTTGGATCTTCAGAATCTCAATATTTGGTTTTTACAGTGAGGTTAGATTTCGGTAAGAAGGGAGTGTGTGAGGTGCTGGGCTTCTTTTTGGAATATTCCTACAGGTTTTTTGGGTTGCATATCTTTAATGCCATGCACTTGCATCTCTGTATTGCCACCTCTGCAAGCCCCTTCCCTGTGAGCTCTGCTCTGCTTAAGCTGCTGCATTCTCTTGTAGAAAATAGTGAGTATTGGAAGTGACTCCCTCCTAAAGGTAGCTTTTCATCTTTAAAAAGCTATGTAGGCCACCCTTCCCCCATGGTTGGGTAGAAGGAGAAGGCACAGAGGAGATGGGTGCAGGGAATCATTAAAGTGAAATGTGAGTCGTATTCATTAAAAGTCAGCTAGCAGAATGTCTTATCTTAGTGGCTGTGTAATGATTAGAGCTTCCTGTAATAATGATGATGGCGATTCTACTATATGAATTGAACATACTAAGTTAATTCACATTCTTTTAACTAATAAGTTTTTTAAGGGAACAAAAAGAAACAGCCCTTTTTAGCTCATAATTTGAATAGATTGGTCAGAAGAATACTGAGATAGCAACCCTCCCTCTGTTGGGGAGATTCAGATGCTAATCTGTAACTAAATTTTGTAGCAAAGGTGTACTTTATTCTTAATTCATTGTGTTTCTGCTAAATACTAGACCTTCCTCCCACTGGACATTATATGTGTGTTCATTAGAAATATGTTCATAGTGAAGATGATGATAAAGAGCTTTACTGTGGTGTGAAATTATTTAAAAAGAACTTCACTTTGACTTTTCTTATTCTGAGACATGGCAGGGAGACAGATGATTTACTGTTTGCCTTACAAACATATCCATTCTGAGCAAGAAATCATGGTCTACAAATACTTTTCATCAGGAAAAAAATGACAAAAGGGGAAAGAATTATTTATTGTATATAGGACATAGAAATTTAGAATAGTGAGACAAAAAGGAGGACAAAATTTTTAGTTTAAGTATTGAAGGAAAATCTTGGTGGTGGCAGCTGTGACTTTGCAGTAGGCTCTCAACAGGGAGGAAAACCCGTAGTTAAAGCTGCTTAAAGATAGCCTGGGCACAAAAAAGCGTATAGACTTCCCCAGCAGACTGGAAGATGGATATAGTAAGTTAATTGGTCTTTTGCACTTACAGCTTTAGTCATTCTGGACATCTGGACCCATTAGAAAGTTGAGGACTTTACAGTTTGTATTCCATTGATGTCAACTTCTGCGTGTTTGCAAATTCACCTGAACAGTTCAAGGTCTTTGAGTTAATGAGGTGGGTTTTCTCATCATTTTATTCGATACCTTTGCCTTGCAGTCAGAATAGGTATGTCAAAGACAAGTTTTGACGTAGTTGGGTATAAACACTGTACAAAATGCGTCAGTGCTTGAGTTGTGATTGCTGCTTAGAAGTAACTAAATTCTAACTATGATTTCCCTTCTGATTAAAGGATTATGTTTATTAAAATACTTCTTGCATTGCCCTAGATTTGAAGATTAAACTAGTCAGAACCTTGGCTCTGAACACTATAAAAACTTAAAAGAATTCCAAATTAATGTGAACTAAGAGATTCAAAATGAAATTCAGATTAATATAATTTGTTATGGGCCTGGACGATACATTCTGATGTCTTTGTACATTCACATTTGTTCAGCTGAGTTCTAGCATGTAATAGCCTTCACAGATTAGCTTGTGCAGAGCTGCAAACATGTAGGAATTGTGAATAACTTATCATAATTTACTCTTCAAGTTGTGCTCTTGTTTCTGACATGCAGTCTAATCTGCAAAGCCCTCAGAGTAAATACATGTCTTCTGTTTGAATCATCGCAGATATCCGCTTCCTTCTAAGTTTTTCACTTGAAAATAAACTTGTGGTTATTTGAGATGTAACCCAAACTAGTTTGGGGAATGTTTCCTTTTGGATGTTGTAACTGATTCTGGAGGAGAACAGCTGAGGAAGGAAGGCTGGCTGCCAACGGGTCTGTCTTGGAGGGCCTGCCAGGCTGAGGGAACTGTCTGGAGTTTTTTTCTGTATGAATTTGGTAGTGGTGATTCTTACAACATTTTTTTTTTAATTTCCTTAAGATAAGTGCTTTCCCCGTTTTCCTTTTCAGAACTACAAGCAAATCCTTACTGCAGTCAAAGACACTCTGGAATAGCATTATTGGAATCCACATCAGATCAGGCTTGGATAATCTTTTAATAAAATAGCAAGTACTAACCACCTTAGTTAAAATAGGCTGAAACACTAGCACCTTACTATGTTATGATGCTGCAGAAGACATTCTCAATTCAGGGTATAACTAACTTTAAATAATCTCTACAATATGATCCTTTCCTCATCCATAGACCTGAGAGGAGTCACTTGAAATTTCTCATAGGTAGTAAGCAAACAAGTGTTGTTTTCTTTAGCGTTTGGGAATACACTGCTTATCACCAGCAGGTGATTGGGAGACAGAGGCCTTTGAAAGAGAAATAGTTTTTTTCCATCTTAAAGTAGTTTTTGTTCAGCTGCTTCTTAAAACTGAGTTGTCATCGGACTCTGTCTGTATTTAGTTCTTCCTGCATAGCATCTAACATGGGGACTAGTACTGGTAACTTAAGTAGTTTCTGAATGCCTCTGATAATCTTCGTGTTTTGCATATGCTTGGACATGGGTCTGGAAGACATGATACATTGCACAAAAGGTTCAGCATAGTTAATAGTCTTGACCTGAAATCTGGCAGACTTTTACGAATCTGTTGGTGAATGGTGGAGTCTAAGTTCGGCTGGGTGAAATACAGAGATCTGGCAGCACGCTCTGCAGTTTTGATGATCTTGGTAGGCTTAACTGTTTTGATTTTAAGGCTTATTGCCTCCCTCAGAAGCACTTATGTGCTTTCATCTTCTTCACTGACATGAGTATCCAAACAGAGTTATCATGTACCATGATTTAAGTACCGAATGATACTGGGTGTTCCAACCCAAAACTTACATGAAGTAGAATATGTGGCAAGGTCTAGTATATCGTGTCTAGCGCTTGCATGTTGCAGTGAAAGACAGCTTGATGTTAAGTAATGAATCAACAGTCAGTATGATAATGATCAAAAAGAATATTTACAGACTGTAATTAGTAATATTCTGGCTTTATTTTTTTGCCAACAAATATAATGTTCTGACGAAGTTTAATTAACCTCATCTTAACAGTATCCAGAAACCTATTCTTTGCGGAAGTCGGTAATGCCCTGTCATCTGTCTACAGTGATGTTACCATCGGTCTTGTTTGCTGTAATCTTCCTGTGTTGACTGTTGAAAATTGCATCCGGCTTTACTATGGAATTCATGAAGAACTCTGCTTTTGAGCAACTGTCAAAAGAGCTTTTTATCCTTCCAATCTGAACATTTAGCTCTACAGGGAACCACTTGGAAATAAGAGATTTTCTCCTCCCTCTCCTCTTACTTTCTTCCTTCCACTGCCTTTCCCAATGGTCTCCTTTACTTCCACCTCTGTTTCATATCTTCATCTAGATACCTATTAACTCTCTTTCAGTAACACTGCGCTGGCTCCCACAAAAATGCTTTTTAATGTAGGAGATGTACTTCAACCGTAACACCAGGGTCACTTTCTGAGTAACATTTTATGGGATTGATTAAACTTTAACACCGTAACTGTTGACTTTATAGGCCAAGGAAGAGACACTGAGTGCTAAGCTCCGGATAATTTGTGCTTCACAATTTCTTAAAATCACACAGGCGTAGAGTTTAATGTGTTTGATAAAGCAACCCTCTATTTTTTCCCAGTGTCTCCTATTTTAAAAAATCCACTACATTTAACATGAAATAGTGTCTTTAATGTTAATGAAGTAAAGTTATAGTAAATAACCATATAAAAAAAAAAAAGGTGTTTAACTCTATGGGAAGAGTGTAAGAAAAGATTTAATTTGCTCTCTCCTTAGCTCCAAATATGATTACCTCATATTTTTTGTTATTGCTAAAAAGTGAGTGAATGGGTTCTGTTGGCTGAGAGCTGACATTGCAGAAACATGGCATTCCTTCTCACTGCAGATTCTCTTGTTGCGGTGACTTTGGTAGGATAGAAAAAATGGTGGTTTACTAAATTAGTAAGACCCTCAGCTCTCCTTAAATTACTTCTTTCAGTGCGCATGGGCATTGCTGCTGAGAAATTGCTGGACAGTAGTGCATCTTGCCATGCATCAAGAAGAAAGGTGAGTATGAAGGAGTGCTTGATGGATGAGTGTGACTGCAGATCTGAGGACAGTTCCCAGTTTGGTTGCAGTCTCTGATGACTTTAAGCAGACGATCTGTAATCTCATCACCTCAGCTGTCAAGTGGCTAAACGGAGCACTTATCTGCCAGGGTTTCCCTATTCTTTTTTGCCTAAAGGTAACTTCTCCAGCTGGAGCTGGCACTCTGTTCCTAATTACACTGACACGTTTGCCCAGCAAAAAGGAAGTAGTTGTACATTTTTTTAATGGAACCTGGTGGGTTAAATCCAATGCATGATTGACCTTGGATGGGAGGACACAGAGGTTCAGTTTCCTCCTGGCTGAATGACTTGGATGCAAATTCCCTGGAGACCCTGGGGACATACCCAGGCTGCTAGGATGTGCTGCAGCTTATGAGGCTGGCACTCCCCTGCACATTTTTACTCTGGTAGAGTAAGTTAGCGCAGGGATGTTGGATAATGCTGTGCAGATCTGTATGGTGGGCATGAGCTTCCATTGGGGTTTCTGGGCCTCAGATAACAAATGATAGTTAAAAGCTCTTCACGAATCCCTTGAAGTATTCAGCCTGTGTGGTGGTGAAACCCAGGCATCTTCAAGGTGAGAGAGACCTTCCTAGCTGGAAAAGATGGCTTGGTGTGGCCAGTGAGTGCTGTTATGGCCTAGCATCAGCAGATTTCCTGATGAAGTCACAGTAAGACTGCTGTTTTAGAAAATCAATAACGTGGTTAATTGTCTTGTCCTAACATTTCTTGGGAAGGGTCATTGTGCAGCTTCAAAAAAGAGCCAAATTTTAAAAGCCTTGTGGCTTACTATTTGAGTTGAAACATTTTAAATTGAAAGCCAAATCATGGTTGTAATGCTGACTTCCAGAAAAGGGTTCACCTATTTGAACACCTCAGCCAATTTCCCCTCATGAGACTCAAACTTAAGTCGTGTGGAGGAGCTCTGTCTTTCCTCTGGATGCACAGGAGATCTAGCTTCCTAGGAAGGCAAATACCCTGAGAGCTGCTAGGAAAAGCTGGAGAGCTCAAAAGTGGGTTATTGCCAAGGAAGGCCAACCTCTCCATGAGTCCTTCACATGATGCTCTTCTGCCTGTGCCATTGTCAGTAAGCACTGACCAACATCTTAATGCTTTTCTCCAGAGATGGGTGGTAGTGGGAAGGGGTATGGATAGCACTGAGTTAAGGGCTGCTCTCAGGAGCTGCTTGAAACTCTTAGTTCATCAAAAGCACAATTACACTGTTGAGGAGGATTGGGTATTACAAGTGGAAGAGGAAGCCTCTGGCTCAGGAGATCCCTGAAACATTGATTGCTGGAAACTGGGAGTAACACCCAGGAGAACAAATGCTCTGTCTTGATCTTACGCAGTTTCCTGGGGAGTCTGCTGCTTGTAGCTGTCAGATAGGTGCAGTACTGAATGGATCTTTAGTCCATTCTTAGTACTTGTGAAACCCAATTCTTACCGTATAAATAAAATAGTACGATATAAGCCTCCAGGAAACTCCATAGCACACAAAATAAAGGCTGCTTTATTTTCATTCGCAGAGTTAAACATATGAAATTTAGCAGACTTTTTTGTTTGTTCAGGTTTCAGGGTGGTTTTATCCTGGCTTCTCTGACTGAAAAAAAATGAAGGAGGAAGAATTTGCACTTTCTTTTTTTCATTCTTTTGTTTTTTTTAAAGCTAGTCATCAACAGTCTTTGGACTTCTGTTCATAGAGCTGCATATTCATAAGCCAAACACCATATTTTTAAAGATTAAGGAATGCTGTCAAAGATCAGATGAAAGTAAAATCTTTATGAAAAAGCAAAGTGTGTACTTTCTCTGGATTACTGTGCTTTTTCAGCCGCAGCAGGACCCAAAGGTTGCTATTTCTACTCATAGGCTGAATCCAGGAAAGTTCAGATTGCTTGTGGAAACTGGGAGGGATCTTGATCAGTGCTCCCTAGATGGAATTTCACAAGTTGAGTGTAAGGTTGCAGATGGTGACGGCTTGGCTGCTGGAAGTTCACCATATCAGGTGCTTGCTTTCTCTGCTGCTGTTTTGTTTGTTGTTCTCCTTCACATGATTTTTTTTTATTTTCTAATTTTAGACTTTGCCTTCTCAACTTTCCCAGGGCTTTTCCCTCTGCTTTCATTCTCTGGCTGCTTCTCATAGGGGTTTCTTTTGCCTCCTTACTTTTCAACTTTCTCACTCAACAAAGGAGTCTAGTAAATGTTGAATGTATTGTCCTTTCCACACTGATGAGTTGATCTGTATTTTCTCCTTAAGACAAATTTATTTCTTAGATGATTTCTCACTATCTGTGACCTTATCTCTCTGAATACATACAGGATTTGTTACCTGCAATTCCACTTCAGTATTTTCATCACTCTTGAGTCTCTCATCTTTCAGTGTGCCACTTAAGCTGATCGTTGAAATCTCAAGGGGGCCTGCCAGGCACCGTTGCTGTTTTCTGATCCTGCCAACAATAGTATTTCTTCCAGGCAAGGCCCCCTCATAATTCAAGTGAGGTCAGTCAGGACCCAAGACGAACTTGTCCTTTCCAATGAATCAGCAGTGGGGTTGAAAGAATTTATGCAAACCATCAAAATGATTTTGTTTGTTCCTGTGTTGGGGATAAGTCTCATAGCATCACAAGTTTTTTTCTTTTCCACAGCAAACAGTAAAAAGTATAGGATTCATTAGATATCAGCTCAAGACTCCTTCATCCTAGATGTGGGCTTCAAGAATGAAGCGAAACCCAAACATTTTAGGTAGCAATTTGTCACAAGATTGCTTGTTCCTCATTGGAGTCACTCACCACCACTCACATCCTAAGAGCCCTGCCTCTCACTTAAAGGAATGTAGTTTTTCTTTTAGACAATAATTATTTGCCTTCTCAGATAAAGGCACTAGACTGGGAATTTGTCTCTTACTGTGCATTTGGCATTTTTTGGAGGCTCTCAGAAGAGAGAAGGAGGTATTTTTCTTAGAGGGAGCTGTACTTCCAGAATTAGTGTAATAAAAGTCCATCTACTTGTTATGGCTGTTTTATTGAAATTAGAGCTGTTCCAGACTCAGCAGCATATATTTTGGTATCACACCTTTCTGAAGGATTTGAGGTCTGATTCCTGCTTCAAGTCTGAATTTCTGTTTTGGGCACTCATGTCGTAGTGAGGTGGATCATAAGAGACAAACACAAAGCACAGAGGATTTGAACCCTCAGGGAGAGCTTGTCTCCACAGAAATGCTATGGAGAAAAAAACCTGAGTGAGTAAAGGTATGACTGAAACTGAGCAGTAAAATCGGTCTGTGGTGAGGTAAACCTAGTAGGTAAAGACAAAACTTGCTCTTCACATGCTCTAGGCTGCCTGGAGCCAAGTCTGCTCTTGTGGGGAAGCTCTTCCTTCAGTGCCATGCTTCATCTCGTATCTCTATGCTGATGTGCCTGTGTAAATAGTGTATCCTTAAAGGTTAAGCTAAGATACCTTCTAATTCTCATTGCAAAAGACTGTGTGTGTAGATTGCTACCACTGTTGAACTAACATGATTTAGAAATTGTCAGCTCAATTTTCCTGAAAATTTGAATGCAGATGTATTTAGATTCAGCTCTTGGAGATTTTTGAAACCTTTTTCATACATAATATCCTACTCTAAACACTGTTTCTTTCACCCTAAAATAAATTGGGAGCTTTAGCATTAGCTCAGAAGTGTGAATTGGACCCACTGCAGCTCTCCACTGCCTTTGGACCATGGAGCCTGTACAGTCCAGGTCCTGTTCAAAAAGGTGCAGAAGTGGGCCATTCTTTGTTTCAGTCAGTTCTTTACCAAGGAAAAATGTCTTTCATCCGTGTGGGTATCCAAATAGTATTAAATCTGGGGTGTGTTATCTTTGCTCATGTGAATGGCACCTCACTTCCTAAGCAGTCCCTGGCTTGTTGGTGCTTGCCAGAGCAAGGTACTACCTGAACAGCCTGATGATTGCAATCTACCCATGACACATGAGCAACGTAGAGCACTTTAAACTCTCACTCTTAAGTTTTTGCATGTGTCTCTCCCTTGAGCATGCTGCCAAAGTAGACATTAATCAAGTTTACTCTAGGAGTTAGAATAGAAGCTTGCTTGTAAATTACGACCATTACATTTCCGGCTTAAATTTCCCTACTCCTTTAAGCTAATGTTTTAAGACTAACCCTACCACTCTGGCAGGACCCATGTCTTGCCTTTATATGCATTTGGCACGCTGTCTTTTTTTTTTTTTTTTAAGTTGAAGAATTACTTTATCTCTGTGAAATAACTTTCCTTCTTTAGTTGTTCAATTTGATTCAAGGATTTTTGATTAAGCGTTCAAGGGTTATGAATAAATAAGAACCAGCAGCCCAGTAATTGGTATATCATTACTCCCTAGTAGCACATTTAATCCTCAGCTTCGCTGCACCACATAACCTTTTCCTTCAGTCCTCCTCCTCCTCAATACTGCTTACAAAAAAAAAAGGGGGGGGAGGGGGGAGCAAAGCAATGTCACTGCAAGCTTCGCAAGTTACCATTAAAATGAATACTTTTTAATTTCTCTGTATGAGATGGGGCCCTGTGCTCTGGGACAATGCTGATGGATGACATTTTAATGCAGCTGAAATGTTATTTTTACTGAACCAAGGAAAACTATAAATTTTGCTTCATTGCTGCTGATGGCTCTATGCATAAAACTATGGTGGCGCCCATTGCCCATGAATAATCACCTCAGCATGGCAGATGTTACTTTGCAGGAAAAGCAATTCTTATGCCGAAGAATTGTAGAAAGATTAATTGTCTACAGCTGTTTCATGGCCTACAGCAATCTTGATACATTTATGATAAGTTTAAGAGCTCACTGGAGGCAGCTCCTATTCCCTGTTGTGGGGCGGGGAGGGGAACTGAATGGCTTTATTTTGACACCTGGATTCATAGAATCTGTCAGCTCCGTTACAGCCTTCATAGAAAGCTGGCGGTTGGCAGGTTTGCGATGATTGTGAGCAGGCTAAGATGCAGGAATTATCTAGACATAGATAAAGAAAAGGAGACTGAGAAGAATTATTCAAATTTGTGCAAATGAATTGCTTCCATTTTTCCTCCCTCTGCCAAGTGGAAATTGAACGTAACCTGCTCTGACCTTTCTCTATTAAGTGCTGCAAATTGCAGTAAATGCATAGTTCTGAGTGCCCTAATGAGACAAAGCTCTAGCAATGTCTCATTAATAAGGAAAGTTTGACCTTGCTGGTCAGCCCTTCATTTGATATTGAAAAGAAATAGGAAAAAATAAGAGATGACCTACTGTAAATTCTGAACAATACCTTTGATTTAGTTTGTATATACTCCCAAGCAGACACTTCACAACCTTTTTTTTTTTCTTCCATTTTTACTGTACAAGTGAAGAAGAGATATTTACTTACAAGGTTCCGCTGTGAATTCATGAGGACAGTGGTGATTTGTGGCAGGAATGCACACAGGTGGTCTGATGAAGCTTTTTCAAATGTGTTTTTAGTGTCCTTGTATTGATGAATATCAATACCCTCCATCCTATACAGGTTTGTTTTCCTTTTTTCCTCAGCCTATATCCATTATCACTGTATCTGAGTGTCAGCATGATTCACTGATATATGCCAATAAGCCAGCCTAAACAGCTGTATTAGAAAATCACAAACATGTGAATTCATGCATGTTAAGGCAAAAAATTATTGAACGAGGATAAAAATTGAGAGAAATTTGAAAATCACTAAATAGATTTATATAGGCTGAATGGTTATAAACTGTGGTGTTGTATAGTAAGTCTTGCTCTTAGAAATTGTAATGGGTCAATTATCACAAATGTTGCAAAAGTATGTTCCCCTTTTGAATGACTTGTTCATGATGCACATCCGTTTTTGATACTTGCAGAGTCTAGCTTGATTTTTATGTTCTTTGGTTTTTCTGTTCTTTATTTGTGTATATACTTGTGTTGTTATGTATTAATATTTTAGTTATATAAACAGTATTTTAAGTTATATGGACAATATTTTACATAAGAATATATCCATATTTATGTTCTATACTTATTTTTTATGTTCTTTATGTTCTTGATTTCACACATTCAAGAAATTTAAATAAGCAGTGAGACTTAGATGTTTTCTCTGCTTGCTAAAACTTGCTTCTCTTAGCTGTGTTAGGTGGCTACAAACAGTAAATGAATAGGTAAAAAGTTGAAGTCTGCTTAGAAATGGTTAATGAATCAAAATAATGTCACTCAATCTGCTATAACTTCTGAAGAATAAGACCAGCTCTGTTAGACATTTGTGGTTCCTCCAGAAATTGCATCCCCTGGGATTTGCGAGTGGCAGAGATGTGCAGGATGATGCCTTTAGGGATACTGTAACAAAAGGGAGCTGGATGGAGGCTCTGTGGATCCCACACAGACCTCCTGCAGTGGTATCCTTACATCAGTTTTGGGGAATTTAGCAGAGCATTGAAAACTGTTATCAATTTTGTAAATGGAGCAGTGGCCCTCTTGAGGTAGAATACACTGCCACACAGAATAGAATATGAATATGTGCTTTGCAAGATCAAAACATCAAATATTGAAAAGTTGACCAAGGAATCCGTTTTAGTCCACCCAGTTTTGCAAATGTTAGCTTTAGGGGCTGAGGGATCATAGAGATATCAGGTCTTTATTAATAGTACTGTTTTCTAGAGAAGAGCAGAACAACTATTCTTGCCATGTCCCTGTTTGTGACATGCTGCTGACATCCAGGCACCTCATGAAGCAGTGTTAATCTTGCAGAGGACAATGAGGATGCTAGGGTGTGTTTTCCTGCTTCATGGGCTAATTGTTACTATTGCCCACAGACACATATTCTTCAATTTCACATTCCAGTGCACTATGACTGTTGTGGATGCTAATGTTACAGGTTCCAAATCAGAAACAGTGTTCAGAAGAGCGCTGAAAATTCTGGGACTCCAAGGGAAGGACTGGGTTCCCCAGAATGGCAGTGTTGCAGAATGACAGCGAGAAACATTGTGGTCAAATCTGATGGGGGAAAAACCGGTCTGAAATTCCACTTTCTTTAAGAATCTTCTGATGACAAAAAATACCCCCAAAAGATTTCAGGAAATAAAATAGATGTGTTATAGTGGTTTTATATATACAGTGCTGTAATCAAGAACAGGCTTGTGCCTCTTAATGTGGGTGTTCTCAAATGCTTTGCAGCAATACCATTTATTCCATAGATGTCTCTCCTGTACAGTTGGTGGACTCTGCATGCACATGCACAGCTGTAAGCTGAGTCTCAAAGCCCTGGTTCCCAAATGGTAGTCTGCGGTCCACGGGGTCATGATAGGTGGTCTGTGACAGATCTGCAGACCTGCAACCTGGAATAACATTTATATAATCACAAGCTTTCCAAGCAGCAGTGCTGGCAATGGAGAAAATTTAGGGGGGTAACAGCAACCTAAAATGTCTGGGAATCTTTGCAGTAAAGGGACATCAGCTGTCTGGTGAAGTCCCATAAAAGAATTTCTGTAAAGGAATCTAGGCAGGTGCTGTATGCAGTAAGATTCTGTATAATGAACATATGTAATAAGGGCATTTTAATGGGTGGAATACTTTTAGATAATTTTTTGACATTTTATATTTCTAAATTTGCCATCCTTCTGAGATTTTACTATTAGACCTAGAGTAAAAGGTCAGTATCAAAATGAACACAGATACATGAGAAAAGAATCCTAAACAAGTATTAAAAATATCAGCTTAATGTTCTTCTTGTGTGTTAGCATATGTAATGTAGAAGTGCTACATACATAGCAGCATTTATCCCCAGCTTATTAAGACTAATATTTTTTTATTTCTTTTAATAAGTTATACCTGGGAACAGATAGGATTTTCTCAATACATTCATAATTAAAAATAATTTGCTAAAATTCTGCAAATGTGTCTTAAAATCAGTACTATTTGTAAGTGGGCTCTGACAGATATCATTTTAAATATACCTAAATCAAGATGAGCAGGATAGCTTTCTTTGGATATGGGAGCCTCACACCTCTGATTGGAGAAGTGTAAAGCTTTGAATCAGATTCCCACAGTGAATATTTATGCTTAAGACTTAAAATGTTCATTTTATATCAATATTTTCCAACATGAACTTAAAATGTACTGTTTCTGTAAACATTCCTCCAGAAGGAATCATTTGTTTGAACACGGTGAAAGCATCTCAGAAAAGGTTTTCCACACAGCTGGAATAATTTCAAATAAAAATTCTGATGTATTTACCTACAGGTTATATAGTACTCACTTTCCCCTCATAAAGGGTGCTATTTGAGCCTGATGAATAAGGTTAATAATCTGTTGCCAATTCTTCAGGATCAGATTTTTAAGCGTAGCTCAAAAATTGCAAATATTTAGTAAAAGATTTATTATGTAAGAAACCTTTTTGCAGTCTGAAGTGCCTTGTAAATAGCGGAGACAAGTCTTCTGTATTACTTGGGTGGGAAAATACAATAGTATTAATTCAGAGAATGAGAGAAAACACAAAAGCAGCTAAAATTATCTCTTGTGGGAGCTGTCATTAAACTAAAATACAACATGATTTCAACCAGATTTTTTTTTTCTGCTGTAATTAACTTTGTCTTTTGACAATTCCTTCTGAGGCATATATTAATTAACATGTGATAATGAATAGAGACAACTAGATCACTAGGGTATAAATCAATTGAGGGGTTCTGATGATACCATAAACCACAAGAATGGAGTATGTGCAGTTAATAATAACATCAAAAGACTGTGATTGATTTGGAACTTAGTGATCCTTCTACATTATTATTTTATATAAAGCATAAAAACGAGTGGTGTTTTATGCAAAGACAAGATGATTTTTCTCCCCGGGTTCTTTGATAATGGAGAAATTATCATTGTTTGCAGTGAAAGAAAAAGGTTGTGCTTATTACATGGAGGTGGATCGTTGAAGATCCTGGTGTGGTCACAGCGAAGCCCTGGAACTAAGGAAAGTTTTACTGTATTTATATATCTTCTATGGAGAATTTGGGGCCAGGTTTTCTGGTAGTTTAAAATGCTGCTACTGCTTGCAATCCACTGAAATTGTACTGATTGACTTTTTTGTTTTTTTTTTTTTTTTTTTTTTAC
>Ga0065711_1032174_pt1 | contig 27846 bp, 18 predicted proteins | sample Hoacrofraction12_FD_59098 | JGI IMG/M metagenome (GOLD analysis project Ga0065711, IMG submission 59098) | Hoatzin crop microbial communities from Cojedes, Venezuela - Epithelial fraction 12 v2 (version 2) | ecosystem: Host-associated > Birds > Digestive system > Esophagus > Crop | place...
GGCGGGGCGGGAGCTGCAGGAGGGCGGGGCCTGAGAGGAGGGCGGGGCGGTGTCTGTGGGGCTGGGGCTTGGGCCTGGCCGTGACCTTGGGCCGGGCTTTGGCCTGGGGCTGGGTCTCAGCCGTGGCTCTGGCCCAAGCTGGGCCCTTGCTGGGCAGAGTTGGGGGCGGGAAGGTCTGCCTCTTCCCTGTACGCCGAGGCAGCCATTAACACAGCGAAAGTCAACGGGCTTTCAGCCCACAGAGCCTCCGTATCTGTGAGCACCAGAGGTGTTCCCTGCCTGGCGCCCAGGCGCGTAGCGCCCGACAGCTGAGGGGAGAAGGGAAGAAAGTGGTTTTCCAGGCACTTAGTCAGGGAGAAACTGATTTCCCTCAACACCTGCACTGTTCAGCTGGTGTCCTGAATGCTAATTTGTAATTATCATTTGCTTAATGTTTGTCCTTTCAACCATTATGGATCAAAATGATTTTACTACAGTGTTCGGCTTAATGACCTTCTGCAGCAGTGGACTGAAGAGAAAGCGATGTTTTATAAAGTGATTTCGTTAATTTGCCTTAAAGTTCTCTGTTATTAAGTTAATAAGTTGCTATTTCGCTTGCATTTCATCAGTGTTCGTATCATTTTTCTAGCTTAACAGGAGGTAGAAGTTGGCTTCTACTGACAAAGGATGCACCAAGTGACAGTTTGCCATCCTGGTTGCTCACTGTAGGCCCCCTTTGCAAAACTTGTAATTTCACTGATGAATAGCGTCCTAGACTATGGTGTGTCAGATCTCAAAAACTAGAGACACTTGGGCCTGATCAATATTTGGATGAGCTACCTCGTTAGGTACTGCGGAAAGTGCTGCTGGTGATTCATTCGATGGCAGTCATCTGTCTATGAGTCAGGGCTGAACAAATGCCACTGCACAGCATTTGTCGGTTGTACCGTCCAGGGGCATAAAGCTGGAGTTCTTTGCCAATTGCAGCTGTTAGGGGATCACTGGTTTTCCTACCTTAGTCCAGTTTCAGTATACGTTTCCAGAATTAGCCAGCAGTTTCGGTGGAATATAGCAAAGGGTTTCCACAGTGGCTTTTCAGGCACCACTCATAGGAGGTGGTGGGGCCAGGAACAGCAGCAGTGGCTGTGGCCATCATTGTAAGCAGCCACAGATCCCGGCTTTGTGTCAGACCATACAGTTTTGAATTGGTGCATGCAGCACCAATTGTACCTACTCTGCTGCCTGAGAGCCCTGGGAGAGAGCGTCCCTCATGCCTTCTCCAGGCTTCCCAGGGGTGCTGCTCGCTCATGGCCCTTGCAGGTGAAATTAAGAAGTCTGTGCAATGTGTTGGGGACAGACATACAGCTGGGACAGGTAAAAGCTGAGAGTGTTTTGGACTCTTCTTCCCATCCAGACACTGGTCTTGGTGGTGTGTAAGTTTGCATGGCTTCCTTCATTTTTAGGTCATAGTTATATAAATAAGTGTGTATAAAATTCGATTTTCTGCTGGAAGACCAATTAAAGTCACCTGAAAATCATTCCAAATAATATTAAAAGTGGGTGGAAGGCATGGAGGAACTAATATAGCAACCTCCTTATCTCTTTTTAGGGACTCGTGCGTAAATGGATTTTTCTAAAACAAAACTACATTAGATTTGGATTATTTACCAGTCTAAATAGTCTATACAGATCTCAGCTACTGGTAGGTGATTGACCAAATGCTCTTGCTTTCACCATCACAGATCTTCCCAGGAGGACCTATGGAGACAATTTATTTACAGTACTATACCACATATACATCTAAGTGCTAATGATGAACATTTATGAAATTGATGTTGTAGCTAAAGCAAATAGAGGAGAGGCAATAAATCCAGCAGGGGAACATTTTGAAGAGTGCCCTTTTAAGACACAATCTTGACTGTATAGTAATGCCCCTCTTCTGTGGCTGTCATTTCTTCAGTCAAACAAAAGATGATTAGGGCACTGGAGCATCTCTCCTACGAGGAAAGGCTGAGGGAGCTGGGCTTGTTCAGCCTGAAGAAGAGAAGGCTGAGAGGGGAATCTTCTAAATGCTTGTAAATATGTTAAGGGTGGGTGTCAGGAGGATGGGGCCAGACTCTTTTCAGTGGTGCCCAGCGACAGGACAAGGGGCAATGGGCACAGACTGAAGCATAGGAAGTTCCAGCTGAACACGAGGAAGAACTTCTTCCCTCTGAGGGTGACGGAGCACTGGACCAGGCTGCCCAGGAAGGTTGTGGAGTCTCCTTCTCTGGAGACATTCAAAACCCGCCTGGACGAGGTCCTGTGCAGCCTGCTGTAGGTGACCCTGCTTTGGCAGGGGGGTTGGACTAGATGATCCCCAGAGGCCCTTCCAACCTCTACCATTCTATGATTCTGTGTAATTCAAAACTATTAAAGAAGTACAGCCAATGTTTTTTTTTTTTTTCTGAAACAGCTAACTAATTATATAGCTCCCTTAAAATAAACAAGCTATAAGGTGGTAGCAACTTTATAAGGTAAGTGAGGTTTAATTTTGATATGTTGGTATAAAAATGCAGAAAGTATATTTACCACAATATTGAGTGCATCTTCACCCGAGCTGCATAACACCATATTTGTCTAGATCACTTTCAAAGAGGCTGCCGATCAGTATAAATTGTTTGCTGGTTTCTGATTTGTATGAAAGGATTTGAGCTGTAAAAATCCCTCTTTAATATCGGCATGATGTATCAAAATCAAAGTTTAATGAGAACTGTTTAATGCTAGGCATGATTTATTTCAAAGGTGAAATACACATTTCAGGAGAAAAAGGAGTCTAAGATTTAATTGATATGATCAGCTGTGTTTGTACATAATTTGGCAAACTAGTAGAATTCAAAACACATTGAGCAGTGTCATAAAATAAAATGTTTAACGTGTCTGTAACTGTTTTTTGACACTTGTTAAGGAAGAAATATTGTATGATATATTTTGCCATAGATTTATTAAAATGCTGATGGACACCTTAAAAAGACACAAATCCACAGTCCTTGGCTTCCTTACCTTCTTTTCAGGACATAGATGATTTATCATAGACAGGATTAAAATAGCTGAAATTTTAGAATGATGATACCAAAATGAATGGGAGGATTAAATGGATAAATATGCTAATCCAGTCAGAGACAACAAAATTCAACCATTCAGCTTCTGCATTACAGAAGTTACTCTAACACAATATCAAGAATTTGGGGGAAATTGCAGCTTTTTAAATTCAAAGGATAGCTGGAATCTGCCATTTCCCCACTTACTGATTTGTCACCTTTTCTGGGAGAAATTCCACCAATTTTGATGGGATTACTTACAGAACTGAGTGTTGCTTAACAAGAACAGGCATGGCAGATTGTTCACTTAGGATGTTCAGGTGCTAAACCAAACCAAACTCTATAAGAAAAAATTAATTAGTCAAAAATTTTCAAACTTGGTTCCACGATTTAGACTTCAAAAACATTAGCTGGAGCCCAGCCGACAGAGCAGTCTAATTGTGTGGCATTTAATTTCTGAAATGTTTATCTGCCAACTGGAAAAGGATAACAGTCAGGGATTACATGCACGGGAAGAGGAACTACACAGTTTAGACCCCAAGTTCATTTATCTCACTTTATTAAAATGAAAAAATGTAGGTATATCACAAAACTGCTTGTTATAATACTACTTTTTAAACTCAAGCCAAAAACCCCACATACAAATGGTGAAAAATTCCAGACAATGGTGTTCACCTTGGCATTTTCGAAACTGATCATTTTGTACCTTGTAAATCTTTGCTTAAATCAGCCACTAGCTGATGATTTCCCCATCAAGAATTAAAGCTATGATTTCATATTATCTGCTGCCTTGAAGCAATACGTAAAGCAGTGGTTGTAGACACCAACAAAGCAGTGTTTATTGTCCTCATCACTTTCAAAAAACACAGATGTGTGTTTTGGCTTTGTGAGCTGAGATATTTCTGAACTGTCTTTAGTGATCCCTTAGTTAACAGTTGGCTTGCAATAGATAAAGCTGACTAATCAGTTGGCCTCCATTGTAATCAAAATGTTTACCAAAAGCATACTTGGAATTTGTGCTTCTGCTTGGAGTTGGTTTGAAATAATTTTGTAGCCTTCACCATGGTGAAAAGTTAGACAAAATAGGAGTTGTATGGAAACAGAATGACTTAGAAAATTCATGTGTGGAATTTAAGCGGGTAGGCTACTGGTCTGTATTTATTTAGGAACTTCTTCCTTCTTGAATAGTCAGGAATTTCGTACCCACGTTTCAATTTTTCCAGGAGATTTGCTCTCAGGATAGATGGTAGCTTTCACCTGATGGGACACTGACAGTCAAGTGTGAATTTTCTGGTAGATTTGCTTTCTTTTGGTGAAAGAGCTGTACCTGGCAGATTTTAGGATGAGCTGACCGTGCTTAGGACTTTTTGACCTATTTGAGTAGCAAGGAAGTTACCTCCCCCCATTTGAGCAGCTTTGCCTCTAACTTCAGGAGTTTAGAGACACACAAGATTTCCATTATCTCATCCTGAAATGCTGGGTTTGGCGTTTCTGCTGTGACTCTTTTTTTCCAGCCCTTTGAAATACCAGGCTCATGTTGTGCTTGCAAACAAGAAGTTGAAGAAAGTTTTCATCAACCTTTTCACATAAGGGTGTATTTCAAGCTTGTTCAGTAAAAAGGCCTCGCCAGTGCAAGTCCTTGTCTGGCAAGATAACAGCCTGAGTTCAATGTGCTCAAGGAATACTAATTAGTTTCTTCATTCAGATTTTCCTGTTTTGTTTTTTGTTTTTTTTCCCCCAAGAAGACTGAATATTTAGCAAGTTGCCAACATTCTCTGTGGTTTTCTGGAAGAATTTAACTGCTTCATGGTGGCTTGGAGGAAGCTGGTTCCTCTCATATTTATTTCAAGTCTTCTTCTACCAAATGAAGTATCCAGACGGTGTGAAAGCATCATTTGTGTGCTTAGACAAATACTATTTGCACCTAAAAACTCCATGATGGTGGAAATCAAGTGTACTTCACTAGCTTGAGAATAATGAAGCCATTCAAAAATCTTCAAACCAGGATGAGCACAAAGAACAGTCTTGTTTGCTGAACTTCTGTGCAGGAAAAAGCTCAAGTCATGGTTGATGAGGTGTCTCAGAAATGTTAACAGTGTCAGGCAATTGGTTCCTGTGGCAGGAAATAGCAAAGACAGCTGAGTGCTACAAGCAGTAGAAGCTGGCCTTATTGTTTTTGGAATTGTAGTTTCCTCCTTTTTAATCATTGTGTGTTGTAAGTTAATTTGTTTTAGCCCCTGGAAAATACCTATTTTGCTTTTGTGTGGTCACTGCTCATTTGGTAAGAATGGTACTGGCTAACGTACACACAACTCTTGGGCAAACTGAAATATTTAGCTGGTCACTTGGTTTATTCAATTGCATTTGTTGCAGACAAGTTTGGAATGTGGCAGGATGAAGAAGGGGAGTAACTCATGCCATGAAGGGCTTTTAAAAACAAAGACACCCCTCTGGCTTAGGGAGTCTCTGAGCCACAAATTACAAAGGGCTGGGAAAATATCAGGTAGAAGTATCACAGTGTAGTTGGCCACTGCATTGCTGTTGGCCATTGCTGGAGACAGGATGCCAGGCTTTCACAGAGAACTGCTCTTTGGTCTGACCTGCTGTGCCTGTTTTCATCTACATCTGCTTTTATATTTTGTCTGTGCAAAAAAACTGTAACAAATAATAGGCTATAAAGAAATTAAATTATGTTGTGTTAGTCTATAAGGAAAAACTACCCCTTTGAAAACAAAGGCCCCAGCCAAGGTTTTGTCCTATTCTGTATGTTGATATAGTTGGTGATGAACTTTAGTATATGTGAAGCATGAGCAGAAAATGTAAGTACTTGGTATGGCCTTAGATTCTTGCCAGGGATAATTGCTCAATAAGGTGAAATCCTTTTTGTTTTCCTTGAAGCACCTCTTTGGTTCTAGCGATTCTGTTTTAACACAGAACACTATTTAATTCTGCATTAATTTTCTCCCAAGTAACCTGTAATTTTTCCATACACTTCAAGCAGAGACAGTAGGTAGTTAAACCTTGTGGGTGGATGATTCTGAATACTATTGCAGATACTTCTGTGCAACCCAGGAGACTCCACTGACTGTAGAATAGAGCGGCTTCTGTTTATTTTTCCATGTTCCTACAAACAAATGTACAACTGACAAGTTCTCCCTAATAAAGTATTAAAAATAAGAAACAAAAAGGAATAAGGATAAATAGTCTGAACTTCTATTTGATATTCTTTTAACTCATGTTCTTTGAATCCAAGCAATGGGTGTGTTCAGTGATCATAGCTCAAGCAGATTTCTTGTATGCCGACCTTCCAAATGATAGCAGCCTTGCATTTCTTGAAAGGACCTATCTATGGAAATGAGGGTCACACAGCTTGAAATGATGCTGATGGCATAAAAGGAGAAAATGATATTTATTCTGCATGGTCTTTGGTCTTCAGTCTTCTAGGAATCACTCCCCTTTTGTTCCAGAGTAGAGGAGCACCACTCCAAAGGACCCGGCAAGCGAGAAGAGTCCAGGGACACAATCCACGTAGTCAGCATGACCCCCTTGCTTCAGTAGACAGCCCTTAAGCTCTGTGTCACAGTGGGAAGTTCCACCACTGTCTCACCCTGGATTGTGCAAGGAATACCTGTCTGTGTTTGCAGGTCAGATTCTCTTTTGGAAAGATGAAACTGGGGATGTAGCAGAGCTCTGTGTGGGCAACATTGTGATTTTAAACTTTTGGCTGAGAAGCATGCATCAAACCCACATGAAACAGCAATTATCTTTTACACATTTTCTTCACGAGTGTTTTCTTTCTATGGTAAGTACTTCAATGTTCTGAGCATTTATAAGATACGGACATAGGAACTTCAAAAATATAGGAACTTCATCATTATTATAGTGCCTCTTAAGTAATTCTCTCCCCCTCCCTCTGGTTTTCATCACCTTTCAAGTTTAAGGTTTAAGTGTAGGTCTGTGTTCTTCATACAAGTGACTGATGTGGAGCACGAATGTCAGTTAAATTCACTTAAAATGAAAAAAAAATAGTTTGCTTCAGACCTCTTTTCATGTAGTGTTTTGGGGTTTTATCTTGCTGAGGGTAGTAAAGCATGGTTCTTACTACAGAAACATTATTCTGGAGTGAGCAATTTATTTCATGCAAAATTTGAGATGCCTGGGGAAATGTTAATTTTGGGTTTCCTTGTAGAAGACATGAGATCTCCGTGGTTTTTTCCCCATTTCAGGTTCTAGTCACAGTGTGGCCTGTCACCAAAGACTTGGTTAACTCTTTCTCCTCTTTTTCTCCAGGATATCAGGTCTTCAGTCTTAGGTCAGTCATAGACCCTTCCATTTTGGTATAATTTTTTGTACCTTTGGTTTAGACACTATTCTTATGTTTTATTTTCAGTGTGGTGCAGCCCACATCATTTTTTTTTTCTTGTATTCTGTGGTTTTTATTTCCCTCTAACTTTTCAATGAGAATGGATAAACACCAAGTCTGCCCAGCTTGGGTAGTGTCACATATAAAAGTCTCTTACAATCTTTCTTTCCACTGGCACTTACTGACTGACGATATAGAATGATGCAATGCATAAATCTTTTTTTGTTGCCTTCTGTGTATCTGGAGGGATTCAGCTCCTCTGGGACTTTTACTTGCACCACACTTCAACTTAAGATTATTTTCTTTAATTTCTTTCTGCTGCTGGCACAATGGCATGTTCATTAATCACTCCAACCCAAAGTGCTTGAAAGAAATTGTCTTTATCTGGTGACACAGTTCCAGCAGCTTTTGCCTAACAGAACATGTGCTTTTACAGAGCTCCTCCACTGGATATTTTTGTGTGTCTGGACAGAGCACCCACTGAAAGGTAGAACTGGCAGCTACAGAGAGAACAGTTTGACTGCAAGATAAAGAAAGCAGTCCAGACAGATCTGTCACTGCACACAGGATAAGGTTATTTTGCTTATCTGAAGTTCTGTTCCAACCATTTAGTGCATGTTTATATTTTTAGTGATGACATCCTATTTCTTCAAGTATTTTTATGAGAAGCAATCAGACTCCTCTGGCCTCATAACCTCCTACAAATCATAGTTTGTTTGGGATTTTAGGTCTTGTGCTCAGGGCTGCTGGCCTCACTAAAGACGTTTTCCTTCACTAAAGGAAGAATTTCTATATTCCTACTGAAGAATTTGAATGTTTAATAGCTGAAGAATTTATGTTTATTCAAGTATCAGATGTTTCAACATTTAGCGCTTCAGGGGCATTTGATGCAAAGTGTGTGTGTCAAAAAGATGTGGGGCTACATCAGGAATGCTGAAGGCTAATGTGGACTGTGTTACGATACTATGTTGTTGCAGAATCAATCAGTGCCTCTCTTGGGATAGATTTGCGCATACCACGAGAGTAATCCCCAAATACCTGCAAGACTAGACTTGTGGACTGTTAGACAGAGAACCTGTAATACAGTCTTACACACATCTCTTAGACCACTTTTTCATTTTTCCAGGCACATTTTTATTGCCTGCAGACAGTCTGCCAAGGAGTCTTATGTTGGTGGAAGGGGAGACTCTGTCCAGCAGCATTGTAGAAAACCTTGTTGGAAAGCGCTGTAACTGGAGTCACCGTGTTGAACTCTGGTTCTCTCTGAAATAAGAACACAGCAGAAAAAGGTTTAGAGGAAGCAATATAGATAGGCTGCTGTGTGAGGCAGAGACAGAAAGGTCAGGCTATTAGATGTTGTGAAGAAACAAACAAGGAATGATACAGTAGGTATATGCAAAATTTTCCTTAGGTTCTGCAAAAGTGTGAGCTCCAGGGAACTCCCAGTGAGGTCAAAATGGCAATACACCTCAAACTGATTAAATGGGTCTCTCCAAAATGCACCCAGACTTTCGGAACTCATTACTCAGGCAAAAGTTTTAGGAGGAGTTGAATAAGAATTTCTGCAGCTACCTTAAATAGAAAATAACATGGAAGAGGTTATAAAACTTCATGTTCCAGGATGAAAGTCAGCCACTTCCTATTTAGGGTCAGGAAGACACTTCCCCTGGAGGTACACTATTAAGGATTGTCCATTACAGGATTTTTTAGCTTTATACCTCAGTCCAAATACTGTCAGTGACAGTGTTTTGCTAGATGAACCACTGTTTGGTAACTGCTGGTCTACTCTGTTCTAAATTTAAACCCTGTTTTCAAATGCCTCAGACCATGCTGCCCTAAAACTATTATTTTTTTCTTTGTCATACACAAGCATAAGAAATAAGAGGAAATAATTTCCCTGCTGATCTGGATACATATCTAATGACTTGTTTAATTAAAGTTGTGTGTGTAAAGGAGACAGTGTTCTAATAGTTTCTTTTCCCTAAAATACTGTAGGCTAAATTCTGTCCACCCTGTGTAACAAAAGCCAAATTGAAGCAGTGGTCGCTAATTTAGTACCAGTGTATCTGTACAACATTTGAGAGCTATAAAACACTCCTACGGTTTTGCTACCGTACTTATCGTGAGTGAGCCAGCTGCTAGTTAATGGTGTTAGTGACTCACCTTCCTGTCCGCCCTGACTTGGGGAGACAGAAAGTGGATGGGACATTGTCAGAATGGAGAGCAGCAAGTGAACGCCTCCTGATAGCCCACTAACGGGGCATTGAGCAGTCATCAGTGCAGAAAGCGGAAAAATGCAATTAATCCTCTAAATATGAGAAAATCTGCTGTCATTTTCCACAGAATAACCTCAATCAACTGAAAACTGCTTCAGCCAGTTTTTTGAGTGGTAAAATATTAAGCAAGTGCAATCTTTCAGAGATACTAATTTCTGATCTGCTTTAAAGGGTAAATATGAAGGCTATGTTGTCCACCCTCCCTGAAATAGTTGGAAGGAAGAGTTTTGTTCCCGAGGAAAGCCTCCTTTTTTGCTTGATCCTCTACACCAGGTGATCTCTGTTTGCCATCACTGTGTTAGTAATGGCACACACATTTTGGGCTGTATGGCAGAGCTCAAGTCATGAAAGTTGAGGCATGTGATATGGAAAAAGGCTTTGGTACATCAATAAAGCTGTATCTCTGGGTGTTAAAAGTATATGGGATTTTATCTTTTATTTTATTAGGTAGACTAATTACAGGGTTGTAGCTATCACCCCACAGTTAAATCACAGGAGTCTTACTTGTTTTATGCTCTCTTGCTCAGTCCTACCCATACTTAAATCTCACTCTCAGAGTGAATTTATTTTCCACGTGGAGCATTAAAGTGAGCTCTCCTGAACGATTATGCTACCTCGAGAAGTAGCATTTATTTAAAAATATAGTTATATTCCTATGGGTTTATGCAGTCAATAATTCAAAATAGCTTGTATTTACCACAGCACAGGCATCATGGACTTAGTCATTCCCACAGAGGGTCTTTGGTATGCAGGAAAAATACCGATTTTGAAATGAAAGTATCTGGTTCTTATTTACATGACTGCGTGTGCTGGTTAATTTTCTTCACAGTAGCTGGTATGGGGCTATGTTTTGGATTTGTGGTGAAAACAGTATTGATAATAGAGGGATGTTTTCATTATTGCTGAGCAGTGCTTACACAGTGTCAAGGCCTCTTCTGTTTCTGACACCACCCAACCAGTGAGTAGGCTGGGGGTGCACAAGGAGTTGGGAGGGGACACAGCTGGAACAGCTGACCTCAACTAACCAGAGGGATATTCCATACCGTATGACATCATGCTCAGCATATAAAACTGGGGGGAAGAAGGAAGAATGGGGGGACGTTCAGAGTGATGGCATTTGTCTTCCCAAGTAACTGTTACACGTGATAGAGCCCTGCTTTACCAGAGATGGCTGAACACCTGTCTGCCGAAGTGAAGTAGTGAATGGATTAATTGTTTTGCTTTGCTTGTGTGCGTGGCTTTTGCTTTACCTGTTAAACTGTCTTTCTCTCAACCCATGAGTTTTCTCATTTTTACCCTTCTGAGTCTCTCTCCCATCCCACTGGGGAGTGAGCGAGTGGCTGTCTGGTGCTCAGTTGATGGCTGGAGATAAACCATGTTGCTGTCCCAAGAGGCCTGACAGTGGTTGCAAATGACATTGCACAGACCTGGTCTCAAGCGCCAAAGCATGAGACTTTTACAGCATCACCCTGCTCAGACTTCCCACAGTGTATGACCCTTCTTCTGGCCCGGGCACAGCAGAGCCCTGTGGTCCATTCCCCAGGGTGCCGGGTGGAGCCCACGCACAAGCTGTGGGACCTTCCATGAAAAATTTTATTAGTTTCTTCTGATTGTGCAATATTAATTTTTTTACATTCTTTATATTCTCTCACCTCCTTGTTACTATCTGATTGACTTTTTTTGCAGTATCTGGCTACATTATAATTTCATGTGTGTATATGAATTTGTATTACTTCATCACTTGAAATGCGGAATAAAATTACGTTTTTTCGCATTCAGAGAAGAAGTTGTTTACCTGGTTTGCATGCACTGGATTCCAAGCAATGTTTCTTCAGTGTGGATTAGCACTTTTCCAAAAAGTGTTGAGCCAGGTCATTAGCTGTAACAGCAATTTTCATTTCTCATTGGGGGTGTTCACTGCTCCAGCCATAACTTATGAGTAGAGATGCCTCTAATCTGCAGCCTTGTGGAGCAGGAGTTTGCATCCTTTACCTCTGGTACCTACTTAGGACCACTTGAGATCAGTAAGTTCTGAGAAGAGCGTAGATGTAGTTAAGAAGCGTTTTTAGGTCATTTGCCTGCATGTTAACATCTGTCATGGAGTGCCTGCCTGCTTGTATCCCAGCATGTCCCACCTGACTGTTGGTATATCAAGATAGACCCAAAAAGTGCCTTTTTTCTCACTGACATTAAAGAGGACTTAGAAGAACGGGCTGCTGTGTAGAACAGCAGCAGAGGATTTGCAGTCAGGTTAATTACAACCGAAATGGCGACGAGTACATAACTGGACCCTGTGAAGGGTCCACACAGGGACCACAAGGCCTGCCTGCACTTGGTGGTCTTCTTCTTCTTCTTCTTTAGAGGATGTAAGCATGTGAAAATATTGCTGGAGACCAAAAGAAAACTTTTGGTTTCCTGTATTAGGTATTCCTTGTTATAAAAAAAAGAAATAAATTCCATAGGATAAATGATTTAATCTGGCTTTCAGCTTAGTATCTGTTTATATGGTGACAATTTCCATCCCCACTATATTGTCTTTCAGCTGTAATATTTTCTTCACTTTTCTGGCAACTTACTGAAGTCAATTGCCACAGAAGGTTTTGAAATGTATTATTTATGTCTCCAGTCTGTCACCCTCAGACAATATTCTGAGATGATGTAATGCAGCTGTAGTTAACATTTCTATATTCTTCTACGCTTTATTAATTTTTTCTATACTTTGCCCTTTAAAAAAATACAGAAGATAATATTTATTTCATCTTGTGTTAGACTTTTGTAAGAAGATACATAAAAGCTAATAGAAATTATCTTCTCTGATGCATTTTTGAAGTTTCTAGATTAATTGCTGTAGTGTGAAAGGGCTAAATAAATTCTGGTCAATTCAGTTGAGTATATGAGCAAACTCTGAACTTCTTTGTCTTTGTTATATCTGGATTTGGGATTTCAAAGTGCTTTTGAGACTATTTTCATTGTTAGGAAAGAAAGAGAAATTTTTTTAGAATTCTTGAATGAATGAGCTCACAGTTAGCATGACATATGAGACTCATTTCCTCATTTGTTACTATTTTAAACGTATACTTATCCTCCCACTGTTCCTGAAAAAGTTCTGGTTTGTGTAGATTCTCTTCCCCAGAAAGCCTATAAAAACTAATGTAGTTCCTTAACCTGGCAGACAGTGTACAGTCCCTGTGAACAATGAATAGGAAGGGTTGATGCCTGTGAAGGTCATGCCTTCGTGGACATCTTGACAGGGGTCCCTTTGACTGTGCATGTTGTACGTACCAGCCAGGCACTCTAGGTTTCCTTGCAGTCAATGGAGAGGAAGGGGCACTTCTTGAGTGCGTTTCATCCGCATTGAAGACAGAAGTGTAAAAAAGGTGGGTGGCTGGCACTCTAACTGAAAAAGGAAAGTCAGGAGTCCTCTGCCTGGGAATTTCTCTCATTCCCTGGTCCTGAAGTCAGTCCCTGCCCAGCTCCTGACATAGCTCAAAACTTCCCAGAACTGTGGTGCATACCTACAGCTTTGGTACAGCATCCAGAATTGACTGGTATGCAATGTCCAGACATCTTACTTGGTGGGAATAGGTGTTGTTCACTTTGCAAGGAGTCGTTACAGGGCTGCATTCACTGGTTTCATGGCCTCATCCTTCAGTGCAAGCTTAGCACCATGGGTATGCTCAAATGTAGAGATGGTCTTGCACTTAGACTCTTTGTAAATGCTTGTGTGCATTACTCTGGTTGGAAGTACAGTGTTTTTCATCCCACCTGCCTCTTCTTTTTTATGTCAGTGCTATTGTGTGACCTCCTGGACTTCAGAGATTTGCATATGTAAAAACTCTTACCCTGGATTTAATTATTCTCATAAAACTGTGAGCAGTTGCAGTATATGAAGAATAAGAAGTAATGAAGTAACGAAGAATATTGATTTGCAGAGTGCTATTTAATGCAGACTTGCCAAGTGTATCTTCTTCTAGACATTTAATGGAGACCAGAGTTGTGTGTGATGACCACATAATTAAAAGGAAAATGTTCTCTTCTCTCATGGTCACTGATGTATTGATATCATCGGTTGTGGCAAATGAAGTTGCATCTGAAATTTTGTTTCCTTCATCGTGTTTGCTGGGAGAGCAGCAGTATTTTAAATGTGTTTCCTCATTTTAACTTTAACTGAGTTCCTTTGATTTCTATTACTTGTGGTTTGTAAAATCATTCTGGTTAGCTTTTTTTTTTATTTGCTTTAAATCTCTGGTATACTCCCAACCTGAATTAAATCCACAACATTTTATTCGTCTTGCTTTATATGTAAATCATTGTTTTCTCCAATTGTCCTTTTAGGAAAGTATCAGGAAAATCATGCTTAACCTCTGTAGAAAACCATCCCCTAAACAGACAACTATTTTCTGTCTTGCAGACAAAATAGCTACTCTCCAGTCGTTTTACAGCAAATGTAGTTATATGGTCCTTCTAGCAATTTTTTGCTGACAGAATCACAGGTAAAATAGTGGATTTGGTTCCCAGGAATTTCTAAAATATGACAGTGATATTTTTCTTTCTCCTTCTTAGCTTTTATAGAGGAAAATTTCTCCCAGCAGGAAAAAGATCAAAATTTCAATGCCCCTTCTACACTTTTTCAAGCAACGCTTCCACTCACAGTCTCCCATATTGATTTTACAGTCCAGACTCCCTCAGTGGTAAACGTTCTTGATGGAGTTGTTTGGCTAAAATATAGCAATTAATGGGCAAGACGGTGTTCTTCAGATTTAGCAACTGGTTAATTAAATACAGCTGTCCACTACCAAAGTCATACATGATTTTACTGTAAACTCAGTTTTTTTCTAGTTTGTCTTTTCCTTGTTCTATCTGAATGTTTAATTAAAGCAATCTGTTTTGGGTATAAATGGGAGATACAGACCAGTTATGAGGAATGCACGAGTCCAAGCTAAGCTCAGCTGCCCCATGTTGATTGCAAAGAGCATGGTCAAGGCTCCCTGGTGATCCTCCTATCTTACTGCAGAGAGAGAAAGGTTTGGGGATTTTTCAGACCTTGTGCTTTGCTGGTCTGCAGGAAAGCTGCTAAAGGTGTGAACAGAAGCATCAATACAGACAACAGCTTTGTCTTTGACTCTAAAATAGTCTTGCCTCTTTAAAATTATTTTCCAGCCCCAGTGATTTAGAGCAGTCGGGCTGTCAGGTTATTGGTGTTGCAGAGACTTCTTTTCCAGATGAGAAATTAGAAACAGAGGGCAGAGAGGTACAGAACCAAAGTGTGGACATCTGAACAAGAGCTTCACACCTGAGTACTAGTTCCTTACTCTGAGTTGTCCTTGACAGTGACTTTCCCCTTTCCATTGATTGCCAAGGCAACTAGGGAGGCTGGTTTGCTAATTTAGGCACCTAGGTCAGGTACCGAAAATTGGTAAGATAGGAATGGTGACACAGTAATGGGTTTGTTCTTGTGAATTTGCCTGCGAGATGTACTGGCCAGTAAATACTTACTGACAGTGGTGTTGGTGAGGAATCATCAAACTTCAAGCAGGAAATCAGAGCTGACGTCTCGGCACCACCGAACTCTTGGATACTGAATTCACTGGAATTGGTATTTCACGCCTGTGGGTGAAATGCAGCAAGATACACACCCACCCTGTCCTAGCCTTCCTGGCTGGATGCTCTCTGACAGCACTTTGTGCTGTGGAGGGAAAAGATGCTCCGATCCCCAATTTCAGTTTACCCAACTCGCACAGAGGGAATTCGATTATCTCCATTATTGTGGGGAAACACACAGGTGGATGGAAAATGTTGCTAAGAAATGAACATGGAAAGCAATTTGTCGTTTTCATGTCCAAATCTGTACGACAGTGATACTCTCTTAATTGAAAGCTGTGTTTTCCTGCAAAAGAAAAAGGAAGTCTCTCTTTTCTACCCTGTAAAGTTCGTCGTGGTGGCTAGAGAAAATAGTCTTTAAAGAGACTTTAATGAGTATTAGTGTCTCTTTTTACTTAAAGTTTTCCCCGAGTCTCTCACAGTACAATTAAATGGTGGTCTGTGTAACTGAGTACTATTATTAGCTATTACTGGACATATCCTGATATTTTCCTTCAGATCAGAGGTCACACACATGGATTTACCAGAATTTTTGACTCAGAGGAAGAGAGCTTGCCAAGGGGTTTGGATACATCTGATACATCTGGGGGGATGTCTGGGCTGTACATGGCATTACAAGTCCCTTCCTTAGGTCTGTGTAGCTGGATTACGTGCACAGGGACCAGTGTGATGCCAAGGGGAGACACTAGATTGAGTCCCAGATGCAGAGCACCTGCAGTGCTACCTCCAAGGTGTCTTGTCCGTCTTTTGGAAGCAATGTTGGCGGTGCAGCTGCCCTGTTCCTGGCTCCAGATCTGGTGTTTTCAGGGTTGGTTTGGTGATCCCAGCACCAGAATCCTCTGTACATGCACTCACATTGTGCGGAAATATTATCCCCGGGTTTTTAACGTGAAATCATTGGGTAGGAGCTAAAAGAACATGGCTCATCAGGTTTGAAGTGATGCCTTGTTCCTTAAGAGATGGAAACAAATTTTAATGGAGGTATCCAGCAACATAAATATTCACACTTCGCATAAGAGAACTTGCTCACAGATCTTGCTGGTGTGGATAAAGAAAGAATAAGACATCTGGCATAAAAAGGTGCACAGCAAATGGTCTACAGACTCCCCTGAACCTTTCTTCCTGAGTCACCCTCTAATCCTACTGCAGCCACTGAACCCTGACTGCTGTGTTAAACCAAATACACCCGAGGAAGAGGGATCAGCTACTGAGCGAGGCTTTCTTTCCCTAATTCTGCATTTGTACCTGCCAGTGCTGTTTTGGCTGTCCTAGCAAGGTGAGATCAAAGAAGCACCTTCCCCATATCCACGGGAGATTAGTTGCTGGAGGGGGTGTGCTTTTTTAAAGTAATTTTTTCCCTGAAGTTGACTTGTATGAGTCAACCAGACCCAGAAAAGGGAGAGTGCGTGGGTGTGAGAGGTTTGCACAAGATTATTACACTCTCTCAATATTCTGTGTTTCTTGTCATTCATCTGTAGTTTCAGAGAATCCAGAAATTAACCTTGGACGGGAAGCACAGCTCTTAAATGCTTCTTTCTCTGGTATCTTTTCTTTCATGTTCTGAGATGCTTTTCTGGAAATATACTTAAGTGACTGGCTACAAAAAACATTGGAGATGTGATTTATACGGGGAGGATGGTTTGAGCCACTCCCTCGGAGCACAGTGCACAGAAGAGTGCTGTGTTTGGCTTGTCCTGCAGGGAAACAGAGACACGGGTGTTTTCGTTTTCTGTCTGGGGAAAATCCACCTCAAGTTGTTGTTACTGTACTTTAGGGAGGGACAACTGTGTGGTTTGCTCAGGAGTCTTTGGGAACTCTTTAAATTAATATTAATTGTTATTTAAAGATGGCCACTGGGAACATGGTGAACAGCAGCTTCTCAAAGGAGGAGACAGGTGAAGATACCATCTTACTAGATTATCTGGTAAGACCAGTGTAGGTAGAAGGAGAAGAATAAAGTTGGAGTGGAGACACAGCTGAGTTCCCTGAAGGAGACGGACCTCTGGGATGTCTTAGCAACTTCACTCATTATTTGGAGGTATCTGAGGGGCAAAAGAATAAAGTCACACAGCCAATACCAATAGGTGGGAGAAGGGACTGTTTTTACTCTGCACCTTTTTCCATGGAGGAGGAAAAAGGAAAAAGCTTCAAACTCTTGGCCACTTATATGGGGACACGGTTAAGCCAGGGAAAATTTGCTGGGAAGCAATAGTGGAGAAACACCCTGGAGTATGCAGTGATGGAGAAACCACGTGAAATGAAAAAGGGTTTAGAGCACAAAAGGAAACAGAAGGCACAGGTGAGAAAATACGAGAGGATGGGGAAGGTAGGAAAAGGAGTTTAAGAGATGGCTAATTATTTTCAAAGAGAGAGAAGAGAAGAAAGGGTAAAAGCAGAAATAGTAGCAGTGAAGAAAGAGGATAAAATCAGAAACAGCTTTAGAAAAAAAAGTATTTTGTAAGAAAAGTAGGGTTAAAGAAATGTTCTTGGAAATCAAACAGTAAGCAAACTTAGTAAAGTATTAAAAAGAAAAATGGGAGATTGAAAAAGTTGCAGAAGGAAGAATCAATAGGGAGAGTAAATGAGAAAATGAGAACAAAGTCAAGGGAGAGAATTTTTATGCTCTAGAAAGCTTGCTTCTGACCTATTTTGACATTAAATACCTTTAATATGTATTGGACAGACAGTACCAGGGGAACTTTGGGGAGACTGGGAAAACCAGCCTGCCTGACTCTAGAAGACAGTGGTGCTGGCTGAAGCTCTGCAATGGGAAGGGGAGATGGTGGCTCTGAATTGGCAGTCCCAGCAAGTGAGCCTCACTGACCTTTGCAGACTCCTATGCAGCCTTTTACCAGGCCCTCTCTGCTAACACAGGGGCCAAGTTTCAGTTTCTAAGGGACAAAAACACTGTCTCAAACCTAGAAATCCGGTGAAGTCAAACCACTGCCTGGGCTATACGTCCTTATTTGCAAAAGTGGGATGAAATCAGTAGGTTTACTGAGATGGTATGTACTGGCCACAGAGAAGGAAAAAGAAGGGGGAATGGGTAGAATAATAAAATAATTTAAATGGAAAAGGGCCTCTGCACACCTCTAAACACAATTGGTACTCCAACCCCAGGCACGTTGGTGGTGCTTTGCAGGACTTGCTCCAGTATATCAGTGTCTGTCTTGTACTGCGGGGCCTGGAATCGCACACAGTACTCCACAGGAGATTTTGCAGCAGAGGCACAGGCTTTGGGGCTTATGTGTGTATGAGCAAAAAAACCCCTGAAGGTTATGCAGACAGTGCAAATGCTCAAAAATCTCTATAGCTACTCTGTTATTAAACTTTCAAAATCCAGGCATTTCCATTTTAGCATAACTGCATTCAGTGTTGCAACTCTGATCCAAGAAAAACAGTTTTCTAATAGTCTGAAAGCACACAGTTTAAAAATGATGCCCACTTAAGAAGTAATTTCTGTCATTTGGTATTTAAATGTTTAATTTTTCTCAGATTCTAGAGGGCTGTTTGGAGTGAAAGGAAGTTTTGCCTTATCACATGGCTGATATTGTGGAGACTGAAAATAGCAAAGTACACCAGCCAAATTTAGCATTACCTTGTGCTCAAATATGCTGCTGCTTATCTACTCTTTTACTATGAAATAATACAGTTTACTGTCATATATTTATGGTTCACCCACTTTTGATCAAACGAAACCCTCTTACTGAAGGCAAGAGAAAGGTCTATTAGACACAGACACAGACAGCAGATGGCTCAGGATATTTGTCTTCTTCGAGGATGATGTTAAAGCGTGGAGCCAAAACTTCATTCAGAGGCTGCCCTGAGGCACCTTAGGGTTACATTTTTTTAAAAGCAGCCAATAACCCTCGCCTCCAGAATGACAAAACTCATTTCACTGACTCATCTTTCCGATAACAGTCACATCATCATTTTGAAAACAAGCAAACCCAATGACTAAATCCAAATTATTTCCTTGAGGGGAGTGACAGCGAGAGGCTGAGCTTTTATTTTACCTACCAGCTCTATAATGACAATCAGATGGGCCAGGGGGAGAGCGGAGCACCTCAGGGGGTGGAGGAATGCACATGAAATAAAACTGTGGTAGGTGCTACCTCCTGGAACAAGAATCCCTATACTCTTAAGCAAACGCTGCTGTTGTCACAGGGAACTTTTGCACTGCATTACCCAACGCATACCATTTGCATTCCAAATACTCATTACCTAAATATTTGTCATCCTTGATTGTTTTGCTATGGGCTGTGTAAGCTCTTGGGGCTGCACCTCGTGATCTGGATTCTGGGTTCATTTAGTCATGTTTGGTTCCACTTCCCTGTGACTTCTTCTGTGACTTTTTGACTGTTACCGAAGTTTCTCTGTACTTCAGCTCACAACTCACAAAATAGGAGCCAGGGCTCTCGCTGGCCAAAGAAAAAGCCATTAACCCTTGTGAGGATCTTGCATACCCAGGTAACAAGGCTGTAACCAGCGGATTTAGGAGGACAGTTAGATTAAAGAGCTGAGATATTGTGTAAGTCCAGACACAGCCCACTCTGACTGGGGATGTCCCTTTCACCAGGCACACACATACCCACCATGCAATGAGAAAAGGGGTCTTCAGTTTCTCCGTATGAAAATAGTTGCATGAATTTATCTGACCCTTTTAAAAAGTTATAGAAATAGCCACTTTCTGTGTCTCCTGTGGTCCAGTTAATACATTTTAGAACACTATAAAATGCTAATGATATGGCAAGGTAGACCATAGGGTAAGATAGGTATGAGATTGCATGCAATGTTTTGCACAGTCCAGTGTACCTAAAAGATCTTCTTTAACCAAAGAGAAGGATCAGAATTACTACAGGCAGATCAGTAGACGTGCTGCTGGCATGTACACCTAAGGATGAACCGCTACATCACAGGAAAGATTTAAGACTCTTTGTAATCTGGTCATGTTAGTATGATTTGCTCTTGGCCTTGTAGGAACTGAATAATAACCTGTCTTACAGAAAGGGTGCTGTTTTTTAATCACATTTAGTAACGCATATAAGAGTTAAGATGGTGTCTCACGCCATCAGTGCAGTAGGAATCAGTGAGCTTACATTTCTTCACTGTGATATCTGCTGGCACCAAAAACCTAGGTCACAGTTGTTACCTTCTTCTTCTGAGCTGACATCATTGTGGCTGTTTTCACACCAGCACTTCCTGAGGAGCAGAACGATGATTCTCAGGGTATTGAGGTCTTTGTCATAATTCTTCTTTTCTTATAGATTTTTCTTTCAATATGGAGTTCACAAAGTGAAGGACAAGGAGCACCACTGACACACGGAGAGAGCAAAGGCATAACTTTGTCACTCTCAGGGTCTTTCTCAAGATATTTTAAGATCGAGATATTTTCAGTATGTGACAAAATAATTGGAGGTGACGTTTTTTGCTTTTTAGAAATTTTCAATAGGGCCTGGCTATTTCCATAGCACTTACTTTAGAACTGAGCCAGATCCACACAGAAGGAAATTTAAAAGAAAAGTTTGTCTCTTTTCTCAGTGCCTGTTCTTTTCTGGGCTTCAGGAGAGTTTGCTGGGAACATAACGATTTTGCAGACAGCATGAGCATTATGTCAAGAGTTGGCAGCAAGATATGATATCATTATTCCTTGGAAGGTGGGTTTTTTTGGCTGTTTGTGTTCCCCTGCAATACACCTTCAGTCGCCACCCACACCTGCTGCCGTGTCTGCTCTGAGGGATGGAAAGATTGATTTTGTCTAATTTTGCCACCCACTCTGAAGCTGTTGGTTCATAACCTCTGCTGAGACTCTTCAAGCCAGATTTTGTGAATGGCAAAGTTGCCTAAAAGCCAGCTTCTAAATGTTGAGCCCCTTCTTTATAGAAAATCCCTTACAGATAAGTAAACTGATCACCTTCTGAACTCACCATACATATGGTGGTGACCTATATGGTCTATTTAATTTTCCTCTCTTTTTCTATCCCTACACACATATTTGCAAGCACATGCGCACACACACACGCTCACATTTTGAGGACTAGCAGAGCAATTCAAAGTTATAGTTCTTATCCCTTCTCTGGGCTGTGAAATTTTTAACAATGCTGACAATCGAATCAATATCACAGGCATCTGACCGGGAAACCACTGAAACTAAAACTCAGAAACTGTAGTTCCAGGTGCTTTGCAAACTCCCACAATTTCTGCATCAGGCATCCACATTTCATATTTTGAGGTCATTCCAAAGCCACTACAAAGAAAGACTTCGCTTTTTAGAAAAGAAACTACTACAAGAGTTTTTTGAAAAAATACTAGGCTTATTTACTAATGAAATAAAGTCAGAGGCTGGAGAACGTCTATAGGATTTATCTGCATCCAGATCCTGTTCTATTTCCCTCAGGAAATAGAGGTCCTGTTGTATTTCCCTAAAGGCATGCTCCGCACTGAGCAAAATAACATTTCAGCCCGGTAGGAGCTGCCTGTGTGCATCTGTGCAGCCTAGAGAGATTCGCAGCTACAGCAGCCCTGCTCCATGTCCTTTGGCTCATAGGACCCCAGGGTAGCCTGCTTCTGTCCTACTGACGGCACCGCAGGAATCCCCTCTCCATCAGATGTTGGGAGCTGCCAGACCTAAATAACCCTAAAATTGAATGAGGAGGGAACCGAACGAGTACTCAAGAGCTTTATGATGTGAGGGCTATTCAGGCTTGCCTTTCCCAAACTGAATTTGCTCAGTACCAGGCAAGTTTGCTAGAAGTGTCACAGGATGTTTAAAGGGCAAGCATTAGTCATGCTGGTGCAGAGCAGCGTGGTGAGACTAACGCAAGACTTGATTCATAACCTGGATTAATAGAGGATACTTTTCAATGAGAAGGTAAAGGGGGCAGCTCTAACATGAAGGAATGTGCAACACTTAACAGCTGTTCCTGTCCTACAAAGAAATCAATTTGTGGTATATGAAACTGAATTGAGATGACAGTGCCCATCATCATGTGAAATAGCATGTGACTCGGTGTTGGCAGTTACCCCCATCATGGACAGAGTCTTCATACAGATGTTTTCTGCTTTATGGATATCTTAAAGCACATGAAGTTGGGAAAGATGAATAAATGGCTCTACAGCTCGATTTGATTTCCGGAGGAAGATTTCATGCTAAAACTGCTGGCCTGAACAAGAGATGAAAAATAAAAATGGCTTGTTTCAAAGCTCTAGTGTGAAAAATGCAGCAGCTTTGCCCTATGCTTTGACCAGTTTTACAATGAATGGTGACATTTGACTGGCTTCTCACTGTGAAGGGAAATTTAACACAACTGTGCTGGCGTCTTAAAGGTCAACTGTCCCTCTCTGACATTCCCTTCTTTAATAAGAGAGCTGGTGGGAGCAGTCAGGGTCTTTTCTGGGTCTGCCCCTAAATAGCCCTCAGCATTGTGCACAGCTGCACGAGTCCATTGATAAGTCCCTCTCAAAAGCCCATCATTTTCATTTAAAGATCATTTAAAGATCAAGTGTACTTTCATCCCATGCAAATCTGCACGCCTTCTCATTTTTAGTGTGGAAAATTCTTTGCATCAGAAATATACTGAGTTTGCAGGAAGAGCTTACAGAATCACAGAAATGTTGGTTACAAAGGGCTCTAGTCTGACCTCCCACTTACAGCAGGTATATCATCAGTGCTGGGTCACATCAGGCGTCGATTTGTACAGCCAAGTCTTGAAAACCTTCATGGCTGGAGATGTGACTGTGTCTCTGGGTCCTTGTTCCAGTGCTGTACTACGCTCCCAAGGAAGAAGCTCTTCATGCCAGAGGCAAGAAATCACATAGCAATGGAAGTTTCCTGTGTTAATGAGACTTTGTCACATGTCTGGAGTCCTGCATTTGGGACACACTCAGCTGACTGGTATGAGTTGGTGTTGCCTTTCAACAGTGTAAACTACAAACCTGGTATGAAGTTAGACAGCAAATTTAAAGCCTGCAAAGATTTGTGGCAAACAAGTTAGCTGTGCAATGACATCATTAGACCATAGCGAGAACTTCTGTTTGGTTTTCATTGCATAAATAGGTGGGAGTCCTTGAAAGGGAGCACAGAATGACTCATGAAGTCACTTTGTGCAGTGTGGAAAGCTTAGGGCTGTTCCAGTTTCGGTTGCGGGGGAGCGAGAGACATCTAACTCCCTGGCTCAGAAACTTCTCAGACATTTCACTGGGCCACTGTTTCCCTACAGAGCAGAAAGGTGGTTCTTCAAACAGGTATCTAACCACAACTTTGAATCTAAGTTGCCTTGATGGCTTCATTAGTTACCACGCATCAGCTGAGCTGACGTCGTCTATATGCATGGCTATATGCATGATCTTGTCATCTTCAGCCGTAAAGTGATGTGATCTAGTTGTAGGTAATGCTGGGTGGCATTACTTGCCACGGGGGTGGGCTAGGAGGGCACTGCGGTCTCACAGCTGTCCTGCTGCGCAGTGGTGTGGGGAGATGCTGGTAGCTCTATTGGAGATACTGGTAGCTCTACTGGCAGATTTACAGAAGTGCGTTTCATTTCTTGTCCGAGGTCATGGTGAAATGTTGCTTGCACTCTTAAGCAGCTGAAACGCAAGAGGGCTGTGTTTCGGTAGCAAGTGAAAGGATCTCTTTGTGCAGCTAATCTTGCAAAGTGCTGTGGAGTTTGTCATGATGCATGACCGCTACCTACTGCAGACCCGTCACTCTGCATAGTCCATGGGTATTTAAATTCAAAAGTTCCTTTAATACTTCACCTGGTCCTGGGAAAAAAACAAAACAAAACAAAAGAAAGTGCATAAAACAATCTAATACGCCTACACAAAATACAAATCTTCCCTGTTTGAGGTGCAAAAATCTCAGCAAGCTTTATTTATTTCTTGCTTGCATCTACATAGCTGCTTCTGCTTCTCCATTAGGGGAGGAAGTGCCAGAACATTTCCCCAGCCTGAGACTGCCTGTGAGGTGTCTGCTGCCCCTCTCTGCATAGGAAGAGGTGCAAAATTCCTCTTTGTCAGAGATGTCAGGCTTGGGGTTTTGCACGCATAATATCTGCAAATCTTCCTGTTTGTAAAACGCAGTGAGGCCTGTGATTATTCAGCCATTGTACAGTTCAAACCTTTTCATTTTCCCCACAACTTGTGCTTTAAAGCTCTGATGATGGGTTGTGCCTGCTCCTAGAGCCATGCGTGCAATTCCTGTTGACTGTAATAAAAACTGCATGGGCTATCTGAGACAGAAGTAATTTCATAATATCATTTTCCTTTCTGCTCCATATAGCTGCATTCTGTAGCATCTGTTTAATAAGCTTCTTTTTCCCACTGGAGATTGTCCTCAATCCACAGTGGACTGATGACTGCAAGCTAACTAACTTTTTTTAATTTGAAACATTTTAGCCTGATATTTGGGTCACGAAGAGTGAGATCCCAGCCATGACTTTGCTTTATAGCTGTCCATGTGCCTCCGTTGAATTCTTCACAGGACCCAGCTTGCAGTGATCGCCTAGAAAGTTCATGTGGTTCTTTTCCTTTTTGTTTTTTTTTTTAATGTCAGGAGACATAGTTAAATTCCACTTAAAGTGGAGCCTTAAACACCTCTGGACCAAAAGCTGCTGCTCAGATGAAATTCCTCTGTGGTCCACACCATGATTGTCAATGTGGGCTACAAGCGCGAGCTGTGTGGAAACCGTCAATTTGCTTTCCCCTGGGGCATGAGGTGGCATCACACCACTGCGGATGTTGCTGGGACATAGAGGTGCTCAGAGACAGAAATGACTGCTGCAGTGCTGTGGTCTCTGTGTTAGGCAGGGAGCAATGGGTTTGTTGAAATGGCAGGGGGCCTGTGGTCAGGTGGACACACTTGCTGGAGATCATTGCCTCATCACACTGTGTGGCCCCTGCTCTGCAGCACCATTCAGGTGGAGTTTGTGCCTGAGGCGTGCAAGGAGAAATTATTCCAGTATTGAGTGGGCAGCTGGCAAAGACTTCAGTCAAGTCTTCATCTGGAACTTCTTGGTTGGTTTTTTTTTTTTCATTTCCTCTATTTTTGAGCACACTAGTGCAAATGTCCATGTTCAGTCATGCATCAACCTGGGCATCAAGGTTTAACAGTGTTTGTTTGTGTGTTCAAGCTCATTTCTCTTTCCCTTCAGTTGTACCATTCCTCCAGAAAACCTGCTCTCCTTGGGAATCCCGACGGGTTTTGCTGGGCTTCCTCTAGAGGGAAAGTGTGCATAAAATTGTGGGGATATAACCACTCTTTGGGACTGACCTCTGCTAGCTCAGCTGTCGCTTCCCTCAGATGGCAGCTCTTTCTGGGTTAGTGTCAGGGAACTGAGCATTTCCTTCCCTTTTGCCTCTCCTGTGCAGACCCACTGGAAGCAGAAGATGACTGCGTGGTGTCAGAGGCCTGCTCAAAGACAGGTGCTTGCTGCCCTGGGCATGAAGCAAGTTGTTCTACAGTGAAGGCTTCACTGATACTTGTGCTGAACAAAAGTTCAGTTATACGGAGGTTTTCCTTCATATATAAGAAATCAATTTCTTTTTAAATTGAATTTATTTTGTATGGAAACGTCATTTCTAAGGGTGAGTGGCTGATGAAGCCTATTCATCCTACGTGACTAATCCAAACTCTGCCCACATTTGTTGTGACTGAACATTTTACCAAGCCATGATTGCTCAGTGACTTATGTTGAAAGAGCGTAGGTGAATCAGTTGAAATGCTAGCGACCTCAGGGTGAAAGGTAACGCCACAGTTGGCCTCAGTGAAGTGCATTACAGCAGGGGTGGATGTGTCTTCTGGAGTGAGTCCTCCAAGCAAGGGCTGCAGGTAGCCTGCCAGGGCAAGCCGAGGGAATTTTGCTGTTGGTATTAACACCAGATCACCTGCGTAGTCCAGGAGATGGTGGTAATCCAGTAGTGCCTTCTGTACGTGTTGCATTCAGGCAAAATCATGAGAAAAAAGAGCTGCTTCGGAATGGCTTCTGCTGGGCAGCACACGGCCAGGGATTGCACAGGGATGGGTCTGTGTCCTGCTTCAGTCCCGTTTGAGCTTGAGGAGGCTGCTCCTGCAGGCTGTTTGTACTCTTCCATCAGAGATGTGGAGCCATGGGAAACATAGACTGTTCTCAGCTTCTGTACCAACAGCGTGCCAGAAAACTCAGAATACAGAAGGATTTATTTTTGCTGCGTAAGTTTGGAGTTTGTCTTTTCTTAGAAAAATAATCTACTTAAAAATGATAGACTTTGCTTTAACCTGTGGGGCAGCTGAGATCTTTATTTAATGCTCCACGATTTGCTCTACTTTGTCATGGATGCTTCTTCAGGTGCTTCACAGAGGCTCTGTCCACAGCAAGTAGTTTCGAGAGCTTCATCTAGGCTTAACTCATCACCTTCACTCTCGCAATGCTTTGATGCTGAGAAGTGTTACTCAGTAGCTCTCCTGGACCTCTTTCTTAAAGGTATTTCAGCCCTAGGGTAGATTAACTCAGACCATTTATCTACTTTCTTTCTGTGTGCATGGCAAAGGTGTGATCACGCAGCTGAGCACATGTGACTCTGTGAGTAAGGAGAGAAGGGAGTTAGGGTTTCATGGGTTTTCTACACAGCAAGGAAAGGCAATCCCAAGCATCAAGAGTGTCTGGAGTTGCTGGGGTTACATGTGGAGTCTCCTCTCTTCTGTTGCACCAGTTTTCTGCTGGTTTAAGTACTCTGGTACTCAGACACACACTTGTGCAGACCTGTCCCAGGAAGAGACAAAGGAGGCGGTGGCTCCTGTTCTAAGCCGTGTCACCTCCTCTCTCTATGACCAGTATTTTCCTCCAGGTTTCATACAGTATGAGGTGATTTTGACTGACAGTTTGAACTCACAGAGAATGGAGAGAACCTCTCATGAGCAATATACTCAGTGTAATCAATATGTGCTGAGGAAGTAGAACAACTTCCTAGCACCATTTAATCCCAAAGAGAGGGCAGGAGGCAGAGACAATCCACCAGGCTTTGCTGTTGCTAGCAGTGCAGACAAAAATACATGCTAGCAGAGGGCAGAAGGGAAGGTGTGTTGCAGGTATGTTCTTGTAGTATATTGGCAGTTAACAGCAAACAAAGTGAGGAGGAGGAGGATAGGAAGTATTTCTGTGTTGCCACCACACCATGACATGCCAAGAAAAAACCCATAGGAGTCCCTACCCTGTGAAACCCAGAATAACTGCATGTGCTGCTCAAGGTCAGCGCCTATGGGCGGGACTGAGCTGTGCCTGAGCCTTGAAAATTATCAATGTCCACATTCAACTCTGTAGACTACTGCAAGCATTTTGCAAGTTAATGGCATCTTTGTGTCACGATATCTGGTCTTAAGATCTCGGCCAGTCCTAGCTACAGCCCTGTTTAAGGGCACTTGTGGCAAGGGTGCATGGGACTCTCTTATTCACAGAATCACAGAATCACAGAATAGTAGGGGTTGGAAGGGACCTCTGTGGGTCATCTAGTCCAACCCCCCCGCCGAAGCAGGGTCACCTACAGCAGGCTGCACAGGACCTTGTCCAGGCGG
>Ga0065711_1003464_pt1 | contig 27845 bp, 17 predicted proteins | sample Hoacrofraction12_FD_59098 | JGI IMG/M metagenome (GOLD analysis project Ga0065711, IMG submission 59098) | Hoatzin crop microbial communities from Cojedes, Venezuela - Epithelial fraction 12 v2 (version 2) | ecosystem: Host-associated > Birds > Digestive system > Esophagus > Crop | place...
ACTGATGCATGGGGTTGTTCCTCCCCAGGTGCAGGACCCTACATTTGCCTTTGTTGAACCTCATCAGGTTCCTCTCTGCCCAACTTTCCAGCCTGTCCAGGTCACGCTGATTGGCAGCACAGCCTTCTGGTGTATCTACCACTCCTCCCAGTTTGGTGTCATAAGCAAACATGCTCTGTTATTGTTCCCGTTTGTCAAGTGAGTGCACACTCTAACTACAGCAGATGATGAAGTCAGACTGGCAGCAAGCTGTACACACACAATGGAAGTCTAAATGCCAGCACAAAAGGTACAAAAAAATAAAGTCCAGTTTGAACCATGAGGGAAAGAACTGCTGAATCAATGGTTTGGATCTGGTCGAGATGACTGTGGGGCCTAAAAGAAGCTTTGGCTTTGGTCCTGAGAGCACCTAGCCCTTCTCTGTAGACTGCAGTTACTGTGCAGACTGCTACTTAATGCAAAGCTAGATCCCATAACAACAAAGCTACAGGTTTTTATTAGTGTTGCCTATGAGTACTCATTTCTTCCCTAGAATAGAGAAAAGAAGGCTTGCACATAAAATTTCCCCATCACCTGGAAGCCTGTTTTCAGGATATGGTTTAGTAGGCATGCTAGTGCTGGGTTGACAGTTGGGCTTGATGATCGTAGAGGTGTTTTCCAACCTTTATGATTCTATGACTCTATGATTGTAAATTGAACACAAATGCTATATTTTGATACCCAGCTGTAGAGAAAGTGTTGAATATTTAGGTCTCAGATACCTCATCATCCTGCAAGTCCGCCTCCAGCTGGAGAACATCCTTCAGAGCGGCTGCAACCACCTTCTTCCTTTTGCAAATGAAATCCTGTTCCTGGGAACACAGGTCAAACCCCAGGCGTACATCTAGGTCTTTCTGGCTGCAACAGAGAATGAAGTATCTCACATCATATTTATAGTCGAATTCAGCATTTTAATAGCTGCTACTTCGTACATAGACATGCCTTCACCATCAGGTCTATATACAGCAAAGCAGGAAGAGAGGAAATGTTTGAGTTGGTTCCTGGAAAACAACAGTATGTCTTCCTTTGGACTGAGAGGGTTACTTTGCTTCCTCCTTTCCAAAGATGCCTGAAACTAAATATAGGTACAAGAAACAAAATTGTTCCCTTTCAGACACAAAGCTAGAAGCCTGCAGAGGGCAGTGTGTTAAAGGTGGATTTTAAACACAGCTTCAAAAGTTAGGCAAGCTTCCCCTGATATCTGCGATTTGTGGACTGAAGTTGTGAACTTTCATGTTCGGATGGGTTTTTTGTGTGTGCGTATATGGTCATTTATGGGTATTTATAAGCACGGCAGTTGCAGTTTGGAAGCTGCTATAAAAATCTTTCTTAGGTGTGGTAAGGAAGAAGTTTTCAAATGACATCTGTAAACTGCATGTTTACTGAAAGTAAACAGCATGACAGAAGATGCATTTTCTTTTGTAAGGGAAGAGAACTTCCTACATAATGTAACATATTCATCTTATCACTTTTACTAAGGCCTTAACCACAATGCAAAATACACAGTATGTTTCCTTGGTTTAAAAATAAGCAATCATTTGATTAAGTTCATTTGCGTTTATCTCTTTGAGTCAAAGTTAAAAACTGAATGCAGGTACATTTATTATTTCTTATTTTTTCATGTCCTAGAGTGACCAGACACTCTGACTTTGGTCTTTTAGCTCTTTTGTCTGAGCTCAGGAAACAGAAAGGCTTCTTTCAAGTAGTTTTGAAATGCTACTTTCACTGAAAGTCTGCATTTGACAATAATTTGTAGAGGTATCAAAGAGTGTCTACTCTTTTCTATAGTGGCCCTTAGCACAAAATTTTGATTGCAGCAAAATATTCACAGAAAATTGGCATGATCTTTATAAAATCTTTTCTTGACTCACTGTATAGTCCCATTACATAAACTCACGGTCCCTCTCTGTATTGTGTACAGAGTCCATTTCATTTTACAGTCTGAAATGAGGATGAGCCAGCATTCAGGACACAGGCAGTAACAAAGGGACTGGAACTTGATTGACAACTATCCAAATTCAAAGAACCGAGGAGAAAAACACAGAAGGAAGACAAATAAAATAACTTACCATTTTTTCACCTCGAGGTGTAAATCAAATTTTCTGTGCTGAAGATCAGAAAGGTTAAACAATGAATATTGATATTTTGTTTAAAACAGTCATTTTTCCCCACTCAGGAAGAGTCATAACTCTTTTCGGTCATCATTACATCTACAAAGCTCTGAACCTCAGTAAACTGAGACTAGGAGAGAGACTGTCCTCTCAGTGTTTCATTAGTACCCAGAGGTGTGCACCAATTTAACAAGTAAAGACTTTGGTATTGTCATCCATAGTCTGCATCTTTTCTTGCTCTTTCTACACTCAGGAGTAGCTTGCTCTGGTACTGCTTAGCTACACAAATAAATAGCAGAAGAGCTACAGTGCTACACCTCACCTCCCTGGAAGGGTTTGCTGTTAAACACTGGTCTTGAAACTAAAGTACACACCAATGTGAGATACAAGGGGAAGCCAAAGAGGCCAAGCACCCCATGAGTATGGCTGAGTGTGCTGCCGGGTTTGCCTCCCGTGGCAGTGTGCCAGGCTGCAGCTTCACGCTTCTGTCCTATTGTCACCTGGTGACCTCCAGCCTGGTTAAGTACATGGACAATAGAAGAAGAATGAGCAATAGCTTAGACATTTTTCTTCTTCCTCCTTCTCCCCTGGATTTCCCATTTTGTTTTGCTCGAAACAATTTACTTCACTATGTATCATCCTAAATTCAAAGGAGTTTAGAAGAAAACCATCTCTATAGAGAGAGAGGTGGTCTTTGGTTTCTGCTACTTTGGAACCAGCAACAGTTTCTAAAAGCTTGCAAAGGAATGCCCATGGCCAGTGGACACTTACCTCGCCGACTACTTCCTGCTCGGTGGGGAGTGACTTCAGAGGGAGGGTCAGGGAGACGCCTATGCTCCTTCTTGCTCCACATGGCATGCAACCACACTGAAAAGGAGCACGGAGTGCTTTTTGGTTAAGACAGAAACGTTCTCCTCTTGCCGCCTACTCACACATAAAGGTGAGATCATAGTACTGTCTGTGTGGTCTACCATGTTCTGGGGTAACGTACAAAGGTGGGAAGCCTCCTCTTCTTGGTGAGTGCAACATCCAGGGAGGGTTGCTTGTATTTGGCATAGTGGAAGAAAGTGGGATGTGGGAGAGGGGAGCGGGAGTCACAGCCCAGTGAAACTCTCTGTGTTTCTTCAAAGGATCCTCTCACTGTAAGGGTTAGCTCATTCTCTAAAACAATGAGAAAAAATGCACACAAAAGTTACTTCTAATTGCAAAAAAGAGAGAAAGGGAAAAACAGAAGCAAAAGGTAACTTTGGATAAATCCCTTCTCCTCTTCCTTTGTATTTGGAAAGCTGTCTTCTGAAAGTGATCCAAGGCCCAAATATTACTTTGGTTGTATCTTTATAATGGGCTGAATAAGAAGCCAGATATGAGTGTGATGTGAATGGCACTGATTTTTAGACTGCTGCATTTCTATTGCAGTTGCATCATCACACAGTAAATCCAACCAAGTACCTTGCATTGCAAATCATCCTCATCCCAGCCCAAGAAATGAGCAACAGAAGTTCTCAATCCCCTCAAATAAGATGTGACTCTGCAGCAGATGACCCTGTTGATGTGAAGAGATAAACTAATCCTACCGGTGTGTGTTATGCATGCTCTGAAATTGCCTACCAGATCCATCCCCTCAAGGGATGTGGGCAGAGGAACTTCTAGGTTCTGGATCTCGATCAGGGTCAGGCAGGAGCCAGCTGCTGAGTGGCTAACCCCTGCAAAAAATAAGGTGTTTCTGTGCATATGCAGAAGTCAAACTGTCAGAGATCCTGAGGGAAGTTAAGGCCATGGACTATCATGCCTAGGGAAGTGAGCGTATTCAGGCTTTAGCAGCACTACAGCAGATGATGATTTCAGTATCTCAGCTTGGGGTTTAGATACCTTCTGTACAAGCAACTCATATTGTTTCTAGTCTGGCACAAGGCTCCCCATGAAGTCAGAACCTTGAACTTACACCTGCTGCAGAATGGGTGTCATTCCCTGCTGCAAAGTTTTTACAAATCACCTCAGATATGGTCAATTACAGCCTTAGTATCTGGATGATGTTAGAGAGGGCAAAATCACTAATATTCAGTTAAATAATTAATAAGCTTACTTGAAAATTGCTTCTTTTTCATCCTGCTGTCCAAGTGAACTTCCAAGCAGGCTACTTCACGGCACTAGAATAGACATGATGTGGACAGAGAATTAGATGACTTATCCCGCCATCTCAGCAGCAGCGCTGGCAGATGTTGGAAGGGTCATTGTAGGAAGGGTCACTGCTTAAAAGTATGGGCCAGATATTTTGGAGACTTCTGCCAGACCAGTGAAAGTGTGAATTAACTTCATTGTCATGTGGGAAGATGGTGCTGTGCTAAACACATTCTAATTTTCAATGGATGCAGACAAAACAAGGGAAAATAATAGCTGTCTGAAGGGTTCTCTAGGATCACACTGGGCTCCTCAAAGATAAAGCTCCTAAAAGAAAAAGTATCTCTAAAGAATGAGGACTTGCAATATTTCCCTCACTGCCATCGTAGTCAGCTAAGGTAAGGAATGATGTGGGAAAGAATACAAGGGAATAAAGCAAATAATATTTTACCACCATTGCCCCATTTGTGGTGATGGTTTCAGGAGGATCCCGGCTAGAAAACAAGAACAAATAATATGCATTTTATAAACAACAGAATCTGGATACTGTCCTGAACAGGACACATTTTTCTCTCAAATTTTTTTAAATTTGCTCCTTCCTGTTGTTTGTAGAGGTATGCTCCCTTTACACTAGATGCCACATAACTACCTAGCAGAAATAATTCAACTGCAATCAAGCACCTGGAAAGTACTTGTAACAGCCTTACCAGCACAAATATGTCATAGAATGGGTAGCAACATTCTCCTCAGCCATCAGCTGCCCGTCGAATCCTCTCCAGAAAATCTAGAGACTCACTGCAGTGGGATTTATCAGCCCCAGCAAATAGTACAACTCTGAACTATGAAAGTAATATATAAATTTTCAGAGAAAGTCACAGAATTAAAAAGTCTGAACTCATTCTCCACTTACTAGCATTTTCCTTTCTTACAATGATTTGCTGATGCACACATTAAGTTTGGAGAAAGGGTGAATCTGGCTGTTAAGATAATACTGAATGTACAGAAGGTTTCCCTGCACTGGTGCACCACTCCAAGCTGCTCCCATAATAATGGGTTTTTTTACTCACATGCTCTCCAGTACAAACTCAACTTCCAGCTCCTCCGTCCTCTGAAAATGAAATTAAAAAAAAAGTAAAGCAATCTCAATTGGCATGTGCAGACTTTTGCAAATTGACCTTCATTTTTGCAAGCGCAGTTTCTTTTACGCTTTAATGAGTAACAATATCTGTTTCATGATTGCTATTGTCAGCATAAGAGGACAGAAGCAGCTTTTTCTTCCTCAAGGAAAAGAAGATCTCAATTGTACTAGCAGAACAAAGGGTGTATGGTGCTCACAAGTCTCCCTAGTGAACCTTTATTTCTCTCACTTTTTTCCCTGCCAGCTTCCACGTACTGAACATGATATGCTAAGACTTAGTGTTTAGTAAAATATTGTGGAAACAGGCCGTTCCCCTGTCCTCATATTGTTTTTCTTTTTATAATCTTTGCGAGGAATAAATAAACTCTGTCATTTGCTATCAGATTATTTAAAGGGCAAAACTTGCCTAAAACTGCATCTGCTCTGGGGCTTGGGAATTTCTCCATAATCTGTGCCGGACGAAACTGACAGGATTTTGAGAAGGTTGTCTATTTTGTCACTGGTGTGCAGTTTCCAAGATTTTAATAAATTCCATTACATATTTACCACCAAGGTGGTCCTGGTGGTAAAAGACAGAAGAGACAGCACACCTCTTTTATCAGAGGGGAAAGAATGGACATCAAGATGTATTAAATGCCTGACTGAGCTCTTACCTGTGGATTTAGTTGGAATGTCATAAACACTCTTTCCCCAGGGGGGATTTTAGCTATATCAAAAAGCACAATTGCGTGGTCATCATCTTGAATGATGTCATCATCAGAAATAGTAATTTCAAGAACGTTCTGGGAAAAGAAATGAAAAAAGTCCAATTTGTTAGCATGTACTCAAGAAGTATGACATTCTGCAGCTCTTCCAGGTTCAGTGCCCGCTTTACAGAGAGCAAATAGAAAAGTATTGATGACAAAATGTCACAAGGAAACGTAAGAAAATTAGTATAATTTTAATAAGAAACAGCTTCTAGTCTCGTCAGTTAAGGCCGAACTGAGATTTCTCTTGGGTCACCTTTTATGCTTTTAAGTAGCTCTCACCAAAAATGCAATATTTTAGGAAGGAGTATGGATAGTCAGGAGTCCTATATTGACCCTTACCAGCAGGGACAACAGAGGTCACTTCATATCAATAACCACCTTTCTATGTCCTAGGGCTTTCCACTTTCAGCCACCTGTTCATAGGTATTTGAGCGTAATTGTCACCAGCAAATAGAGTAAAGATCTTAATCATACTAGAATTTAGCAGCTTCATGGCGTTGATATGCCATTATTTCATGTCCTCTCAGGGAAAGATGTGTTTTTCTATTATAGTGTTGCTTTATATTTTCATTTCATAGTTTCTTTGTGCGGCCACTCTGTCATTGGACCCATCAGCCTTTTCCAGGAAGGCCAGACTCACATTATTAGTATATAAATAATAAGTATCTGTTAGGAGGGAAGTGGATTCCAGCAAAAGACAAAATTTTTTTGCTCCAGCCTGCTAGGGGAATTTTAAGTAATCTCAGAAAGGCATTAGAAGACGTGACATCCTGTTTTGAGCTAAACCAAAAGAAGCTACATAGAGATGAGATGAAGAAGAGAATTTTTGGTTGTGCACCTTGACTTGTCTCTGTATCCGGAAGTAGAAAGTTTCGTTCCACACAGGATTTCTGCAGTTTTTGATGGTTTTGGTGTGGTATTTTTCATCCGAAGCAGTTGGCAACCAGAGGCTCACATAGCAATCAGATTGGCTTACTGTAGAAACATAGGCACAAAATATCTAGCAGTGGAGACAAAGTAGAGGCATTGAAATCCTCTGTAGCTTGAACATGGATGAGAGGTGGCCAGTTCTTTCTGATATACATCATCCAAACCAGGAAGATAGAAATCACACAGCCAGATAAAATGAATTTGTTGTTCATCACACCACCATTTTTAATAAGCAGTGTATTGAGTAACTACGCACAAACCTATACATCTAAAAAAATACAATCCTAGTCGGTCAATAGAACAATATGAATAGCCAGGAGTCTTATATTGCCCCTTATCAACATTATTTCATCTCTCTGCAAGTTTGACAGGAGGAGAAACTGTGACTGATGCAGCAGAGAGTGAGCCTTGGACCCTGAGAGAGATTGGGCATAAAGTGTGTCTGTAGAAATTTAGTGTTGTGACAAATCTTAAAAGAATCAAGTCTGAGTCTGATTCAGAGAATAAATGTCTGGCATACCTGGTTATTAACTCTTCACAATAGAAAATTAATTATTTCCGCTACCTAGAGCATTATCTCCGTAGGTGGGGTAGGAAGGGAGAGGCCTGCCAGCAGTACAATTGCTTCTTCAGGAGGTCAGTATGTTGCTGGAGCCTTTTCCTGGTGTTTACTGATGCCTGAAAGACCTGGAAGATATTTCCTACTCCACAACTCTTCCCAGGAAAAATGAAGTGGCAGAAAGGATTTGGATCTTGTGGATGAAGGGAGTGAGCCTGCTCTTACTATAGGGGATCATCTCCCATAGATCATGAGCCAAGCAAACACCAAAGAGATTCTCAGACCTTGGGTAGGAACTTCTCCAGAGGCAACTGGAAGGGCTGATCCATCCTGTTCTGTAAACACAGTCCTTGGTGAAAAAAGAGGAGAAGGGGAGAAGTCTGGTCCCATGGCAGACAATAGAGATTACCTCATGAGCAGAGAGATGAACACTTACTATCAGTAAGCATGTCACAGGTCTTGGGTCAGTTCCTCAGGGTTAAAAGATAGTTCATCCTGGTGTCTTTGCTCAGGATATCAGATATATTGCTTTGGTATATTTTGCCTAAATATAAGGTGTTGCCTGAAATCAAGAGGCCCTGTGACTGGGACACCCGTGAAGGACGAAGCCTGTCAGACAGGGAGATTCCCAGGTAACTCTTCATGCTGAATCTGAAGGAATTTTTTGACACCTCCACGAGTTTTCCCTCATAAAGGATGTCTCTCAGATGTCTACATAATTGAAGTGACAGGATATTACATTGACTTTGGCAATTACCAGTATAAGATTCCATTTACAACATGTGGGACGGCTGTGATTACAGATCTGGCTGATAACTGAAACATCTCCCCTCACTGTACTGTCTGATGACCTGCTGAACTGTGACATACTCATCCTGATAAGTCATATCGCTGCCTCTGATCTACCATTTCTCAAGAGCACATAGGAAGCCTATACAAAAACCAAGAACCAAACGTGACTTCAGGCTGTCTCCACCATCCTTCCTCTCATTAACGCACTTACCACTGCTGCTCTTGAGTGTTCTGAAAACACGAGTCAGTGTCCCCAAAACTGCCAAAGTGGCTGAGGTTGGATGTACTTGAGAAATGTTAATCTGATCCGAGACAGAATTTCTCTCCTTTGTGGTTTCTGGTGATCATAGGATGCAGGAAGGACACATTTCTATATTTTTGCTGTAGTTGCAAAGGCCAATTCTTTTATTTTCCTTTCTTCTTCCTAACGAAAACTGAGATGCTCTATCCTTCTTTCAGTTCCAGCTTTCAACCACACAGTGTATGAAACAAGACTCATGATAGAACTGAGAAATCTGTCAGTGCTAAAACTCTGAGCTAAGCATGAATCAACAGCCACAGCATTTACAAATTTCTTCTGTTACTGTTTTATCTGGACTTTACTGATTTGCTGGAGTGTTTTCTTTGACAAACATTTTCATGAGGCTACTTTCTAAAATTATTTTTCCATATGTGTGTTGATTTCATAAATATTTACTTAAAACAAGCTATCGACAATTCTTGTCATGCTGATGAAGTACAGGCTAAACAAATGGACAGTGAGGTGGATTAAAATCTGGCTGAACTACCAGGCTCAAAGGACTGTGATCAGCAACACAAAGTCCAGCTGGAGGCCAGTCACTGGTGGTGTACGCCAGGGGCTGATACTGGTGCCAATGCTGTTCAGCATCTTTATTAACAATGCAAATGGTGGGACAGAGTGCACCTTCAGCGTCTGCAGGTGGTACAAAATTGGGAGGAGTGGTTGGCACACCAGATGGCTGTGTTGCCATTCAGAGGGACCTGGACAGCCTGGAGAACTGAGCCAACATGAGCTTTGTGAAGTTCAGCAGGGGAAAAGTGAAGTCCTGCACATGAGGAAGAATAACCTCATGCCCCAGGACAGTCTGGGGGCTGGTCGGCTGGGGAGCAGCTCTGCAGAGAAGGACCTGTGCATTTTGGGAGACACCAGGTTGAACATGAGCTGGCAATGTGCCCTGGTGGCAAACAAAACCAACAGAGTCCTGGGCTGATTTAGGAGGAGTGTTGCCAGCAGGTGGAGGGTGATCGTTTCTCTCTACTCAGCACTGGAAAGGCCACATTTCTGGGTTCCCCAGTACAAGAGACGTAAGGACATAATAGAGTGAAGTCTAGCAAAACTCCACAAAGAAGATGGGAGGACTGAAGCATCTGCCATATAGGGAGAGGCTGAGAGAGCTGTGACTCTTCAGCCTGGAGCAGAGAAGGCTCACGGAGATCTTATCAATATATGTAAATACCTGATCTGGCAAGGGGAGAGGGAAATAAAGAAGTCAGAGCCAGACGTGTCTCAGTGGTACCCAGTGAAAGGTAAGAGGCAACGGACACAAACCAAAATAGAGAAAGTCCCATTTAAATATAAGGAAAAAAAATTTCTGACGTGAGGGTGGTCAAACACTGCCATAGGTTGCCGAGAGAAGTTGTGAAGTATGTGTCCTTGGAGATGTTCAAAACCCGACTGCACATGCTTCTGAGCAACCTGCTATAGCTGACCCTGCTTCAAGCGTCAGCTGTTCCCCATGCTGTGACTCTGACTGAGTTTATGTATTTCTGTAGAAGTGGCAGTTCACTGGAAGCCAGGCTAAGCTCTGAGACAAACAGTGAGACAACTCAAAAATAGCAGGATAGGTGGATGTCTGCTGAATACTGTGAAGACTATGATACCCTCAAGTGGGAGCACTTGAAATGACTAACCAGCTTTTTTTGCCCCCTCTTATCCCTGAAAAAAATGTACAAAAGAGCTACTGAAAATCTTCCAGTTTATTCATTGCTACCTGGGAGCTAATACAAAGAAATACATTTGCATTTTCTTTATGGTCTAATTTTAATGTAATTGCTGGGGATCATTAGCAATTTCATGCCATGCTAGGCCCTTACTTCAGTGCGTGTGTTGCAACTTCATTCCCTGATAACATGTCACCCCATGTGGATGCTAAGACATCGGAACTCACAGTCTCTTTGAAAGTCAATGTTAAATGACTCTCATATCCTTTCCCAGTTTTGAACTTCTTCTGATTCAATTGCATTGGTGTGTTGGTGGGACTATTCCTTATCTCTGTCTTCAAGCTAAAGATGGACTAAAAATTCAGGACTGAACTGAGAAGTTCAGAACTGCAACCAGCTGTTTGCTGCTCTGTGAAAGTGCAGGTCTGTGACGTGTTCCTGAAATGAACCATCACATGCTAAAATCATTCATCTCCATCACAAGTAAGAAGAAAATTACAGCACTGAAAAGCAAAGCAAGAAGAAAAACTAGTCTCATAAAAACTATGAATGTAAACTATAAAATCTCATCTGTCCTGTTACTGCATTTCATAATGCCGAAAAGAAAAAATAGTTTTCTCCTCGTGAATTCATCTCCACCTGCACAGACAGGTTCCCCTTGAATCTGAGTTTACTACAGTTCACCTAAAAGGGAGAGGAGAGCCAATCCCATTTCTCAATCATCAGATAGAGAGAGCCCGCAAAAGTGTTGGAGTAACTGTAGGTATATGAAATGGGCGAACTGATCCATTGAGGAGAAGTGGGGTTCTTTCTTTCTGTTTTAATATTTTCCTTTGTGTGAAAACAGATACAATCATTGCCAAGCTCCGCCAGCATGTGTTGTTTACAGGCAAAGGTGTAACATCAGATGTCAGGATAAGCTGGGACTCCATCCCAGGCTTGCGAAACACACATCCCACAGATCTTGAGATGCATGCTTAAAAACACCCAGGATCAAGCTGGGTGCACACGGTAGTGAGGAATGTCAAAGGAAGTATATACAAAGCGACATGCTCTGAAACCAGGATTTGGCAAGTAAGTCAAGGAAAAAAATAAAAACTTGAATGGCCAAAGGACCTGGCGTGACTGCACTCGCAACAAACTGAGATAAAATCAGGGAAATGGAGCATGTTTTAGCCAAGTGGAGATGATCAGAAACATGAGCAAGCAGATAACTGTGCGTGCTTAGAAGGATGGAAGCCAGCATGTGGGCAGAAAAAGCAAGTCATAGATGATGCTGCACTTGGTTGGAGAGGTGGCTTCTTCCTGGATTTGATACTTGGAAGATGAAAGTCTAGAGAAAGCTGAAATACGTTATCACAAAAATTGTCAGCCTTCCACTGATATCTCACAATCAGATAGCACCTGTATCAGCTGCTTATAATCTGTTTTCCAGGGAAAAAGATTACATTGCTGAGACAAGGCTAGGTAAACATAATTTTCTGATTCTCATCAGCACCTGTTAGCATGTATAGCTATTTTAGTTTTCTGATACTTCAAATACTTGCAAATGTTAAAATCAAAACATTAAGCTAAAAGGACATCAGTATCAGTGCAAAACCAAGCACTGAAAAATTACAAGATATCTTTTTCCATTGTACTGAAGTATTTAAATCACTTCATATCACACTATTTTTTGGTGAGAGACTCCAGCTTCATTGAGAGCACAGGCAGATTGCTGCTCAGTCAACAAAGAGCTATCTGATGCTTGTTAATCATTCTTGTTCAATGACATCCTGGTTTACAGTGTTCCATTATGGTATGACATCCTTAAGAAACAGGTTCAAAATCACAGATTACCTAGGGAATTATCGACAGAAGGGAGAGAAAGACATCCTTTTCTTCCCTGCTGGTCTCCAAATCTAGTTTACTGACAATTAACAAAAGAATCTGAAGATACTTCTCACTGTTTCTAGGATTTACCTCACATCTTAAATTAGGATGACACTACAAGTAATAAGAGATAACCCCTTTCAAAATGAGCATATCATCTACATAGATGAGAGAGAGAAAATGTGTGGAGAAGATATTCTGTTATCCATGTTTTATAGATAGGGCAACAGAGGCACAGAGTCTTTGGATGACTTGCCTAAACTTATACAAGTCTGTTGACAGAACTAAAAACTGAGCCCACACATCTTGATTCCTACTCCAGAGAAGAACAATTTGGTGCTAATGTGAATTTTCTAAATGTCTGTATCTCATTATGCAAGACTTCTTCTGAAATCCCAGTGTCCTCAGGATAATAACAGTAACACTGTTTTCTGAGAATGCAGCATCATTTTACTTTGTGCAACGCGTTTGCTTAAGCCGGTGAATCATGGTTCTTATCTTGTCATTCAATTTCCATTCTAGATCAAAGGTGATACTAAAAGAAATTAAATCAGCACTTCAAAGGAATCAAGGTGAGGTATTGCACGTATGTGCAGTGTTTCATAGCTGTGAAAAACAATAAAAATTAATTTGACCTTCTTTGTTATGCTATGATATTGCTTCTGTTGTCTGCAACCCAGTATTACAGAACATGTGAACTGAATACTTCTCTCCATTTGGTTGGAAAGTCGACAATGGTGACATCCATGTTCTTGAAACACCAAAATGGGTAGAATACAAAGAGGCAGTGAGAAATTTTCTTGGTAGAATACTGTTCCATCAGAAGGTGAAGATAAAAACAAATGGCAGTGTTTGGGGTGAAAATGTTGCCATATCTGAATTATCCAATGGAAGTCAAGTAGTACTCACTTGGAGAAAAGAAGAAGGTATCCTGCCATGTCCTTAGCCTTCCTCAAAGTCTGTCTGATGACTTGCTGCCTCACAGAAAGATGGACCTTTATAGCTGCCTGTCCACTAGTGAGGAGTCTAGTCCAAAGTAGTCTTCTGAAGCAAAATGTGTTAGGATTTCCAGGCCAAAGTAATCTGGAGGAGAGCTGCTGGTTTACTGGCAGTGTGGGGCGCAGCATCTTACTTCTTTGGATAAGTTGTGCCTGTCACAGACATTGTCTGTTGTGCCTGTCACAGATATTGTCTAAGTTTCTAATTTCAGGAGGTGTATCAAGACAGTCTGAGAGTCCTTGACATATGATGTACAGCCATTTCTACTGAAGACTTTGGTAACTGCACCAAAATTATCACATTTTGGAGCATCATAGCAAAAGAATTGACTCTTGGTCTGTACAAATAGCAATTGTGAATGACTTTTCACTTTGATGGATCCTCTAGCTGTAGTAAAAATATCAAAAAATGAGAAGACAGAGGAGTGAGGTAACGTTCTGTGAAATGTTGGGCAGTGGAGAGGCTGTGGTGTTAGCGAACTTCCGCACAACCTCCCAAAAAGGAAAGAAAATGCACAGCAAAAGGAGGAAGAACAGTATGGTAAAAGGCATATGCAAAACTGTAGTTATTACTGACCTGCTTAGTTCATGAGGCACAGGTAGGAACGGTAGGAGAAAACTGTCCAGAGAAAAGCCTCTGTGGAAGTGGAGGACCAGGTAAGGGCTGGCCAAATACTGCACACTTTCAGAACTAATTTGCATGTAAGCTGTAACATATCATGCACTACACTCCCCAAAAGATTTCAGTTGTACGTGTTTCAGCAGGGGGAAAGAGTCAGAAACATCCATAACAATGTGGCTGCTCAGGACATGTATGCTGTATACCTCACTGAACTTCTGAGATGTGACGGGGCTCTTTAGAGCAAAGAATTAAGAGCGACTGGTGTGTGAAGATTTCAGCCCTGTGTTCTATGTATTTGTTATAGACAAGGTATATAAATATCTGGGTATTAAAACTGGTTTTAGGATATTTTCACACCTCTGAAATAGCCAATTTGTCTGTACTTGTCTGACTGATTAAAGTCTTAAAAGATTTGGTCAACACCCTACCTGGCATTGACCTGTTGCTGGATTCTTAAAAAAAAAACCCCAAGCAACATAAAACCTCTGAAATTGTAAATAGATATTTTGTGGCAGAAATCGGCTTTGACTGTGATTTCATAGCTGGTATGATTTCTGTGTTTTGCATTTGTGCAGCGGCCAGCACAAGCAGGGGCTGATCCAGTAATAATGTCAGTAAGAAAATCTGGTACTTACAAAAATCTGCCTGATGAGCATTTCTCAACTTTATGATTCTTACAGTGAGCAGGGAGTAAGGTGACATTTCTTCCTGCTGAAAAAAATAACAAAGGAGAAGTGCTTTAAAGTTTAGAATACGTGTATTTATTGTGATGACAACCAAACACTGAAAGGAACCCAGGTTCTGCTAAAACCATCTCTTCCAGTTGGCATCACAGCAAAAATACAACAGGCAACAAAATGCACTTTCTCCACAAACTTCATCAGCCCCTAAAGTCTGCAGCCACCTAAGCATACAAACAAAAAGCGTTGCAGGAAAGGATGAATAGGAAAGCGGAGACAGGAGGTAAATAAACTGAGAAAGTTCAGTTAGCCAGCTACATTAAATCATACATGTGGTCATCAGCATCCAGTACAACAACGCAAAATTCAGTGAATCACAAATCAGAAATGCCTCAATTTTGGTTGAAAAAAGAAGAGGGATCTTTTTAGGTTTCCCCACTTGTTTTTAGAAAAATCATTTTCGTGATAGAGAGGTGTCTAAGGATTAGCATTAGCAGCTTAGGGAATGTCTCAGGCCACAAGGGCAATACACAGCTTTGGACAAACACTCCTAGCTTGCTTTGTGGGAACAGAAGTTTTCATTACCAAATGTAGTTCTCTGATTGATAGGCGTGGAGTAGTATAACAAAGTACATGTTTTTGACTACAATCCATCTCAAAGGTGGCTATCTCCAATTCTTTGTTGAAGATGCCAGGTCTGACCAACTGGGTCTGTAAAAGTTGTGCCAATCACATGTGCTTTAGGGATTTTACATCTTCAGAGAGCATGTCCATCATGACCAGCAGCAGCAGTTAGAGCAACTAGGGTATCAGCAGAAAGATGCAGAAAATGAGCAAAGCTTACTATGGCTGCAGCACAGACGGCTGTCTGGATTCCCTGACTGTGGAAACAGTTGTGGAAAATTTGTCAAAATAGCTGAAGTTTATGGAAAGGAAAGAGAATTGCGCCATGGTAGTATGCAAGAGACACAATGAAAAGGGTGAATCAGCACTGGGGATGGCTATCTGCATCATAGTTTAGGAACAAAAACAGAACAAAAGGAGCAATTTCAGAAATTTAAGACTGTATCAAGTAATAAATTCCCAAGCTGAATTATGATTATAATAGGAACAGGTTAGATAGTTGGGTTACCACAGTAAGACTGCAGTGAATGCCAGAGGACGAGGATCTGCACAGGAAAGACAATACTCCTTCAAAGTCTGTCACATCCTGAAGGCGGACTACATACAAGGGTGTTATCAGCAGATTCTGAATTGGCTATCTCTAATAGGAGGGGAAGGTATAAACATCATAACATATATATTAAAAAGTGACCTTGAGTGAGTCAGGTTATGGAATAATAAACATCTTTTTAAGGACTTCTGAGTAAAGCATCAATAAACCCAAAATGTTATAACATTCAAATGAGGTAGATATGGGAATAGGGAAGTGTTAGTTTGCAGTTCCAATAGCAGGGATCTGTGGAAGTTATAAAATGACCAAACTCATTACGATGACGCTTGAAGATTTGCAGGAAGATGTTCAGCCAAAGAATACTGAAGGCACAGTATGTACTGGAGCCAAGCAATAGGTGGCCAGTTCAGTGATGTGGGGCCCTAATAGCAGTCACTGATATTCAGGAAGAGCTCAAGGAGGAGTTGAGATAATGGCAGAAGGCAAATAGATCAGTAATTCTTAGTAAAGTCACTTTATGAAACAACAAAAACAACAAAAGGTGGCCAAAGTAAGAAGCTGTTGTGAAAGCTAAAGACCAAAAGTTTGAAAAGAATATCTGAAGTGAAAAGGATGAGTGCTGATGGTTGTTGATGAGAGAATTAGGAGATGTTATCTATTTTCTGAGAAACTTCAATAAAAATAACAGGGAGAAACTCGAGTGAAATAAGACGAAGCACATTCACAGCTGCTGCTACTGTGACAAAAGTCAAAGAATGCTAAAAAGGTCAAAGTATAAGAAATTAGTGAGAAAAGACATTACATCAGCTGAAGTGTGTAAAGCATTGGACCGTGGGGAATTCATCATGACAAAATTTAGCTTAACCTCCCAAATAATTTCAATCTTTATGAGGATGAAGGACATGAAGGTCATAAAAGGAACTTGTGAAAAATTGCAGGAGTTCTCAAGCTACAAAGTTATCCAATGAAATGGCAAGAATGTATTTTTGAGAAAATGCTGGGTAATTTAAAGGTGTATTAAATAAAAGTTAGCCAGAGACTAAAATAAACATAAAGCTTTGCTTATGAGCTTAAGCTTATAACCAGGAATCATAATGTCAGAATATTCTCAAGAAGTTGACTAGTTACAAAGCTCATATTTTTTGCTGTGATGTACAGAAGCATCATACCCAAAACAACAAGAGGGCTGTTAAGTGCTGAACAAATGCATTCTCTTTATCAGGCTACAAGGAGTAGAAGATCTTAGTTTCTGGATGAGTGTGTTTCAAAACTAAATGGGAAATAAATCACTGTTGCTTAAAGTCGTATGTAGGGCACAGGATATTTTATAGGGCTGTTTGTTCTAAACAGGGGAGGTAAGATCTCAACATTATTAGAATCCAGGCTGAGCCAGCTCCACACCGTTGTTTCAACCATTACCGTTAGACCACTCCTTTTTCATCAGCAAGGAATAACTCAGTGTCTTCTTACCTCAACCTGCTTTATTCTTAAAGAACAAAGACTCATTGGGTTTGTCCATTTGTTTCTACAACTTTCTCAAAAATAGTACTCTAATTAGAGAAATACATAAAAAAATTCAACAGACATATTTCAGGAGAAATAAAGGAAAGAGTTAAAGGAATTGTATTGAGTGTTGGTACGCTCTTAGCCTTCGTTAATGGCACAATTCCTTCAGCCAACATTTTGGAACACAAGTTTTTAAAGATCGTCAGAGACATGTATGAACTACCATGACTTTTTAAGAAGTAGAATGACAGAATCAGAAACAAGTGTGGGTTCTGCAAAGACACATTTACACCAAGCACTGGTTCTGCGCTCATTCCCGAGCGCCATTGCAGCAGACAAGAGCAGAGGTTACCTGAAGAATGCATCACAAGAACCTCATACTTTGCATGCAAATGAAGACAAACTGATAAGAGACTTAGAGTATGGGAGGGCTATTTCAGGAAGGAAAAAAAAACCCAAAAAACAAAACAATAGAACATACCCAATGTTTCTGTGAAGAACAGCAAGACACTACACAGATTAGATAGTGTCAAAGATTATGCAAGCATGCAAACATCTAATTTCATGTGGAATCATGGTAAGAAAGTGGATGGGGATATTTGCTGTCACAGGAAGATGGTTTGATGCAAAGAGCAGGACTTTGCTTAAATTTTAAGAGCTCGCCAAGGGAACAATAGGGCAGAGTACCTCATCAGCCATAATGTACAGATTAGAAATTTGACTGAATGAGAAGCCAGAATTATTTCTCACCTCCAGGAGGAGAGCTCTGAGCAGGGACTCTGTAAGAGAAAAGCCAGTGAGCTGTGCATTGAAACTCCACGTACCAGGAGAAAATCTCACCGTGTTGCGTGAGAAATCTGAGTCCTGTGAGGCAGCAAGATAGAGGCTCTGTCAGCCAAAGCACACCGAGCATTCAGTCTTGGAATAAAGTCCACAAGAGAGAGAATGGAAAAAGAGACTCAAGGAGTTAACAACAGAGGAAAGTGCTAGTGATGTGACCCTGAGAGATGCATTCAGTAAGCGTGTTTGGTGGCAGAGAACATGCAGCCAGGCGAGTCATGGCTGAGCTTCCCTCAGCCTGAGCCTTAGTCCCTGGGTCTGTTCTTTGGGTCAGCATGGTTTATTAGCAAAATCCTTTCTGGTATTAGCCTGCCCCCAAGAACAACGATTACTTTAAATTTGAAGGAATAATGAAAATGCTAGTTTTATCTCTGTATTCTCAACATTTTTGCCAGTTTTACCAGTTTGTACTCTGAACCCATCTCGCTTTCTCTCAGTATAACACTCAGATGGCCATGTCACCCAAATCAAAGTCCTTCAGAAAAAAAAAATCTGTTCTAGAAAACATTTTCATCCCCTCCTTAGGGTGTCAAAAGAAGAACAATATTCAGTGATCATCATCATCACAATTTGAGACACCACTGCCTTTGAAAAGAACTGCTAACTATGAAATGAACTATTAAATATGAAGTAAATCTCCGACACAAATGAAAAGGAGACTTATCCTCCCTAGAGAAGGCAGTTGATGAAAAATTACTTCATATAATACTTTTTTGATGGCCAAACACCAGACATGAAAATTACTCCAGAAAATTCAAAGAGCAAAATAACATCTTCTTATAACTGAAGCTGAAGTCCCTGGTGCCATCGATGGAAGTCATGCAACTGATCATCTTTTCCCTCTAGTTATCATTTCATTGCAACAAGACATTGAACAATGCTAATAAACTAAAAAGCAAGTGTGTTGTTGCTGATGATTATCATTTGTGTTACATTAAAAAAATGTTTAGTTCAGGGAGTTGGTAATGTAATCAACTATTTGTGAGTGACTAATTATCATAAACGGTCATTTTGAGTACAAAGTTTGCATTCTGTATTAAGCCATGAGCAAATTCTGACACCTAGAATAAAGAAAGTATTACCAAAATTTGAGAATCCACAGCACACAGATGGGAAAATCTGCTTGCAGCCCCCTCTAACAAAGATATATCTGTGTACCCTGAACTCAGCTTTTACGCCTGCAGTGACAGCATGGTGGTCAGACTGAGCAGCCTTCCTGAAAGGCTCATTGTTACCCCTGCAAAAAGTAACCTTGCATGACACACTTCAATCCCAAACATGTTTTTTAAGAGGGAAGGGTGACAGGGCGCTTGGTAATGTCATGACTTTTTCTAGTTTTGCGGGAAACCATTAAGGAATGTGCCTCACTTTATCACTTACATAAATCGAAAACTCTTCAAAATTCTCCTAGTTCTTCTCTGGTTTCTGATTTTGTGTCCAGCAGAAAACTTCGGTGAGCCTCCCCACCCTACGTTAATACTACTAATCTTGGGTTGAGATTATGCTTCCCGATTTCTTGCTCTTTGCATGACTGTAGAAAAGTTTTCAGTGCATTCACAGATGGTGAGCCAACAACTGTTTTTTTAAGCTGATGATTTGCCAGGGAAAATACCATTGTTTTCTTCATGTTTGGAATTAACAATTATTCTGTGTAAGACAATGCACTAACAAATAATATCCAGTGATAAATTTTCTAGGTTTACTGTAATTATGGGCTACCTTACTCACAGCTGTGTATCTTCCTTTAGCATGTTTCGTCTTTCCTGTAGTCATGTGTAAAGTGCTAGAAGGCACACTGTCAACTCAAGACTCTCTGAAACAGCTAAAAAGACACTCTCTTGATGCTCCTATCAGTTTCAAAATACAAAAAAGGTTTCACAAGGTTGTTACATTTTCCTGAAAATCTAACAGTGGGGCATATTTGGCCTTGCACTGTAGGTAGGCAACACAGCTAAATTCCATGCTCAGCCCCTGGGCATGTTTTTCTAAACTCAATCTGGTAGCTATTCAGTTTATCACACAGCTACATAAAGGCCCCTCAAACTGAGGCAAGTACTTGGGCAAATATTTGAGCATTAGCATGAAAGCAAGCTTTGCACTTCTTTACTTGTTCTGGGACTCAAGATCTGCTGTAAGCTTGTTCTCCTTTATAACACCTCTCTACTAATGATTATCCTCCTGTTGCAGATGGCAAGTTAAGGCTTGTAAAAATTAAGGGAATAACCGACAGCTGCCCAAGAAACCCAATGCCAGTAAAAGACAGAAATTGGCCAGCTTGCACAAGTCTGTGCCTTTAATGCCAGCTTTCTGCCAAGCTTTATTACAGAGGAGAGAAGATGTATCCAAAAGCCAGGAGGCAAAAAAAGAGTGTCTGAGAATATCTTGGTTGGTAAACACCTGTGGATACCAAACAGAACTTTTGGAAGTTCATTTGATAAAGAGAAATTACGACAAGATCAACAAATTAAAGCTGTGCAAATGTTCCCATAGCCCCTATATGCAGGGGTTTATGGTCACAGGATTTTTGTAATATTACTTTATGCACCTTCAAAAACATATGTTGCATTCTAACAATCTTTGTATACGTGTAACTACCTTAGTGGTAAAGAAGGGTTGGATGCTTTTAGCCACAGATATTCTAAACCAAAAATACAACTTCAGCATAAGTACAGTAAATTATTACAAAAATGCTATGGAAATCATGTCATTGCACTCCGCAATAGTTGCTTTTCCTGCTTTAGTACATTCCCTTGCTGAGCTTTAGCAAACACAGACACAGAGCAAATTATGAACTCCTAAGTGCCATGTCAGTTTCTGTTGTGCCACTTTGCCATTTACATTGAGTTTCACATGCCACTGATAGTTTGTCACCCTTTTTGTACACTAATTTCCATCTGTAGGAGCTGCCAGAATGCTACTAACGAGATATCAGTTGGATCAGTCAGTTTGATGAGGTTGTGACATACATGAGCAAAATGATGTTTGTAGTTTTCTGTTGGTTTGAAGTCTGATTGTACAAACGAGAAATTAAGCATACAGGTTTCTTATGAGCTATAGACACTTGAACCACATGTCTTTTAAGGCATCATCAAAAGTTAGCTAGCTTTTTTTTTGGAGCCACACAGTTTTACTTTGAAGCAATTTAACACAAAGTGTAGTCAGCTGCAAGCTAACTGAGAGGGGAGACAAAAATCACCACTGATACGGCTGGTACATGTTTGATGCAAATGTGTCTCTGTCATAGGCCCTGCAAAAGTTGCTGGAGCTGTTGTTCTTCTGTTGTGATGAGTTGCACAGTGATCAAAGTGGGCATTTGTTCTGGAAACTGGCATTAATGACCAAAACCCAAAGGATCACAAACAGCCATGCTCTGACTTTCCACCACTGGCAATGTCTGCTGTTCATGCTGTGCTAAAACTCGTTTAAAGTCCATAGACATAGATAGCATTAGAAGGCAGCCAAAGTCAGTCCCATTTTAACAGTAAATTGAGAACATTTTCCCCAACGAATTTCTCTAAGGAATGAAAATAACACACTTTGTGTAAATAAAGGAATGGAATAAAAAAAATAATGGAATGCAGATGTTTCACCTAAAGAAAATTTTCTTTCATGAAATGTTTCTATTTCTAAATAAGCTCGTGAATCTTTAGTAATCAAATTTGGAAAAAAAAATATCCTATCCTTCTCAAAAAAATATTGGTTTAGTCCCATCTATTTTTAGTTTGCTGAAGTTGGTACCTTATCATCAATGTTGCCCGGGGCTATGTAGTGCATCGTCCATTTTCTTTCTTCCTTTTCCAAGGGGCTTGATTTGCTGTTTGGATGCTGTTGAGGGAGAGAAAACAAGGGATGAAAAAGAGAGTAAAGACAAATTTTGCTTCTTATTTCAACTCCCCAAAGTGGAATTGCAACGTGGAATGGGCAATTCGCACCTCCTCGTTTTTTATGGTGGATAAAATGAATGTGCCAGGAAAGTGACAGCTATTTCTGTCCTATATGGAAAGTTATTGGCTCCAGGTCCTCATAGCTGCAAATAGCCAAGGAAGGGCAATCCTGTTTTCTTGGAGATTTATGTCCTACAAGTAAGAGCAGACTTGACCTGTTTATAGTCTGGGGACAAATCTAAACCAAATACTCGGAGACTCCTGCCAGGCTTGTTGCGTTTTCCACTTACCTGAGGGAAGGCAGAGGTTGATGCCATTGAGATCGCTGCTGCATTAAAAGCAGGTGCTGCGAATGGCACCTAAGTGTTAGGCTCCACAGTTGCCAGTGCCTCCTGAAACATATTTACAGCCTTGAAGACTGTCGGAAGTTGCTGAACGGGTGTTTTATTCCATTGAGTCAGAGCTCCACCCCTCCATGATTTCTGAAATTTCCCACCCACATTACTTGTCCAAAGAGTACATCTGTTGTAAGGTGTGAACACTCGTATCTACAGGTCTTGTGAATGAGCAGAGCGTGCTGAGATACCAAACTGTTCCCACCTGGGGGCTTATAGAAGCGTAAAAATAGCAATAACCTGATGGATGATCTGACTGAGATCGTCTATGAGAGTTACCCTTGCAGCAATAATCTAAAAATGATGATCATAATAGCCTAATCTAAAAATGATGATCATAATAGCCTAACAGACCTATTGTCTCCATGCAAAGACCCTGAATTCCATGTACTATTGCGTCCATAATAAAAAACACAAAAAAACAGATGGGGAATGATCATTAGAAGGAAGACATTTATGTATGAAGATATTAAGAATTCTGCTGAAGGAATATTTTTTCCCTGAAAAATGCTGTTGCATTGTGATTTCTGCATACGTGTTTGTTTTCATTGCAGTGTTCTACTTCAAACAAAATGAAAGAAGGAAGAAATTTGATGAGCAACATTTCTGTGGTCCTTAAAACACAGTGTATCACTTTTACATTTGAAATACTTTACTTATTTCAGGGCTTTACGTTTAATACAGTATGCCTCTTAACAAATTTAAATGAGATTCGAACATTTGACCTTGAAAAATTGTGAAACATTCCAACAAACTAAAATAGTTTCATGTTTTAGGAGATTTTAATTCTCCATTTTTGTTTTCCCCAGTTCAGAACTGTCATTTCCTGATGCAAAAAACCATTCAGATTTCTGAGCACCTTTATTCAAACCACCAGCTAGCTGGGCATTACTAGCAGATTACTGGAATTTAATGGAATGCTTCTGCACATTTTCTGGGGTTTTTTTTTGGTTCGGTTTATTTTTTTCTTCTTTTTTTTTTTTTGTCTAATGGGCATCTACAAGTGTTCAGAATGCCTCTAGGAAGCTCAGTCATCAAGTTTTCTAATACATTATGCAAGCATTATTAGTCAAACATACATTTGTATTGAAAGTCCTCCCAAATGATTAAAAGCAGTGCTTATGAAAGGATGTGAGGTTAATACGATGACAAAGCATGATGCTTCCTGTTAGAGACCTGCATAAGTATGAAATCACAGCCAGTCTGACTGTGGCAATGAGTGTTGTACAAGGACCTTGACTGACAGAAACTAGACACAAACCCAATCACTTCCAGCAGTTTCATTACATACTTTTCTTGTACGCACAGAGGAATCAATATGAAAAGCTAGTGTTACAAGGAAAACAAGTTAAGACAGTCTGATCATCTTACCTGCAGTGTTCCATCCTTGCGAAAATTTGATTTCTTAGGTTTCATTTTATGCCTACTTTTTCTGATTCCTTTTATAATTAAATAAACACATTTAATTTGTCACATCATGCAAGGGAAAGGTTTGCTGTGAATTTCATTTCTCACCTTCATTGTATTGAAACTTTTTGATGGAACAAGAATGACTTCTCTGAAACCAAAATTAGATCAACTACAGCAATGGGGAAAGGATAGTCACAAGCCTCTCCCATGCTTTGGCCGACGCTTTGCTTAGCACAAGCACTTGCACTTCTGTAAAAAACTTTTTAGAATCTGCCTTTCTTTTCTGTAAAAATGGTCATTATAAATAGTTTAGAGAAAAATAAGTGTACACACAAAAGTGCACACATTTTCTATTTCTTCTGCTACAGCCTATCTGTGTCCTTGATTGAAGGGCCTAGAAGAGGTGTAGCACCACAACAGAGGAATGAGAACATTAGCTACAATTTCTTTGTAATTGTGCCCCACAAAGGTTATCAGCTCCAGGTCTTGTTTCTGCAATGTATGGAAGCAAATGGATGTGAGGTTTTTGCATGAGAACCAGTTTTCATTTACGTGTGTCACATTGCATCTTTGGTTTTAAGACAAAAGTAAATGGCGGGGGGGGAGTGGAGAAACCTCCATCATCCTTGAGGAAGGTGACCAAGAGTTGCTTGTTGCCTAACAGCTAACTCTACTCTCCTGACTCAGGCCTTCCCCATATGAAATAGCTGTTCTTGAAGCTCAACTCAGAGGCAGCCAAAGGTACCTTTTACTCAAAGCTGGCACTGGAATTGAATTTCCTAAATTAGTTCAAAGTTAAAATTGCTTTTTGCTATGAAGCACTGTTCCTTTTGAGGCAAACATGTGAAAAACAAGGCACACACTTAGGATAGGCTTGACCTCACCTAAATTAAGTCATCTAAAAGTTAGACTTCTAGTCAAAGCCGGTTGCCTGTGTACTGAAGGGAGGAAAAAGCAAGCATGGCAACTGCAGGTAGTGACTAAGCACCTTTGTACTGGGCTCTTCTGGTGAAGCCTGAATGTCCAGGTCATATTTGACACCTGACTTCTGAACGGCTGGAGGTAGGTGAGGTGAATCCCACCTTAAATAGTCAGTATAGCCTCTTTAATCACTTGTTTCCAAAGTTACTGATACTGAGGGAACCTGGTTGAGGAACTCAGGTTGTTGACATGTGATTCACCCTGTTGCAATGGGAAGCTGCAAAACAGCCTTGGGCAAAAGCTCTACTAGCATATAAATGAAAAATCCTCTCATGGATTAATTCAAATAATAAAGAGGAGGTTTCGTGATAACCAGGGTGGCAGAGAATGCGAAATGCAATGCTGTAAGTAACAGTACAAACTTCCTGCCATATTCCAGTTGACCTGTGATCACGAATGGGACAGCTTGACTTGTGACTGCTGTTCATAAAGCACAGGCTGTGCAGTGGTAGGTCATGCCCAGGTGTATTAAGGGAGAAATATGAAGTTGGGTTTTCTGTGAAACACCAAGCTGCAATCTGTGGAAGTTCAGCAGCTGCTTCATAAGCATCTGAGACATATATGGGACAAATGGGGAATGTCAGAGGGAAGGACAGAGAGGAGAGGACTGCTACAACTATCTGAAGGTAATGCATTCCTGACCTGTGGGGTAGGGCCCCAGAGGTCAAATGATAAAATTAGTGCAGCTCAAGGAGCAGAAAAACTATGCCAGGCCACCCTTAGATACCCACACTTAGAGCAATTTTGGGGTCTGTTTGTCAGCTGGTGAGCTACTGGTGAGATGCAGATCACCCAAAGTTGCTCTACCTTGAACTGGTTGTCATTTGAGCCTTTTTTTCTGTAATATTTTTTTCTTTTTCCTGGCTAGTCTGATGTTGTCTAAGACTTCAACCAACATGATGTAAATTACAACCAACGACTGAGCTAGGCCAATTTTAACTTCAGTGCTCAAAGACGTGGGTTGGATCAGGGTTGATTAACATGACAGTTAAAGGCAAATAAAAGATCAGCTAGATCGTGTGTTTTCGTCTGATCTTTGTCAATCATTCTTGATGATAACTCTCTTCAGCCTCTTTCCCATCCTTTCCAGCTCCTCTGCAGCCTACAGACCCTCCTTTATGTCTGATCCCTGTGATCGTGAGCTTTTTCATATCATACACTAGCAATGTCATCAGCCCCTCTTCTTTCAGCACATCTTCCTCTCAGATTTCCCAGACTAACTTTCTGAACATAGGAGAAAGGGAGGGTCCAGCTTCCCTGAAAGCCCTTCTGGTTTACTCCGGATTAGTCTCTTTACTAGAAATAGCTATCTTCTACTCCCCAGAGACACAGGAAGATGCAGCTGATGTGACTCATAGCAGTATGATGCTTCAGGCATATGAAAAGTAATAATACATGGTGGGCCATCTAAATAAAAGCAAAATTTTCAAGCTCTTGTCAGAAATAGAGAGATCACAATCTCCATGACAGCAACGCCAAATATCACTCACAAGAATAAGGCTTTAATATGACAACACCTGTGCAACTCTGCCTGATCCACATTGTTGCTGCTGGTGACCCACATGCGCTTTATTTCAACAAGATTAATATATTGGTCATCATAAGAAAGGTATGTATATATTTATCCATAATTCAAATATGAACACATTAGGACAGAAAAGGTGAAATGGCTTGAGAGAATTTGCACAATAAGGGTAGTTCAACAGAAAAAGGGGTGATTCTGTCCACCACCAGGAGTATTATATTGTTTTTAGGAGGGCTCTATATGCTCCTCCACATAACAAATATGGGATATAGATATTTGTTGTTACATATGTACTAACTTTATCCAAACTCAGAGAAAAATAAAATTCAGAAAATAGTTCAGAAACCATCTGAAAAGTACTTAATATCATGGAAAAATACTGACAGTAGCTCAGATTTGCAAGGTTGTTTAGCCTTTTTATTCTTGCATAGAACATAACCTCTGTTTTGACAAATCTGACTTGTAGGAGACCTGTGCGTGTACATAAGTGCAATACTTTTTTATTACTGAGCTTATATATAAAGTTCTTAAATTAGTCTTTCTTTTTAGGATCCTAATTTTTACCAGCATCACCACAGTCTCCCATCAAACACTAAAAGACATTGGGACTGCTAAACAAACTTATCCTGAAATAACTGGCTTCTAAACCTTTTCAGCTGTAGTAAGTTAATGGTATCTTGGTATCTTAATAAAATCAGCAAGTGCTGGTGGGGTATGCCTTTGAGTTTCCTTTTCTTGTCTAACATATGGGACATCATATGCTATCATAAATTTTAAATTTCTAATATTCATTGCAGTTAACTCCAAGAGTTAAAGTACATTACAAGAATCTAGTCCATGCATAAAACTGTTGGTCACCAGAGTGCATTTGCTGACTATAGAGAGGGAAATGTGATTTCCCATGAGGACTGTTATTTGAGAGTCGCATGCAGGATCAGGGACCTCAATGCAGGTGACAGGTTTGCTACTGATTCTGGCAGTTCCTCAAAGCATTCCCCATTGCTTAGCAGGATCCCTTTTACTGCCTCAGTGTAAAGGCAAGCATGGCACCTTTCAAAGTGCATTGCCTTTTCAGCCAAGAGTGGCATAGCCAGTGTTTTCAGCAGACATCAGGACACTGCTTTTCGCAACATAGAAATGGCTCAGGTTTTGTTATGATGAAATCCCTAAATTTTCTGTCATTTTCTATGTTACAGAAGAGGATAGGACAGCGCATTGTGAGACCAGAGCCCACATCTGATGCAATATTGCAAAAGAACGAAGTTCCTTCCTCCTAATTAACCTGAACAGCCAAGAGATTCTGCACTAAAAGACACAGCTCCCTTCTCCTCCCTCTGTGAGCCCCTGGGAGCACCACAACCCAGGGCAGGTGGCTGCCTCCAGTATGAGAGCACTGGCAAGGAATCACAGAATCACAGAATCACAGAATGTTCAAGGTTGGAAGGGATCTCTGTGGGTCATCTAGTCCAGCCCTCCTGCCGAAGCAGGGTCACCTACAGTAGGCTGCACAGGACCTTGTCCAGGCGGGTCTTGAATATCTCCAGAGAAGGAGACTCCACA